>Ga0307376_10000758_pt1 | contig 38489 bp, 61 predicted proteins | sample TR2MG_FD_202536 | JGI IMG/M metagenome (GOLD analysis project Ga0307376, IMG submission 202536) | Soil microbial communities from Risofladan, Vaasa, Finland - TR-2 | ecosystem: Environmental > Terrestrial > Soil > Coastal area > Acid sulfate soil | place: Finland: Risofladan, Vaasa | collected...
GCGATTATTTGTATGCCTTTAATTTTCTTACCATTCATCCGAACACCTTTATTTTATCTTATAATATTTTACTGCTGCTTCTTCTAATAATTCAGCAATCGTACTTTTTTTATCGACTGCTAATTTTCTACAACATCCTTGAAGTTTAATTTTGCATATTCACCGTGCAACTGTTTTGCAATAATATCATATTCTTTCAGGGCTTCTATCTTATCAAGATGGTTGCCTAAGTGTATCTTCTTTTTAGTAATTGGATCAGTTATTTGGACGTGCCAAAGTCCATTCATCATAGATATGCCTTTGTGTTCTCTATCTGCAAATTTTCTATTAAAGCAATTTTGTTGTTTTGTTGCCAACCTTAAATTTTCTCTTGTATTATTCAATGTATTATTGTCTATATGGTCAACTTGCATATTAGAAGGTGCGTTCAATATTTCTCGGTGCATAAATATCGCCTTTTTAGGTTTGCTCATACAATCCCATCTTCTTACATATAATTTGCTAAACTTGGTCTTCATAATATGCCAAGTGAATCCACTAAGATATTCATAGTCAATGTCTGAAACTAATATTAAAATATTATTATGTGTTTTTAAATGTTTCATTTGTTTCTAAATATTGTAAATATTTTATTATCTTGTTTTTTAAGGTCGGATAACTATCTGTTTGGATGGCTTGAGAAATTTGAGATGCTTTTCTATGAAATTTTAATGCCAAATGCTTTTGACTTTTTTTTAATATTTTAAGTTTGATTTGTATTTCAATATTTGTCATAATGTTAATTTCTTAATATTGTAAACTTATTTATATTCTCACTTGCTAATATAATAGAAAAAAACTTAAAGTCAAGTATAATTTGTAATTATTTAAAATTATTTTTAAGTTGCTATTAGTCGGGCAGTATTTTAATAAGAAAGGAATATATCATGGTAGTAAAATTCAAAGTAATTTTTGAGGATAAAATCTCTGAATGGCGTTTTATAGATAAAATAGATCGTGTAGATATTCAAGAACCCTGTGAAGATAACGATAATTTATTAACATTTACCCTTAAAACTCATCAAGATAAAATTATTGAAGAAATTGAGGTTAGTAATAATCCATCATCTTTTGATGATAAGTTAGAATGTTGTTATTTAAGATCAAATGAAATTTATCTTATGAATGATCAAGGTCAAACAATAGAAAAAATTAGTCCTTAATAATCATTTAGCGTTTTAGCAGTTCTTAGCATTTGCACACATATTCCACCCACTGTAAATGTTAGCAACTTGCTAAGTAATGTTGCTAAGATTTATATCGATAGTTTAGATAAATTAAATTTGATAAATAAATACTATATGAACAACCATATTAATAAATATAACCATTTATTATCTTCTTGTTCTCAACTGTAAAATTTCCGTCTTTTTCTCTTGTGAGAAATGCGAAGCCTAAGTTCCAATCATTTATAGACATATAGTCAGGTGAAAGTCCACATAATGACCCAACAGCCCAACTACCTAAAACTTTATTTTTAATTGTTCTCGTTAAGTTTTCTTGTGTACGATGGAAATGACCAAAAAGAATATTGTCGCTTGCTTTAATCCTAAAGTTCCTTGCAACGTGAACGCCGCCGCCTAAAATTTCGTGTCCGTGTATTATGTTTAATCTGCCAAACTCAGAAACAGTTAGGCTGTCAATCATTTTTATTCTTAGTCTTGTCAAGTGTAAAACATCATCTATTTGTACGCTATCTAAATCAAATAACTCAGGCGCAACGTTTATCAAGTAGTTAATCCATCTTTGTTCGTGATTTCCTATCTTATAATATATTTCAAGATCCGGGAACTTATTTCTTAGGTTTTCTAAAAACTGTCTGGTAGAATCAATTTCCTCTTTTACTCTCCTGAGATGTGGCAGTCTTTGATAACGAGACACGCCATAAAAATCTATTATATCACCTCCTAAAAATATTCCTCTCATCCCATTATCATAGCCGTATTTTATTGCAAGTTTAATAGCGGTTATATCATGGTAAGGTATGTGTAGATCTGAAATGTAAAGAAGTCTGTCAATTCCGGCTGGTATTATAAAGCGTGGTCTTTCTTTATATAGTGAGTCTGGAATTTCAATAACAAATTCAGTATCATCTAAAGAAACACTGGTTTGTTTTCCCCCTGTATATGGGATAATGGTTCTAAGAACATCAACGGTATGATTTATTTTTTCCCTTTTAATTATCATTTTAGCCAGCTTTGCATTGTCCATATAGGGAAATTCGGTCTTATATCTCTTAACTAAAGGAGCGTATTCAATTCCCTTTTTGGTCTTCCATTCTACACTTGGCAATTAAACCTCCTTGATTAAGTTTGTTCAATAAGTGCTATAAATTACTTTATTTTACTATAATTGTCAAGTAGTATTTTTGGTTATTTCTTTAATTGACATAAACCTCTCTTTCCAACCGGAATTATTTTAAACATACACTCGCTTTAATAAACGATTTAGCCAGCTTTTGCCGAATCGCCAAAATTTTGATAATGTTCTATAACTTACTTCATTTCTTTCAATATATTTTCGATAGAGAAGTTCTTGGTTTGCTATTGATTTAATCGCACCAAGCGTTATCTGACCGAAGATTCCGTCTCTGGCAATGGTTTTGCCAAAGTCAAAGAATAAAGTGTCCTGTAGTAGCTTTACGGCTGTTTTACGACCTCTATTGACTGATAAATCAAACAACTTAAATGCTAAACTATTATCAGGGATTTCTTTATAAAGATCATCCCAGAAATGGATATAGTAAAATCTCTTTGTAGTATCTAAAGCAAGGAAAGTTTTTCCATCATCAAATAAAGTTTTAACAACATTATAAGTACTCGGATAGTCTCTGCTTGTTATTCCATAAATAGTTTTACCACCACTATCATAAGGATCATTCGCATACCCACCTTCGTTAATTATTAATTCCTGGAAGGTATTATCAAAATCATCTTCTCTGTTTTTATCACACATTTATCCACCACCTGTTTTTGATGTTTTCATTTAGTTTAGCCTTATTCCAAATCCAAGTTGTATGCCTGGCTCAATAGTTTTACCATTATAGTTTAAGCCAAGTCCCAAATACGTTATAAATCTTTTGTAGAAAAATCCTGGCGGTTCACATTCTTTTAATTTTAATAATTCATTTTCTCCGGTAAGCATATCAACGTTAGATTGCATTTGTTTTATAATTAAGGATTGCTTTCCATTAATCTGATCTTTAAGTAATAGTAGCTCTAAACTTTCTTTAAACCGATTAAAATACTTAGCACCAAATCCTATTTCTCTATAAGTGAGATATTTTGTATTATCTGGTTTTGTCCCAAGTAGTTCTAAACCTTTTCTATATTCAGGAATTGATTGTGTACTATCACTTGCAATAGTGCTATCGATAGATTCTTCTTTAGCCTTATATTTATAAACGATTTTAGGTTCTAAAGATTTTAAACTATCGATTTCTTTTTGCTTAACTTTTATAACTTTGTCCAGACTATCTTTTGCAAACGCAATCCGCTTTTCATATTTATCAACTATGGATTGTATATCTTTCTCAGGTTTTAAATTCCACCCAATGAATCCACCTATGATTAAGCAGATTGCAAATGATATTAAAATTGTTTTATTCAAAGATCACCTCGCCTTTTTCTTCGGCTTCTTTTAGAACGCCATATAATCTCATAGGTGAATACAAATTAGAATTATAGTCTCTTAATCTTTGTGATAAGTATTTCAGTCCGTATTTATCTGCGTATAACATAGCACAGGTGTAGGCTATTTCTGAACATACACTTGATTTCGGAAACCATACGTTCTTGGGATCACGCTTAAATAATTTGTTCATAAACCATACTCTTACAAAATCTATCAATTGTAAGCGGGCATAGGGCTTACTATGCTCTGTATCAACTATTCTTAAGAATATTGTCAGATCATTTAACTGTATATTAGAACTTACAAAGTGTGCTGTAAGCAGAGGGTTATCGTAATAGCTTAACATCTGGGCAAGATTGCTTTCAAAGATTATTTTCCTTGTCCTGCCTTCATCTTCGCCTATTGAAACGTGCGTCCACGTCTTATCAAAGGGTATGGATGGATATTGCCAATGTGTAAATAGTTTTATCAGATAACTAAGATTAAACGGTTTGCTATACCATTTTAATTTAGAAGTATCTGCGGAATAAAAGTGTATCATTCTGTTTTCTTCCCCACTACGCTTATTGCTTTACCTATAATCTTTTCAACAATTATCTTTCCGCCTATCCTGTAAAATAGAATTGCAAAAGCCCAATTCATCACCACGATTAAGACAGTATCAAACCAACCGACTACAACCGATGGGAAGCCAAGTGTTAAGAAGATACCCACTATTAAACAGATAACAGCCGTGATAAGTGAACCCTTAACTTTATCTGATGTAGATTGATTTATTGCCTCAATAATAAAACTGCAAACAATACCTGCAAACAGTGGTATTATCAAGATAGTTAATTCACCAAACCACCCGATTAAAAGTTGTTCCATCTTATTTACCTTTTATTTTATTGAATAACCCATAATACCATTCGGTTATTGCTAACCATCTTTTATAAAACTTCATAGACCATTTTTTATCTATTTCTTTTAGTTCGTTAGCGAACCATTCTGTTCTATCAACTATCTTCACTTTATACCTTTTATTTTTTTAATTCCGTTTTTAATTATCAATACAGTTAGCTTTTTTATGATGCTTAATCCTGTTCTTGCCAGTATTTTTATTTCTCTGTTCATAAAATCTCTTAGTTATCAAAATTGTTAATTATCTGTCTTTATTCCCCTACAAATCGCACCCATTCGGGACATTTAACGTCCAATTTGGTCTTTTTATACCCGTTTGTCAAATTATTTATCTTTTTGTGCTGGTAAATCCACCAACTATATCTTTAAGCATATCCGGTATGTCAGGCGTTTTTGATTCTATCGGTTCAGATTCTATTTTGTCTATCTTTAGCTGACCCCGTAAATAATATTCTATCTGTTCCTTTGTTTGATACTTGTATTCATCATCAGGCAATTCTTTGATCAACTTCTTACCGAATATTTTAAAGTAAACTATCATTTATAAAATTCATCATTCCCTCGATTAAGTTCTTTTATATCAAAGAAAGTCTTAATCGCTAAATATAAATCATCGATTGGTACTCCCCCTGCTACTGTTGCACCTACGGTAAGATTAACATAATTATCATTAGCGAGTCCTTCGTTGTCAATAATTATATTCAGTTCATCTTCGAAGTCTAATTTTATTTCCATTTCACACCTCTTTTATTTTGTTAATGAACTTAATATCTTTGGAATTATTATTTCCTTACTGCCTAACTCATTTATATGCAATCCATCATTAGGCGAATATTTATTCAAGTAAGTTTCTTTATCTATCTTATTCCATTCATCTGTAATATTGATAAATCCGGTATGTCTAAACTTTGCAATGTCTTCAACTAATTGATTATATGTTTTGATAAACGGTCTATTAGTAAAAGGATTCCTGCCTGATAAAATAGTATCAGCAGGCAGGTTCATTGTCATTAAATAAATTTTACATTTAGGTAATTTAATTCTTACCTCATCAATCATTTTAATCCAATTGCTCTTACTGTCTTCTAAAGAAGTAAGGACACTCCAATAAACATTGACTAAGCAAGCATCATTTATACTGAACTCCATCAAGACAATATCTGGATTTAATTTGATTACTTTATCCTCTAAGTTTTTTACCCCCCAATCACTATTCATTCCGCCTTTACCTGAATTTATTACTTTAGCATTTGGGAGTTGTTGCTGTAATGTTTCGGGATATTTACCTACTCGGGTTAATGAAGTACCATAACACACAATAGTTTGTGCATTAACAAGTAATGCCATCCATAGCAATAATATTAAGAATAACCATTTCATTCAGTATATCTTAAATTAAATTCTTTACTTGGCTTCCAGTAATCCCATCTTTTCTTCCAAGTGTTTATCAATGGTAACCACATCCAGAAGAAATTCCATTTGCAACCGAAAAAAAAATACCAACTTCTTAACTGTTTCATTTCCTAAACTTCCGAACTAAAATTAAAACTCCAATCACTATAACCACGAGTATTATTATTTCGAGTGTGTCCATTTTATTTCCTTAAATACTTCAGTATTTCTTTAATATCCTGCCGGTTTTCTCTCACAATCTCTAAATATTCAGATAGTTTCTCGTCAAACTCCTGCTTTGTTACGAATCGTTCAGTCCCGGACCTAACGGAAGATTCAGTTAATATTTTCATTTCCTGATTGGTAAACACCCTTCCTTCTATGTTTGCAAACCAGAATATAATGCTTACAAAAAAAGCAATTATCGCAATTATAGGAGTCCAATAGTTTAGTAGATATTCCCATTTACTAACTACTTTTTTCTCGCCGCTGTCTATTTCATCTATTATTTTTTTATCAGTCATAATTTTCCACTATAAATGTATTCTCGGTTATTTCTTGTTAAAACTTTCCACTATAAGCTATATAATTAGTTAATTTTTCCACTATAAAACTTCCTTCAGACTTACATTGTCTAAATAAAATTTATCTTCAACTGTGATAAGATCAGCATCGCCATCTTTAAGTAATCTAATTGAAATACTTGTCTTATTTTCAGTCACCGAAAAATCAACGGAAATATCAGTCCAAGTTCCAACGGTTGTTTCCGTCCTTATCACTTGTGTTGTTGTTCCCCAAGTATAAAATTGTATCTGATTTCCTGTAGTATTACCCGCAGGGATATAATAAGATGCTGTAAGATGATAAGTTTTACTTGGTGTTAGACCTACAAGCTGTGTAACTCTCACATTAACTGTCCCTGTTGCTGAATCTAATAGACAAGGTATATTAGGCGGTGATACAGCATTCCAATCGGTATTATACCATTTTGCAGTAGAAGCATACCCAGTCCAATTAGCTATGTCGGATGTAAATGCCCCGTTAATTATTAGTTCTTCTCCGTATGAAGAGCCGCCTCCACCACCGCCTGTATCACTTGCAACTCTTTCAAATGCACCAACATCCCAGGTTAAACCAACTCTTGATGTATCTCGATAATCTATGGTAAAATAAGCGGTTAAATTCGTGCCTTCATCAATACCGGAAGAACCTGCTGCAAGCATATATTTAGAAGCAGTATCTGAGAGTGTAGTGAAATCATTATCTATAAGAGTAAATCCTGTTGTGTCTGAATTTGCGTCTTGGCTAAAGGTGCTTTTCCAATTGGTATAATTATAAGTTGTCCCGCCAATGGAAATATAATCAGTAGAGGCTGTTTCATATTGATTATAGTCAACATCGAAATAAGGTGTAGGTATTCCAGAAGCGAATGTCCAAAATCTATCTTCTTCAAAATTGACAATATTATTCTTAAAAAATACGCTGTCTATTGCTCTTATATATGTGTGCTGTCCGAAAGTATGTGTACCTTCAGTAAGAATCATTGTGTTATTGTAAGCGTGTAGCGATAGATATGGTGAAGGTGGATAATAAATTCCATCAACATACCCATTTTCGCCGCCTATGCCCTGATTCCATCTAAATGTTTGGAAGATCGATCCAGCGTTTTTGTGGATAACAATGATATTATTATATACCCATACGCTGCCGCCGCCATTTTGTAATGTGAAAATATCAGTTGCACAATCAGAAGTATCAAAATCAGTTGTAATAAAATTATTATGGATTTTAGTTGGGGCGCTGCCTCCTGCAAGATTATTATAAGGTAACTGTATTATATCTCTACTATTTGTTGTCTCACTAAATACTCTTCTCGACCTTGCATTAAAAGTATTGTATGCTATTTCAAGACCATAACTCAACATTATTTTTATTGGGTCAGGGTTACTATAAGTGTTAGCTGCATCCACTTCGGATAATGCGTAACTTTCAAAAGTGTTATTTAATATTTTACAGAAATTATTTTCTTGTCCAATTACTCCCCATCCATAAGTAAAGTTAAATTGATTGCCAATCAGATTTACATAATTACACTTCATCAGATAAAGATTATCTCTCCTGCTTGAAGTAGCATCAGTTTTGAATTTTAGGTAAGACACTTCTGTATAACTTGCTTGATTTAGATAGAATATTTGTGCAAGAGTACTTGTGGTAAATACAGGTACTCCATTATGAGTAGCATCTATCCCCCTTGTATAAACAATAGGTTTTATAGCAGTGCCTGTTGATGTGATAAACAAAGTAGTGGTTAAATTATATACCACACTATCCGCTCCACCGTCAACAAATAAAGTATCGCCAGAATGAATACTGGCGAAACTAAAGGTTGGGAAATCATCCATATTAGCCCAGCTTGTAGCATTGCCCGCACTAACCGCAGTTAAACCTACATACCAATTCTTAGTAATAAAATCACTTACTCTGCTGTTGTAAGCACTATCATAATTACTTAGTTTATACGCACTGTTAGACGCTATTAAATAATAAGTATATGGGTTTGTATTGTATCTTGTTGAAACATTATTATCAGACCAAGTTGAAACATTGTATGCAACTGAATCTAATTTAGAATAATCCACATTGTTAGTTGATCGCCATATTTGGGTATATCCCTGTGAATTTGTCGGTGTCCAGGTAAGTGTAATCGTACTCGGTAATGAATGAGAAGGCACTTCGGTAGAAGCTAAATCTAATAATGGATTCGGAGTAGTAGAAGTATCTACTATTATAATTGTTCTAATCAACGCCTCAAGTCTTGCTATTTCAGTAATTAAAAAAGCATTATCAACATTATAATCGGTTTGATCTACTTTAGTATTTACTTCTGCTGTTGTTGATAGAGTACCACTCAGGGGAGGTAAAGCTACTGCAACTCCATCAGTAGGAGATGATATACTTGAACCATTATATACTAATCTACTAAGATCATCTGTCATTAAAGTGGCAACTCCGCCAGTTCCATCTCTTAATTGTATCTGTCCTTCTGTGTCGGTATCATTACCAAGTTTTAGCGTTGGAACAATTAAAGTCGGACTCGTACCCGCAACCGTTACTGTCCCTGTAAATGTAGGGGATGCAATATCAGCTTTCGTGGCAATTGAATCGGAAATAAATCCTTTTGTCTCTGCCACTGTTGGAAGTGCTGCAATGTCTTGAGCTAATGAGTCTGTGATAACCAAAGATGCTTTTGCATTTATCCTGTTTGATAGACCAAGCGTATCGGCTGAATTTAATTTCAGATTCAGACTATCACTCATTTGTGCAATAGATGCTTTTAAATTTATCCTATTACTCAATGAAGTGGTATCTGTTGAGACTAATACCGGCAATCCATTAAGATACATTTTACCACTATTACCACCAGTTATAGTTGTACTCTCTTCATTTATCCCATCACTTATCGATATGCTTGCTGCTTTAGATGTTGCCCAATTACCTAATGTAATAGAACTGCTATCCACAACTGTTAATTTTGTAGTAATATCTTCTGCTAAAGAATCGTCAACAACCTTAAACTCTGCCCTCACTGCATTGGCAGAATCCTTTGCTATTCCTTTAACCCAACTTGGCGTTACTGTCTTTTGTGCATAAGAAACAAAGGAAAACAATATTATTAAAAATATTAACTTTTTCATTATCTTGTTGCGTTTATTGTTATTACTAAATTTCTTGTCGCCAACGCAGTCCTATCGTTCATTAAACTAAATTTTAATAGTTGGATTGCTTGGTTGTCTAATACAAAGTCCACACCTGCGGAGGTATTAACCATCCTAACCGCTATTGTCCCTGCTGCAATTTGGACACCGGTATAAGAACCCCAGACAGTATCTACTGCGGCTTTTGATTCGTCGTATCTTACTGAGCCAGCTTGTACTGCAACAGAATCTACCGAAGAATTGGCATTCCCTTCTAAAAATATTCTGTAAGAGTCATAGACAAAGTTTACGTCTAAAATTAGTACAGAATCTGCGACTGCGAGTGTATCTGAACCCGAAAAGCCCAATGAGTCTGTCCATACTGTGCCATTACCGACCAGTTTGCCTGTTGTTTGTGCTGAGATATTCATTGCGAATATAATCGCAATGAATAAAAGTAGTTTTTTCATTTTATCTCCTTGTGTTTCTTGATTGTCTTTGTTGTCTTGAACCGCTTGATGATGGAAAAATTTCTTTTGTCCATTTGTCAATTATTTTTGTTGCACCAACGGTTCTTAATATCCCGGCGGCAGGGATATTTCTTTCTGTTGTTTTTACAACTCCTTGTGTAGTTTTCGGGATGAAGTTCTTATAATCACCAGTTAATACTTCGCCAGTTGGGCTTAGAATATCTTCTGTTGTCTGTATCGCCTCGCCTACTGTTGGACCCAAAACAGCGCCTACTACCCCTGCTTTGCCATAGCCAAGAGAACGAACTACATCAACGAATAAACCCATAGCGCCTAAACTTGATACATCGCTTATTATTCTTAAAGCGATAGCATCATTTTGTTTTTTTGTCCAACTTGTAAATAAAGATTTTTCAAAGGTATTTTTGCCGGTTAAATCAATTTTTCCTTTTAAGGCATTCCCAAAAACTTCTCTAACATAATCTATAATGGTACTTACTGTCTCTCCTGCTACTCCATAAGCTACTAAAGCAGTTGTAAGCGGAGCAAGGTTTCCGTGTCTTACTTCTTTTAAAATATTATCGTTAATTAATTGCGCCATTTTATATCCGAAAGATTTCCATTGTGTCAAAATCTTGCCTGTTGGCGAACTCCAGAATAAAGGCAAATCGGAAGGTCTGATATTAAATTGCGCATCTCCAGCGAATGTTCTTTTAATTAAATTTATTTCATCTGGCGTAAATTCTCCACGTTTAACAATTTCCTTCGCATCTAATCCTATTTTCTCAAATTCTCTAAGTGCTCTTGCTTTTAAGAATGAATCTGTTTTTATCCTTTTAAGCATATCTTTATAAAACACTTCACCACCAGCAGCAGAAATTACTCTATTTGTAACATCTCTGGCGGTAAATCCTATTAAATCAATATATTTACCTGCCAAATCTCCACCACCAACCATTTCGGTTTGGATTATTCTTTCTATTTGATCTACTAAAGCTCCAGACCGATAAGCACTTCTTTTCCCCTCAACCGTAAGTGATTTTAATGCCCCCACTACACCTGCTTTAAGATTACCTCTTGTTGTAGTTCCCAAAAACCCCTGTAAAGCATTCCTTAACGTTGTGAACGGAGTAAATTTGGTAAGTGCTTGCCATCCCTTCGCTTTGTTAACCCCCTGTATCATTCTATGTTCTTGGGCGTTTAATTGCCCAGTCTCATATCTGTATAAATCTCTTGCAAAGTTTTCGTTATAGCCATCTTTTTTGATTGTGTTTAATAAATCAGAAGCTATTTCTCCCTTCGCACCGAAGTTATCTATAAACCCTAATCTTTTGCCAGCACTTACGGAATAAGAAATTAAAAGTTCGGCAGGGTCAGAAACATAAAATTGTTCTGGCAAATCAAGTTCTCTTGCATATTCGATATTCCCTGCTTTTTTAATTCTTGATTTCATAATAAAATTATCTAATATATAAGAGGCTTCGGCATTGTTTTTCGCCTTACCTTCCTTAACCATTGCTTTGATAATTTTGTCCCTTTTTTCGTTAAATACAGGTTTACCATCTGCTCGTCTTACAACACCTAATTCATCTAACTTGAATGTTAGTTTTCTTGGTTCATAATTCGGTAAAGGGGTAAAGTCGTGTTTACTGCCATATTTGTTTTCTGTCTCAATATGTCTCTTCTGATATTCACTAACCAAAGAATCATAATATTTGTTTAATCTTTCGTTCATCGATTTAACGTTATCGTTTACAGGGATCGGTTCTTTCCTATTAAATCTTTTCGCTTGCCTAATATCTGAAAGACTTTTTTGTTCGGCTTTGTTTAACCGCTTTATATCAAATGCTATCTCCGAAGGGATGCCTACAAATGCCCTTTCGAAATCTTTCATTTTCTCTATTTTCCCAGCAAAGATTTTTCCGCTATCTCCCATTTTACCTACAACCTTATTAGATTGTGCAACAAGATAATTCCTACTTTTCCCAATCCAAGATTCACTATATGGTACGTCTAATTCCTCTGCTATGTCTTTTACACCATCTTTTAGTTTTGTCTCGCTTTTAATCTCTGGACTTAAATATTTATCCATTAAACTCTGGTCAATAATCTTTAACGGTCTCGCAGGATTGTATTTACTTTCTACAAAATCACTAACTTTTTCTAATGCTATCTTGCCTAAATCTTCGCCAAACTTTTTAACCTCACTCCATATTCTTAATAGTTGTGGTTTTATCTTTTCACCTAAGTCTTTAATCATTTGTGCAGACCAATCAGCAAATTTTACAACTCCGTTTTTAAGATGATAAGCACCTAATTTAATCCCTGCTTTATAGTCTAAAGGATTAAATCCACTTGGGTTTGATTGCCTGTTTTTGAACTCGTCTAACGCCTCTGTTCTTAGTCTGTCTATTATAGAGTTACCTGTTAGTTTTTCATTAGCCCCAAACTTAAAACTTGTTTCAGATTCATATTCTTTAAATGCTTCGTCTAAAGATTTTGACGTAAATTTACTTTTCTCAAATCTTTGTAAAAATTCACCTACGTCTATATCGGGTGGTGTTTTGCCTTGTATATGCTTTTTGAATTTTCCGCTTGTACCAATATTAACTGATATTTCTTCGCCTTCTTTAAGATGATTTAAGATAACAGATTTTACTTCTTCAACTAATTTTCCTTTATCTTTACCTTTATCTTCAATAATTTTTTTAAGTGCATTAATAACATCTTTTTTATTTCTCCCAAGTTCAGAAAACCATTCCGGGAAGTCAGAAATAGTAAATGCTTTTTCTGTCCTAATGGTTTCAAACCCTTGCCCCACATTCCCTTGTTCTCTAAATGAACCCTGAGATTCTTTAACCGCTTGTTGAATTTGTATTAGTTTTCCTTCTGCTTCTCCCTTAATTTTTTCACTAAGTTTTTCTGGTAATTCGCTTCTTGGAACTTTAGCTATTTCTGGTTCAGATGTTATAGGCTTCTCTACCACCTCTGGTTTACTTTGAACCACGTTCTCTTTTCGTGGTTCATTCTCAATAGGTTTTACTTCACTCTTAGGTAAAACGCCCTCCGATTTGAGCTTCTCCGATAGGCTTGGAGGGCTTGTTTCTAATTTTACTTCAATAGGCTTTATGGGCTCTGCTTTAAACTCTGGTTTGGTGTCAATAATAGGTTTAGGTTCTTCAAATTTAAAATCCGTAAATCCTGTTTCTTGGTTTACTTGTTCTGGATTAACAGTTAGCGTTTCTACCTTCGGTATCTCTTTGGGTTTGAAAGTAATTTTTGTATCGATCTCTTTGGATATTTTTTGTAAAGTACTACGTTCTTGTAACAGGGTTTTAACTGATTCCGGGTCGCCTTGTTGTTCTTGTAGCTTAGTTTTGTTTTCGCTTAAAGAAGTTTTTACTTTCTCTTTATCTATCTTTAATTCTTCAAGTGTTTTAATTTGTTTAGGAGTTCCGATTTCACCCTTCTCATTGGCAATAAAGGTAGTTGGTTGTTTCACTTCTTGAGGGACTTCCTCTTTTGGTAAAACTTTAACTTCGTTTACTTTAGGTGCAAGTTTATTCTTTAATTTACCAGCACCTCCAAATCCTAATATAGTTGCCCCTAATTTACCCGCTTCATCTAATGCACTTTGAGTTTCTTTAAATTGTTCTTCAGTTGCACCCCGTGGCATTAAACGAGTTGCTATCATCCCTTTTTTAATTTTGGAATCTACATACTCAGGTGCAATACCATTCATTCTTAAATAATTATCAATACTTTGTTTACCTAAGTCGTAAAGCATCGCAGGTGTTTGGAAAACTCCATTTAATCCTTCGGATATAAAATTACCAACTCCCTTAGCATCACCTTTTTCATCAGTAGTGCCTACTAACTTATCACTTGTTTTTAAGAAGTCTTCACCAAAAGCTAAAGGTACTGTTGCCATTAAGAATGGAACTCCCGCAACTCCTTGAGCTATGTTTAATGCGCCTGCTAATGGATTATCTAATAATTGAGAAGCACCTTTGTTAAATAATCTTCCGGGTTCTTTTAACGCTTCAATAGTAGCATCACCTTTAGGGAGGATAGGTTTGAAGAACCAATCCCAACCATCACTTTCTTTTGGCTTTTTGGTATCAGTCTTTTCGGGTTGGACAGACTTCTCCTGTTCAGCAATCCCTATTAGCTGATCTAATCTTTCTAATATCCTTTTCTTCTTATCATCGGGCATTTATTGTGCTCCAAACAAATCCGAACGATATGCACTTGCATCAATTAAATCTTGTGCATCTTCAACATCTAACGTACCGTTATTCACTCCGTCTCTAACTATTTTTAGATAGGTCGCATTATCTACTTTTTCTTTACCTGTCTTTTTAATCTTGTTTTTATAAAATAAATACGCATTTGGATTTAAATTAGAATAAAAATTATTCTTTGCTTGATTCCACGCTTGGTTTCTTTCCTGTTCTGACTTATCTACCGTCTCTCCATTTTTATCTGTAAATTGAGTTTCTTTTGCATCAGTAATTAAGTTTCCAAATGCTTTCCATTTTTCAGGTTTTGGCATATCTATTTTAACAACTGTATCTTTTTGCGGTTGATGATATTGTTCACCAAAAGGGATTTTAGGAGCATTGGGGTCTTTAGGATTAACCCAATATTGCATATCTTTACCATTCTCTTTTAATGATTTTAATTCATAATTAGGAGGTATTGCTTGTTTAGTATTCGGTGTATATCTTTGGTTTTCTTCAAACGGACTGAAAGCACCATTGAACTGTTTGTTTAAATTGCTTCCTAATTCACCAACGGAAGATAAAGAATCTGTGTTTTTTGTGTACCCGCTTGTAATATCAAACTCTGTTTTCTCTTTATCCATTGCTTGGTTTTGTTGTCTTAAAAGAAAGTCTTGTTGGCGTACTTTATCCATCAGTCTCATCTGTCTATCCTCAAGTCCCATCTTTTGATTGAACTCAAGTTCATTTCGTTTCCTGTCTCTTTCTGATTGTAAAGTAGTAAGGAAACCTTCACCGAAACCTGCTACACCTTTCCAGAAATCATTTTTGGGCATTTTAATAACCTCCGTATCCTGCTACACCACTTGGTTGACTTCGTCTGCTATTACCACCAGAACCAGCCAGCGCAGCAGTTCCAGCTAACGAAGCGCCTCCTGTAAATGGCGCAGCTGCAATACCACCAATCATACCAATTGATTTCATTATAGAACCCCAATCGGTTTTATTGGCTTGGTCTATTTCGGCAGTTCTATCCATCGTATGTGCAAATGAACCTCCTATTTGACCTAATTGGCTAAGTATGTTCTGTTGCATATTAAGACCAAATCCTTCTACGCCTGTGTTAATTTTATCCTGCCGTTCTTTACTAAAGGTTTCCATTCTCTTCTTCGCAATCGCTTGTCCGCCTGCATATCCTGTACCTCCAGCCATTAAAGGCGCAAGTAAAGAATTTGCACCTATCCCGGGTGTTGTCTTCTGCAAGTAAGAAGCATACTTTTGGTATAAAGGCGAATTAAAGTCAGTCATATTCGCCAAATTAGAAAAACCTAATTGTCTAACGAAATCTTCCCATTGAGTAAATTTGGGATCGTTGCTATTGAAATTCCCTGTGTCTAAATATCCGTTACCAAAATTTGGCATTTTATTCTCCTTTAATTCCTATTGTAATAGGTGTTACGTCTTCTGTTAAATGTTTGCCCATTGGATTTATTCCTGTTGTTTAACAAATATAGTCATCGCTACTTTTCCAATATTATCATGAAAGGTTATGTTCTGATCTGCATTATAAAATCTTATAACATCATCTGAACACACCTTTGGTTTTGTGTCTATATGGATAGAAAATTCTCCAAAATCTTGAACATCACATATCTTTATTGGTAGATTTTTATTACCATCAATCAAAGATTCAAATTGAAAATAAATTTCACCTGTTTTCTTTGGTGTATTTAAGTTAAGAACTTCAGGTTCTCCATTGATTTTGAAATTGTCGTTTTCCATAATATCTCCAATCTAAGTTTGAAAAATTTATTTATTATATTTTCGTTGTTGTTAATACACCATCGTCACCAATTGTAACCCGCCATCTCGAAGTGTCTGGTGAAGTTAATATGATGCCTTTTGTTGTATCTGTTATTTCAATATCGTTAGCCGTTTTTATAATTCCACCACTTGCATTTATTGTTAGCAAACCTGCGGCACTTACATTAAAATCTACATAGTAAGTCGCACTGCCATTTGCATCATTATAAGTTAATCTTAAACAGTTACCATCTGCACTGTTTATTTCTAAAGACTTATCAGGCGCTGTAGTCTTGATACCCGTGTTACCAGTAGCCGTTACTACTGTTAATCCAATTGCAGGTGTTGAAGTCTGAGAAAGATAAATTTTTTGTCCTGAATTAGCGGTTATAGATATTGGATTATCTGCATTCCAAATGGTATTTAAAGCATCGTTATATCTAATTCTTAACCCGTCATTAATTGCATTACCTAACCAAATAAAAGAGTTGGTCCCCTTTGAATAAAATTTCAGGTCAACAATTGTATTTGAACCTATTGCATATATCCCATCATATCTTATAGCAAACCCCTGCGATAGATTAAGTGCATAACAAGCAATAATATTGTCAATATCAGATGCTTTGGTATTGGTATTCCCTACTATTTCTAATTTACCAGTTGGCGTTGATACCCCAACCCCTGCCCTATTATTAACTGTATCAACCGATAAAATTACATTACTATCTTTATCATTTACATTTACTACATTTACAGCATCGGTAGCAGGTGTAATTGTAAGTCCACCTGTAAGCGTTCCACCTGTTAGCGCTAAATACAATCCATCAAAATAAGTTTTAAGAGTACTTTTAATTGTACTCAATAAAGAATGTTTAAGTGTAGTTCCATCTACAAGCGGGAACTTATTAGCATCGGCTAAAACTGTTTGCTCAGTAGATGCACCAATAATAGTTGCAATAGAAGTTGCTGTTTCGGGTGCGTGTAAATTCCCAGCCAAAGCATCTGTTAAATTATTTTCTGTTTTTACATAAGTTGTCCCATTGGTAATATCATCCATAGTACCGCTAAATGAACCAATTGATAACTCATCGATCAATTTTAAACTCTTTAATAATGCCATTATTTTTGTATGATCCCTTTATTTTTCAAATCATTTACTAATGTGCATAGATAATTAGCAACATCTCCAATGGTCGCTTCATTTACATTTAATGTTCTTATTTCTGTATAATTCTTAACGTACATATTCTCACCGGCATTAAATTTATTTATTATCTTTTCAATATCCTGTATTGCCCTTGTGGGGATAACTCTTTCTTTACCAACTTTAATTGTTTGTTTAACGTTTGCCAATTAAACTCCGATAAATTACTTCCATCGAACCTACAAAATTAGTAAACGCAGTCCCGGTCGTAACTGCCGCTGCATTTAATTTAATTCTTATGCTTTTTTTATATTGATTGATCAGGGTCTCGTTAGTATAAGCCGTGTTTACGGTTGCACCTTCAAAACCATAATTTATGGAAACAGTCCCGGTAGCATCTGTTTTTATCATCGCTATGGATTTATTCTGTCTTGGTTCTCCAAAGATTAAATCTTGCGAATACCACTCCCACGCTTGCGTATATGTAGAAACTGTTGGTCTCATTAACTTTTGTGTAGCCGTTGCGTAGGATAGATAAACTTCTCCATCTTTCCCCTTAAAAACACCACCATTAGCATTTGAAACATATCCACCGAAAGTAAAGCAATCCCATCTTTCTTTTATTGGATGATAAGCCCAAGCCATAAAATTATAAGTTGTGCCGGTTACAACGTAATCGTTTATAAATAAAACATATCCTTTTTTTGCATCCGAAGTAACTATCAAATCTTCTAAAGCATTATTCGTTAATGTTGCCCAGCTCTTTCCGCTTGATGTACTTTGCCTTATTGCATCACCTATTCTTGTAAAAGTTCCACCTTGATACATCCAGACATTATTGTAGTTCCCAAAGAACATTCCTTGTTCGTTTGTAGTAACTGAAAATTGGTCGTGACATCCTGCATCTTCAAAAACATCTTGTATATAAAATCCTTCTATATTTATTCTATAAACCTTATTCAAAGAAAAAGCGTATAAAAATCCCTCATAGTATTTTAACGCTACTAAAGGTTCGGGCATTTCTAAAAAGTCAGTATAGTAATCGAACATATCGTATCTGAAATACTTCGATTTGAAAATCCTTCTTAATTCCGAACCTGCTAATGTTGCTTGGGTACACTTCGTTACAAAATGATAACCACCGCCTGCTGTTGATAAACCATAGTATAAAGCAGGGTCAGTTAAATTCTCAGGCATACCTGAATTTTCTTCATACGTCACAGGGTTGCCTGGGTATATGGTAGTCCCTGCATCAAGAGAATATCTTGTACCATAATCTCTAACTGTTACCAATTGGTGATCAGTAGAAGCACCCCAGTTATCATCATTTATATCTATCGAAGCGACTAACCTATATAACCCTATATTATCGACACTATCATCAGTTGAATCTGCTCTATAAAGGTTTACAGCAGTTATCCTTTTATTGAAAGCAGATAATCCTGTTTCTTGGAAAGCAGTCCCGTTAGTTGGAGTAGCATAATGGGCAGTAATTACTACATCATAATATGGATATTCCGTCCCATCAAGTCCCGTTAAACTCCCTACGATTGGACTTTCCTGCAACCCATCATAAGTAGAGGACAATCCCCATTTATAATAAATATTAGCTTGGAAAAATCCAGGGGCAGTACCTCCTGCCACGGGACTACTTGCTATATTGCAATAACCCGGGTTGCTGTTGGTAGCATTGAAATTAACACATTGTGATACTTCATAAGTTAAATAAAGCGCCGCAGTACCTGGTGCAGTTAAAGTCGTTCCTGTGTAAGTAGAACCTGTTAATTCAAAAGTCTTATCAAAATTATTTACAGTTTTGACAACCCAAATCCCATTTATACTCGCTGAATCTGTACCTGTTGCATCTGATATTTTAACTATATCTCCGTTTTTTAATGAATGTGTAGGTGTAGTCGTAACTACTATCGTTCCCGAATTGTTCGCTATCGAAGCAATCGCAAAAGATGTCCCATAATCAAATAATCCGTGATCCATCCTGCCAATCCAATAACCTTGATAACCATCAATTCCTACGTGTACTTGTTGATTTTGTAAAGTCAAAGTCACGTTATCAGAACTTAAAGAACTTATAATATTTAGTTTCCTTTTATTCGCAGCAGTAGTACCATAAAAATCTGTGATTACACTTATAGTATTATTGTAAGAATCGTGGTAAATTAAATCATAAATACCATCGTGTTCTATAAATTCTCCTTGTTTTATATAAGCAATAGCATCATCAATAGTCCCATCTAAGTCGGAATCTATAAGAATCTCAGTATCCGTAGGGATCCCCCTTAATATTCCCTCTCCTACATCCCCGTCTACATTCAGAGAATCAGAAGCGGATTCTTGAGGTATATCTTCTGCATCTAAAGAAGAGATAATCCCATACTTAAATTCTTTTATGACTGAAGTTTCTCTCATATTCTCTCATACATTTCAAAACTGGCATTGGTCCAGCCCGAAGGCGCTGTTATTGTTATCTGGCTCGAGCTGTCATAAGTATAACCGCAATCTTCGTTGGAAAAATTGATAATTGTTCCAACACTAAAATCACCGGTTGAGGTTAAAGTAATTGTGTCGCCAATAACTGAACAAGAAATTGTGCTGTAATTTATTTGTATATCGGGGTCAAAATCACCTGTTGTTGTAATTTTGTAATAAACATATTTAGTATAAAGTTCAGTTAAAGCCGGTATCGAAATAGTAGAACTATAAGTAGAATCATTTGGTCGTCTTGGTAAGATATGTGATCCTGCGTGCTGGTAATTTTGCACCGTTCCATCACCTGTGGTTTGTAAACTATTAAAATATCTTTTTAATTTAATTTTTAATTTTTCATAACGGGATTCGTGCCATTGCGCTAATTGTAAATTTATAGTTTTAACTACTTCCCCACGTGATACAAAATCTATCGGGAACTTTCCAAAATATTTGCTTAAAACATAAGATTCATTAGCGTCTCTGAATTGTTCCGCTATTTCCATAGCAGTGGATTCATTAGTTAATGTATCCGGTAATTTTTCATAATGGAGATATGCAGATGAAATTTCTGTATTTAACCCTGTTATCGGGGTACTCGTTAATGAATATATGAATAACTTTCCTAATTCGATTTCGTATTTATAATTGTAATCCCCTGAATATTTGGGATTATCACTCGAATCATAAAAAACTAAATCTTTTAAACTTATAAACCCGGTTGGCAATGCCCACGCAAAGTTAGTCGCTATACTTGATAAACTTGCCCTTGTGGTTAATGTTCCGGTTTCACTTGCAAGTATTTTCTGAGCTGTATCTAAATCTAATCTGATTTGATTTCTTGGCACGCCCGGGAATACTTGTCTTATACTTTCGATTAATTGTAAGGTGTTCACTATACTATGCCTACTAAAATTTCAACATTCGCTACTGTCGTTGCACCAGTTGAATATATAGAAACTGATGCTGTGGACATCAACAAGGGTATTATTATAAAATCGCCTACGCCTGATAATGAGAAGGGATAACCATCAACAACAGGGTCAACGGTATAAAACTTACCTGCAACGTCTGGAGTTCCACTTGAACCCGCACTTACTATTTTTATATATAAGAAAGACATTACGCCAACTTCATTTAATATTGTTGAGTGGCTTAATGCTACGGGTGAAGTGGTTGTTAAATAGGTATCATATAAAACCTTAGTGCTTGTAGTTCCTATTGTTTTAATAGTCGAACTACCAAACACTTTATCTAAATTAGAGTTGATATTATAAGAAACATCACTACCGTCCGATAATGTTACTTCTTCTGTCGGTACTACCTGCCCCGAATATCTAAATTTGAATGATGTTGCCACGTTAAATTCCTTTCACGAAAAGTTCAAAATCCTTTTTTAAACTTTCTAATCCTAAAGCGTATTGTTGAAATTGTATGTTGTATTGATTTATTCTACTGCCTACTCTTGAGATTTCCTGATTGATCTCAGTAGAATATGAATTTATTTCCTGTCCATAATTCTGGAGTTTTGCTGAATATTCTTGTATTTGTCTTTCTAATTCTTTCGATTTATTTACAATCGCAGTTTCTAAAGTTTTAGATTTGTTTGTAATATCTAATTCTAAATCAGCCCTTCTGTTTGCTATATCAACTTGAGACCCTTGTGCAGCATTAGATAATTCTTCTTGTAATGCTTGTTGAGCGTTAAATTTATTTAACTCTACTTGTGTTTTTGTCTGTTCTATTAATCTTTGCTGTGTTAATTGTGCATCCGTAATAGCAATTTGTAAGTTAGCGTCAAACTCGCCCTTCTCTTTATTAAAATCATTTAAAGAAACTAAGAGTTCCTTTTGCATCTGTTCTAATAAAGTATTCTGTTTACTCAAGTGTGCATTAGCAAGTTCAATATCCTGATTTGTTAAGGATGTATCTACATTAGTAAAATTACCGCTGAATACAGGGGGAGTGTAAACTAATGTATCTGTAAAGGAAACTGCGGTTGATGCAACCGTATCTATTAAAGCATTGATATAAATCGCAGGCGTATATTCAGCATCGGTATAAGAAGCATCTGTGTAAGAAGCATCTGCCCACGTGAATGAGGGACTTGCGGGAACAATAGGCTTTACAATCGTAATTATTGAAAGTCCTCCCAGCGTGGTAATTGTTAAATCAGACATTTGTCTCAATCTACCTTGAATACAAGCGTATATTACCACTCCTTCATCTAAATCCGCAGGAAATGCTGTAATAGTAGAATCACCATAAGCCACTGTTGGGTATGCCATCGCAACCACTGTACCGCTCGTAGGTTTTACATAAGCTAAACCATTTAAAATATACCAGGCAGGATCGGTAGAGATCGCATAATGTATTGAGTTTGAATCAACTACTTGTGCGGCTAATCCAGCATCAACTTTTCTTGCACCGTAATTTGATTTATGTGCTCTTAAAACTCTATATGCAACTATGGAAACTCCCGAACCCGAATCTGCTAAATCAACAGTAAACTTTTCTAATCTTTCAGGAGGGAGTATATTTACAAAAAATTTACCACCTGCTGTTAAGAAATCAGATAAAGCAGCATCATCTCCTACTGAACCTATCTTATTTTCAATTCGTTCTTTATATGTTGACATTATTTTTTAATTTTTAATTTTTCTCCTTAAAAAGTGGGGCATTTCTGCCCCTTTTAGTTTATTGTATGATTGTGAAAGTAAGTGTGTGCGCTAAAAGCGTTCCACTTGCTGCATTCATACTAAATGCGTGATACTTAGTTGCTGGGGCACGGAATTTCATTCCTGTTGCTACATTGGCTATCGCCACTACATCTGCTACTGGTAAGTCTGGGTCAATAATAAATGATACACCTAAGACTGCTGCTGCATATCCTAAATCATCACATATATTCCCATACTCTGCACCATTAGTTACCGTAGGTCTTCCAGTTGTTCCTGCTAATGCAAGACCTTTAGCCTTGCTAAAATATAACGCTATCGGAGCTGCTGCCGCATCTTGAGCTGCTGATGCCGCTACAATAAGTGTATATTTCTTAGAACAATCTATTCCCTCTGGTGTCGGAGGTGTCCAGTTGCAAAGATTAGCTGCATCTGTTGTCGCAGTACAAGAAGTAACCACTTGTTTACCTACTGATACTGGGCTTGTCCACGCTGTTTGTGTCTGAGCTGCCATTATTTTTTTTCCTTTCTATCTTATACCAGATAAAGAATATTGTGATTATAAATATTCGTAATTGCAATACCTTCATCTGAAAAATATTGGTTCTTTTGATAATCAGGAGCATCGTTAGTAACGATATTCTGTTGATACTCCGGATTTCTGAAAACCATATGAGAGATGTTAGCAGGGTCAACTGCGAAACCAGCTTTGTAAGCAAATGGGTCTTTGGTCATTACAGGTGTTCTTACAAATTGAATTACCCCGTGTGGTGATTCCCATTCCTTAATATTGAATCCTAAAGATGATGCTCTTTCGGAATTCATTTTCGGGAAGTTTACAGTCCATTTTGATTTAGCTGCTACGCCTGCTCCGCCAGCCCCTTCTAACTTATTGAAGAAAGATAAAAGCCCCGCACCCACAAATATTGGCAGAACTTTATCGGGTGATTCGTCAAATATTTTCTCGCAGTCATCAACCCAATTTGCATAAGTATAAGATGCTTCTGTGATTGGGAAAATATTCTGATCGTCACTTGTTACAGAGGATGAACCATAATTATACACTGCTGAAAATGCACCGTAAGTAGAACGTACTGTATTCCCATCAATGTCAGTTCTTCCACCGTCTCCGAACGTATCGCCTGATTCCCCAATACCTATATTAGATATTGAGAATAAAAGATCACGTTCTTTTTTGATCATATGTTCCTGACCCTTGATCCTTTTCATTCTGTTATATTCAGAACTTTCTCCTCTTAAAGACGCCTGCATTAACGTTTTAGTCAACTGGAACGATGTTTTATGAATTCCACATTGATTCCAACGTGTAAGAAGTTCATTGTGTGAAGGTTTAGCTGCTACTGTGCCTTCGCCAAATGACGTACCTTGAAGAACTAACCAGTCGTCATTAGCTATTACTACTGATGCACTGCCTAAATTCTTCACGTTAATTGAAGTTGTTGAGGTAAATGTGGTTATCAGTAATTGACCCTTTGGCGCACCTGAAGGTTTTGAATTTACATTTGCGTGAACATTTACTTTTTGCCCTACTAAATAATTTGCAAGAGCAGCGGGCATACCTACTGCATTTGTTACTACTACTGCTAACGTATCTTCAGCGTTATCCGCATCTGATGTAGTACCCGTAGTTACTTGAAAATATTGTTTCACCCAGGGTGAAGTGAATTGGAACAGCTTATACTGAGGGTCTTTTAACCCTGATTGCTGATCCCAATTTGAAACTGCTGTCAAAAACGGCGCTACTTCAGCGTAACGTGTTTTAACAACCTGCGGCTGTACATAAAAATCCCGTCTATCAGTATATAATACCGAAGACGAAGACCCTTGATACAGATGTTTTTCTTCTGCTGCCATTTAAAATTAACTCTCTTTCTTTATAAGACTTTTCCTAAAGCCTATAAGATTTCTTTTGTGTTATACCTTCATTAAAAGCATCATCGACAGTTTTAACCGAGTTTACCGATTCTCCGCCAACAGGAGGAGGTGGTGCTTTCTTAACTGATTCCGGTGATGTTTTGTTATTCAGAAAACTCATAGCTGCGTCATACATTACATCATACATTTTGGGATTTTGTAAGTGAGGTGAATTAGCAAAAAAATCTACAATGTTTTGACTTTTCTGCGAGCTTTTATTCACTTCGACCAACTTAGCAACCGTATATTGTTTTATTGCTTGCTGCTTTTCAATCTCCTGTCTTTGTGTTTCTGTCTGTTGTGTCTGCTTTTGCATTTTCTGAATCTGTTTTAAAGTATAATTGCTTAATTCAGTATTATACTTTAACATTTCTATTGGGTCAGTTTTATCTTGCGGAAGAACTGGAGGTGCATCCTCTACTGGAGGTGGCTCAAGTTTTTTCTGGAGTGCCTCTAAAGCTGATTTAGCCTTAGCCGCTTCTGATTGCCAATATTCGTACCTGACGGTATCATTGTCTTTAACTGGCTCTGGAGGAGTAACTTCGGGTTCAACTGGTTCAGCCACAAGTGGCTCTTCGGTTGAAACTTGCTCAACTTTAGTTGGCTCTGCCGGAGTGTCCGTCACTGGAGGTTCAGGTAGTACAAATGTGTTTTCGTCATATTCCGATGGTGTCATTATATCTCCTTTGAGAAAGCCATTACTGGGTATTTCTCGATTTTTGTTTGTTTTGCTTCGTTGCTTTATCTTTTTTTACTTCGTCGCCAAGTCTCAATTTTGCTATGTTCACTGCACCTTTTACATCAGATTCCATAGCTTTTAAATTCGTTTTTACTTTTTCAACTTCAATTTTCTGTTTAACGTGGACGTTCTCTCTTTGTAGGGTTTGCATATCACCGTCAAGTTTTTTAAGCTGTTCTTCAAGCTGTTGGATATATTGCATAGCCTGATTTAACTTATCTTGTTTGGCTATGATTTCTTCTACGTCTTCTATTTCACTCATCCTTAAAATGGCACTTGCATCCTGAAGTATGCCTTTCTCATAAAGCCCTGTATAGTATTCGCTTTTTGCCCAACGATTCGTAGGCAGCATAGAACCCGAAACCATTACTATATCGTATTTACCTACTGATAGATCATTGATTATTTTTCTTGCACCATTTTCATATTGTTCTTCGTTAAATATTTCTTGTTTAACTATATTATTCGGTTTCAAAAGCCTTACTACTTTTTCTGTTGTGTAAACATTAGGTATCATTTCAGCGACTACTTTTGCTAAAGTGTTAATACCCGCTTCAATTCTTCTTCTCTTACCCTGAGTTCTGTTTTGTCCTTCTTCCTGAATAACTAAAGTGGCTTTATAAGTTTCCGGTGCTTGCGAAGCATCACCGTCAAGAAACGGATATGCACCCATAATTCTTTGTATCTGTGATATGATCCTTTGTCTGTCTTCAAATACTCCTGCTGGCATAGGCGGGTACTGAGCGAATACAGGCTGTCCACCTAATTCCATATCAATTTCAAAAACTTTCATTCCGGCTTTACCTATTTGTTCTTCGATCTGTTTCTTCATCCCGGAACCTTTTGGTGTAAAAGCAGTAAGATTTGTTATCGCAGATATGTAAGCGGTAATTTTAGATGTAATTTTATTTAATTGTTCCTGCAAAGGTCGGATCAAAGAAATATCTCCTATAGGAAAGGGGTTTCTTCTTGAATGGATCATCGAAGTAACAATAGGATATTTTGAAATCGGCATTATATCGTTATAATAAAGTTTGCCTCCGATCGAGAATACTCTTTTAATTCTGTCAATCGGTTTTTCATCTACTTTGATGATCCCTTGTTCTATAAAATATCCTTTGTTAGAAATAGTAATTTGAGTAGTCAATGCCGGTTCACCGATCCCCGGGACTATCTTCGGCTGGTCACTCTGAGAGTCATATTCATAATGTACTATATCCCCCATTTGGTTATAAATGTCCCGCCAGGCTTTAGCGTCTTCATCCACTAAATATTGTTCATCCCCCGCTTGAGTTAGAATTACAGTTTCTTCTTCCCAATATTTCCTATATTGTTCTTCTGTAAAAATGGATTCAAAATCTCTATCCTGGACATGGTATCTTGTTTTTTTAACTTTAGTATATCTATCAATCAGATCGTATTTTTTATGTTCAATATCATCGGTTATTGTTAAAACCTGCCCTTCATTAGCCGCTCTTGTACTCTGCGGTGTGTTGTCACCGTAAGAAAGACGTGCACCTGTAAAACCAAAATCAGGATATTTATTTTCTATGTATTCTTTGGTACATCTTTTATAAATTATTTTATGTGCAGCGTCTTCGGTGTCGTTTCTTCGTGAATTAGGATCAATGTATAGATCGTTAGGGTCTAAGTCGTCAATAATGATCTCTCCCTTACCAAAATCAGCGTTATAATCTACATAAGCCATCATAGCCCACATACCAGTGTCTATTAAATCCTCAGTAGCCTGAGCGTTTTTAATATCTGCATCCGAGTTCTGCCAAATGTATTCCATTAAAGACGAAATCTTAGTAGCGATATTAACATCTGATTTTTCCCTGCCGTAACTCATCCATCTCGGAGAGTTCTTAGTTAAATTATCAACTACCTGATCTCTTGCAGGTGTGGTTTCATTTACGCATAAAGAAGGTTCATTAGCTGCTTCTAAAGCATCGGCATCTTCTTGTTCCCATTGTATCGAAGCTACAAAGGCTCTGTTCTCTAAAATACTATTCGCCCAGGTGGCTCTATTGCCTTGTTTGTAGTTTTCTAATATCTTTTCGCTTTCACGAACTTCTTTTAAATCTGATTCTTCTTTATTTTCCATTAAGGAACTCGTATAGTTTTTTTATAAGTTCTATTGTAAATGACCAGCCGCATTGAGGACAATAGACTAATTTATCGTTTTGTTCTATTTCAGAACCGCATTCACATTTCATTGAAATCGGGATGAAATTTTGCCCTTGCCAATCCCTGCATTAAAAAACATTGGTTCTTGGGGTATAGTTAATAGTTTTTTTAATTTACCTCCACACTCACATTGCCGGGGTTCATACATTCTCATCGAAAGTTTATCCTGCTCTACCCTGCCATATTTATCCATAATATCCGAAGTCTGGACTATGATTTCTTCAATTTTCCCGCAACTCCCGCATTCGTAATTATAAGTCATATTCTCAACCAGCTTTTGTTAGTTTGTCTTGATCTTAAAAAATATTTTAAATCATCTTCTTCGGTTTCAACTGTATGGTCCGGCGGATATAATTTTCTCGTAGCATAATAAAGCCCATCAAGTAAATCATCGTGTTTACCACGTGGATAAATATTTAATTCATCTTCTAATTCTACTTGATCTTCTTTTATATAAATTTTGCCGGTAGCGAAAAATGGTTGTAGTGTATCTAACCTTGCTGATTTTTCAGTGCGAGGATTAAATTTAGTTTCAAGTCCGGGAACGTATAAATCTTCTTCTTCTAATCGCATTCTTAAATACTGACGCATCATTTCCTGATAACCAACAGTTTCAACGTGTGCTCTTGTAGGTTTCCACGCTCTTATAGTCTGGATTATTTGTTCTGCGTGTGAGGTAGGGGTTGTTCTTTGTCTGAAATAAGGTAAACAATATAAATTCTTTTCTGAATCATAAGCGACCGCGAATGTAACTGAATAATCTGCACTTGCTTTTGTAGAAGAAGCGGGGTCAATGCCTAAAAAGATATTAACCGGGACTTTTTCTATCTGAGGTAAATCTTGTTTGTTCCTTCGAGTTATATTTAAATAACATCCTGAATTTGATACTTCTACATCCCCATCCCAGAATTTCCAGTTTTTGAATAATCTATCTTCTTCGCCTACGATCTGGCACATATATTCAGAATAAAACTTGCTTCTCATACCTACTGCTTCAAATTCAAGTTTTTTATTTTTTAACCATTCATAATCATACATTTCTTCCCATAAGCACTCAATTTTACCTTCAGAATTTATCCAGTATGATTCATAAACTTTAGTATTCCAACCCGGTGCATTTCTTAATCTTTCTACTATACATCCTTCTCGTATAGGTGTACCTATTACGATAACTCTGCCATTCCTTCTATCTAACCCGGCTATACCACCTAAAAATTTAGAAAAGTTTTTATCCATTTGTTCTTTAGTTAAACAGTTTTCTTCGTCATCCGGGTCATCTAAAATATAAAGTGTGATACGAGTATCACCTTCCAAAGCACCCCTTGTCGGCATCCCTGTCCCGATTGCCTTAATAGTCAATATGGAAAATATGCCAGTCAATGGATTCCTAACTTTAACTTTAATTTTATTTTCACGCCAGGTAATAGCTACCTGTTCGCCCATATATCCGAATAAAGCCCTGAATTCTAAACTGTATTCAAATATATTCTTGATCTTAGTTAATCTGTTTATTGCTTCGGGTTGGGTTTTAGATTGGATCACTACTAATTTATCGCCATCATCAAATAACCCGTGATGAATTATTTTAGCGATAACTTTGGTAGATTTTGCAGTGCCTCTCGGTGCTTCTCTTACTGCTTGTATTATTGAGTTATCTAAGAGGACTTCATCTATTTCTTTGTGGAATTCAGGCGATTCTAAATAAAATGTCTGCGGGGATATAGTCCTGCCTAAGTAGGTTAAATCCTCATAACATCTTTCTATTAGTTCTTGCTTGGCTCTTTGTTGTATTTGCTGTTCTGTCATAGTTCATATTTTTTACTCGCTTGCTATGACAGCTTGCTGGTAGGGGTTTTTAGTTTATTTTATGTTAGTTTTTGACTTATCGTTACTGAATCTGATTCCTTGACTATTTTTGTTAAACATTTAATTTCTTTTTTATAGTCACTATGGAAAAACAATATATCCTCGCTTGCCATTACCCCCAAATAATATCCTATAAGGAACGGATTACCTTTTGCCTTCAACTCTTTGATCTTAAAGGAAAAATCAAGAAATTTGTCAATCTGGATTTCTGATTTATTTGGTTTCATAGTTCCCACTTATCGTTACTGAATCTGATTCTTTAACTATCATTTCTGTTTTAGGAGGTGGTTGGTCATTCATAAATAATCCGTCTGACTTCGTGGGTTTTACGCCTTTTTTAATCCAATATACTTTGTCTCCGTATTCTATCTTGATCGGGAGTCCCATTTCTACCGAACCTACGTCATCTGTGATAGTGACCATTGTTTGTTCCAAACTCTTTGTTTATATCCTTAAACTCTTTCTCATTATAACAATCAACCTTTTATCAAGTTATAGCTTGAAATACTTGTTGAATTTATCAAGTTATAGCTTTTATCCATTAGGTCTCTCCACTGTTTGCATTAGTCTTATCAATTGTTCGTCAAATTCTTCCTCCGAAACCTGCCCGTCTAACATTAACCAACAAAAATTATATCCATTGTGTAATCCTGAAAAATAACTCATATAGTGATAATCTAATGGGTCCGTTGAACCTTCCTTGACTTTATTAGCAAATTTTTCCTCGTTCTTCTTTATTACCTTAAGTGTTGATTCCCATTTTGACTTATTGTTCATTAATATTTCTCTTGTCTATGTAAATTTTGGAATCTGGGTTTTTGTTCGATAGTTTGAAATTATCTGCGAAATCTGAAAATCTGTTGTATAGTTTATCTTCTGGATCATCGAATATCGGCTCTTTCTTAGAATCTTCTCGTATCTCGTCTATGCTTTTTTCTAAATTCCCTCTCATTCTGGAATCTGGATTTTTGTTGTATAGTTTATCAGGGTCTCTCTCAACAAGCCCGCCCCCATCTCTCGAGGGTGTGCCGGCATCAACCAGGTTGAAATTTCCATTCAAATCAGTTGCATTAGTATCTATACTTAGTCTTAATAAGGATAAGCTATCATTGTCAATGCTTGCGTGTGTGCTGCTGTTGTTTATATCTTTAGTTATCATTGTGTCCTAACAATACTCTCATAGCAGCAGTTGCTATCTCTTCTAATAGCACGCTTAGTGCAGCTATAATACTATGTGTAGTCATTGTATATACTATCATTAGTGTTAGTGCTTACTTGTTTAAGCTGTTGCTTGAGTGTAGCATTGTGTATTGCTACAGGTGAATGTCTATAACCTAACTTAGCATTGCCTCGCTGTTTGTTCTTCCAGTAACCCAATCTTGTAAGCTCATTCTTTAACACTTCCAACAGCTTAGAACGTCTATCAAAATGATCTGTAATTTGGGATAGTTCGTTTTTAAGCCATATTATATGTTCATTATATTCATTTGTCATACTTGCTATCGCCTAAATGTCTATACATTATCATTGCCTTGATCTTTATCCTGGCTTAGATCGCTTCTAATAGCTTCGTTTTTTGTCTCTTTTGGCATTTCGAGGCTTTTTGTCTCTTTTTTGCCTGTTAATTTAACCTTTTTACCGGACTCTAACATATTTGTAAATGAAATTACCTCTGTTTGAGTGGTCTTAATCTCTTTGTTATCGATCAATTTAGCTTCAAATGACTCTAAAACCTTATTAGCGTTGCTTAAATCAGGTCTATCTTGGCTCATTGCCGTATTTAATACCTCTAACCTCTTTTTAAGAATGAAATCAGGCGTTATGCCGTTATCATCGTATATTTTAAGTATTTCATCTGTTACCACGTCTTGAATAGCCCTTAATCTTAGTAATTTTTTAGCCTTTATCTCTGGTTGTTGCTCTGATCTATCATAAACATTAACTAATTGTCTATAATTTACAGTCCCACTCATTAACATTTTAGCGTATAATCGTGCAAATCTTTCATATTTGCTAAATAGACGTCTTCTACCTGTATTAAATGACACAATTTAACTTAATTCCATCCGATATAACGATCTTAACAAAGCAAATAACGATCTTGTTTTCTTCATTTGTTTGGTTTCTTCAAATGGCAATCCATCGGATTTACACATTCTCCTCAATAATTCCAATTTTAAATACTCGTCATAAAGTACACCGTCAACAGATACTTTGATAATTAGATGCTTATTAGGTTTATTTGGCATAATCTAATATTTATTATTATTAAAACTTAATCTAAATAGCCTTAGTTTATATTTTAATGATCCTTTTATGCTTAATTGCTACTTTTGGAATAGTGATTATACTTCCGTATGGTGCGTTTATTCCGGTCGTGTCTCTATTTAATGCTAATGTGAATGAATGTTTATCTTCAGTCACATAATACCCAATGGTCTGACATAAGGAAATTCCATAATTTTGATGTAGTGGCTGCCAATTACCATCTGTTACCGAATCTACCCAGTCTATTATGTATGCTTTTTGCTTCATTTAATTCTTTGTGGCAGTTTGCTCTTTATTTAGTTAATACCTTTTGATCTCTTGATCGTAGCCAAGATCAGTGAGCTTGATCTTAAGCAAGTGATCTTAAATATCTTCGAGCTTTCTTGCTGTTAGTTGTTTCTGGTCTACTTTAATCATTATCTACATTCAATCTTAATAACAATTACGTTCTCTTAGTTTGATTAGTTTCTGTTTTGATAAATTGTAAGGGTAATTTTGATCTTTGAATGGTTCTAAGGGTTTTTCATTGAGCGGGTTATGACGCTGGTTAAACTGATAGCAATCTATTTGCTCCGCTTCTTTTACTAATGTTTCATAATCGAGGTGATGCATCATAAAATAATCTTTTTTAAAGTCACTGCAATTTACTATAATTTACTTTACCAGTCAATAGCTGATTTTGATGCAATCAGTTTACCGTCCATCATTCTATTTTACCGCTTATCACTATTCGCTTGTTATTGGCACACGCATAGCGTATCTTAACATCAGACATTAAGAGTAACTTTCACAATAAAAAAAGGAGTACAAAATGATAGAGACCACAGGATTCAGCGATGATCTGGAACCTAAAATAGAAAGTTTTATAAAAGATGAGTTAGACGCTAAACGTGTCAAAATTCGCTCAATCTCTAACCATAATTATTCCTTTAACGCAGACGGCGTTAGGGGTGAAGTGTGGTTAAATTGCCTCTCTAACGATGAAGAGATTCGAAATAATGACATTCTCTATGATGTTGAGTTATTGATTGACTGATCCTTTTGCCTTGCGCTTTAGGCGTGGATCGAATCCAACAAGGCAACTAATGTTCTAAATATTTCTTAAACTTAAAAAAGGAGTACAAAATGAAAACAAAAGAAATAGTATATCAGCAAGGCAATAATTGGATTTGGTCGCATAACGCTGATAGTCGGGGCTTATGCGAGACCGAGCAACTGCCTTATTGGGTGCAAACAAAAAAAGAGGTGCGTCAATACATAGCCGATAGATATAATAACAGAGGTAAGAGTCCAGATTTTAGGATTTGCTGGGCTTAATCCCCTTGCCTTGCGCTCCAGGCGTGGATCGAATCCAACAAGGCAACTAATGTTCTAAATATTTCTTAAACTTAAAAAAGGAGTACAAAATGAAAAAATATCAACAAAAAGCTGCAAAGTTAGCAGCGAGTATATTTGAAGAACTAAAGCTAAGAGATCAAAGGAAATATGATCTCTGCACATATCGTGGCATTTGCGCAAAGGATTCTATTTCAAGTTCGATTCAAAGAGAAATAGAACAACTAATCGCTGAAGCGGCGAAAGATGAACGGAGTTAGTTTGATCCCCTTGCCTTGCGCTATAGGCGTAGTGTTTCAATCACAACAAGGCAACTAATAGGGCTTATGAGTGCGGCACAAAATAGAAAGCTAATTGACTAATAATAAATAATAGTGAACCGACAAGCCCTAACTTTTTATTAACTAATAAGAAAGAGAGAACGAAATGTTAGCACAAATGAAAATCCACAACAATAAATTGATTTTGGTAGAAGTAGAAAAGGAGTCCGAAATAAAAAAGTTGAGAGTAGATCCAATAATTGAACAAAGAAAACAGCGTTTAGAATGGGTTAAATTATACAAAAGTGTTAAGCTTTGGGATTGTTCTTAATCCCCTTGCCTTGTGTTTGCTATGGGAACTGTGTTTCAATCACGACAAGGCACTAAGTTCTAAATAATTTCTAATTAAAAAAAGGAGTTCAAAATGAAAACTAAAAACACAAAAGGCGCAAATAAAATGGCGAAAAGAAAATCAATCCCATTCTGGATGATTTGCTATAATAATCCATTTGATAGACTTGTGTGGACATCTATTAAAAGGAAGAGGGGAATGAAATGACAACAGAAAATCAAAAAATGATGCAATACCTTAAAGATAACGAAATTAAAGCAACGCCTAAATTTTTATGGAAAGGTTCTTTAAAGGGTTGCTGGAGATTGCATAATTATAAAAAAGTAAACGGACAAATCGTAAGCGAAAACTGGGCTGGTAATTATGATCTTCAAAATAAACTTACAGCACTTGGATTTGTTGACTTTGATGGCAAACCATTAAGCGATCTTTGTGGTAATGGCGGCTGGTTTAGTGTTTTTTTGAGAAATAATGAATTAACTAATAAATTTTGCTTTAATAAATTATAAGAAAGAGAGTAATGAAATGAAAATATTTGAAGTCGCAAATTGCAGAGGCTATAAACCTATCGAAACAGACCTTAAAAAGGTATTAAATATCTTAGCTTCTTTAAGGATGGAATTAAACCCATGCAAAGCAAAATCAGTGATCGATAAATTTGCCGGTGAAATGGGATATTTGTTAGTAAAACAAAATCCTAAAATTACTATTTACAAATAAAAAAGGTGATAAAATGAAAATAGGACTATCAAAAGAACGTATCCATTTGTATTCTAAATGTACCATTGTTGGGATAGCCTCCGAATACCCTCAAAATAATTGGTATAAACTGTTTTATAAAATATTGGATATAGATAAAATTTATACTATCTCCGAACTTAAAAAGGATGTGAGGTTGACAAGATGAATGTTAAAGGAATACACTGGATAAATAACGATGTAGTAGTTGATTATATTATGGAATATAATTTGCCTGACGATTTTTCGCAATGTAAAAGGAATATTATGTTTAATAAATATTATTATTTCCACGATTATGATTCGACAAAGACAGAACTACTGAATAATTTATTAATCGGGAAAATGGAAGAAAAAGAGGTGATGAAATGAAAACCAAAGAATTAAAAAACAGTTACTATTTGGAAGCGGAGAATGATTTAGAGAATTGCATAATAGCAGTTATCGTGAATAGGATAGACATTAAAGATCATCCAGAACTTTTTATAAAAGAAGGTTGCTTCCAGAAAAAAGGCAGGACTTATAATTATATGGAAATCCCACTTTGGGAGGAGGAGATAAATGACAACTAAAGAAATTAAAAAAATACGTCTCGATGCTGATCTTACTCAAGCCCAGCTTGCTGAAGTGTTGCAGCTATCGAGCCAAACTCGGATCTCAGAGTATGAGCACGGCGTAAGGAATCCATCAAAACAAACTATTATGCTTTTAGATTTGGTGGCGAAAGGAAAATTAAAATACCAGGTCCGGCAAAAAACAAAATAACCATTGCACCAACCCGATAAACTTTCTTATCGGGTTTTTTATACTAAATATTTTTTTTTATTTGCTTTTTTCAAAACTTCGATCTGGCAGTCAATCCAATATGAATTTTTAATTTCAACACGAAATCTCCTATTCCTATTATTTTTTTTCGCAGTCTCAACAATCCTGGAGTTGCCGGGATAATCTCTCTCAATATTTTGGGATATTGTCTCTGCTAATGTTCTATTGCAATAAGCAGCTAAAGCGGAATAACCAGCCATATATTTTGGATCTGCTTTTTGCTTAGTAAATTTTTCCATAGAATCTTCACAAACTGGACAATCAATTTTCATCAGATGTATTTTCGGAAAATCAGGATAAAACGTTGGCTTTATTCGATTTCTACCCATATATATATTTTCGTAAGCTTGTTCGCAAGTAGGACAGACAAGTATTTCGTGTAATCTGTAACTATTGTTTGTTCCAAACTCGTTTTGTGTTAGTTCCATTTTTACCATCCTTTTTTGATACACTTTTTTAATATTCTCATTTCGGACATGCTATCTTGTTATGCCTTAGTTATTTTTACTCGTCGCTTTTATCTTCTTCTTCTTCTTCTTCAATCCAAAAAGTATATCCACAATTTGCACATCGTTCCATATCTTCTGTTTCTCCAGTATAATCTTCGGGATCATATAGTGGGTAACAAACTTTACATCCACATTTAGGGCACATATCTCCGCTCCTTCAAAAAATAACTTTGCAATCTACACGACAACTATCGCTGTCTCGTAAATTGGAGAAGTTTGGTTTATTAAATTTATTTCTATTTAAGTTCGTCATCATCTTTCGTTGCGTGTAATCGCACGTCCTGTTATTCTGCTTAATTTGGGTCAAATAGCCCTGCCTGTTTTTTCTCAACAGTTATTATTGTATCGTTATGGCAAGCCCCGTGGCAAACCAACAAAATCTCTATTATCTCAAAACCTCTTTTCATACCCATGCCAGTGCTATCCCAACAAAATGATATTACAATCCCACCTGGTTTAATTATTCTCATTATTTCATCTTTGCATTTTGCCCAATATTCAGCACGTCCAGCAGTCCCCTTAAACTTTGGGGTATATTTTCGCAAACATTGTTCTACGCTATAAGGGGGGTCAAAAGTTACACCATTATATTTTGCGTCTTCACATACCTGCAAAAATTCTAAAGCATCCATTTGATGGTTTGCCCCTCTCCCTTCAATATCATTAGTCATCTCAGCAGGGCTATTTTCCCCTGCAAATGGATCAACCCATCCTGTGCCTACTTTATATCTTACCAATAAATCTTGTATCGGCTTTATGGTAAACGTCCATTGGCTTGGCATTGCCCACACTCTTGTAAACTTAATATCTCGGTGTAGACCTGTAAGCACAATAACTTTTGCCTCCACCTGAATTGCTTTTAGTTTCGGTTCAAACCAAGTAAACAATCTCTTAATGCCTTTCTTGCCAACATAGCCTTCTAATTGTATCGCTAATGCAGGTTCATCTTTGTAAAAATCTTCTATTAAACTCATTGTATATCCTTTCTGTTGCCGCAATCAAGTGAGGCAACGACCTGTTGGGCTGACAAACGGCTAATTATCCATTCCCAAACCTCGTCTGGATCAAAAATGTGCATATCATCCCTAAATTGTATGTATTTTACTTCTCCAGTTCCGTAATCAATCCCTTTACGTTTAATGCAGTATTTTGCTATAAATTCTTCTTTTACGCCGTTTTGCATCCCAACTTCGGGCTCAACGCTGACCTGCTTTGTTATCAGGCTAATTATATGTTCAACTTCCATAAGGTTGCCAATGCCTTTTATTTCTAATCTGTATTGTGCAGGGTCAGTAGTCGTGCTTCTATGTAAAAGTATTTCTTTGTTAATTTCTAATTTCATTTTTCTTCTTTCCGCAGGCAGGTTAGCCCGCTAATTGTTATGTGCCTTATCGTAATTCTCCAAATAGGTCTTTCTTAGTTATTCGTTCCTTCGCTATATCGCAATACTCACGGCTTAGTTCTATCCCTATCGCCTTCCGCCCGCAAATCTTGGCTGCTATTAAAGTTGTTCCACTTCCCATATACGGATCAATTATTAAATCTCCTGGTTTAGTAGTCCAGTTAATAATATCAATAATCATTTCAAGCGGTTTCTGTGCGGGGTGTCCTGTTTCTTCCGCCTCTGGCTTGCTTTTTATATAAGTATCGTGTTTCACTTGCCCCGTGCCCCATTCAATTTTATCTTCACTAAATTTTCTAAAGAAGCATACTGGGTCTGTTGTTTGCATCCAGCCACCCCATTTGTGTGCATTACCCCATCTTCTGTATAAGTAAATACTTTTCTGATATTGTAATTTTGTTTTTCGGGTGGCTTCAAATAGTAGTGATAAAATTCTGTTATCATAATAAGCAACAAAAAACTTACCGTCTTTTAATATTTGTTCAGCACGGGGCAAGAGCAATAAAATGGATGAAACCGCTTTCAAGTTATCGGGGTCTATCCCGCTTCCGTATTTTTGGCTCAACTTATAAGGTGGATCAGTTAAAATTAAATCTGCGGGCGGAAGGCTATCAATCACATCCAAACAGTCATCGTTTATAATTGTAACATCTCCATCGGTGTAAAACGGCACATAACTTGGCAATGTACCCGACAAAAAATTATTGTCCAGTGTTTTTAAGTTATCTGCTATATTTGTTTTTTCATCTTTCAAAGTTTATTCTTCCTGTTTTTTGCGGGTAATCGCCCATCTGTTATAAATGTTTTTGGCTATCTTTTAACCAATAGCCATTTGTTGTCGTTAATGCACCCTTGCCAACTTGATAGACACATCCACCTGGATATATTTTTGTGTTAAAGGTTCTAAAATCTGTTATGGCTTTCTTGCCTATAACTTCTTTTACTACATATTCCCTTTCACCACTCAATACTGTGCTTACTATTACAATGTCGCCTTTTTCTAATTTGTCTTTCATACTTCCGCCAAAAAATTTATAACTAAAAACTCAAAGGGAATTGCTATCGTTTCATCTCTTTCGGTACAAGTTTATACCCAAGTTTATCTGCAAAAAATTCCAAATGTGCCTTCTTCATTCTCTCATTCCCAGTATTTAATCCATTAAGGATTATGTATAATGCTCTCACATCTTTATCGGTAATTCGTTTGCCTTTTGTTTCAATGTTAATCCTCATATCTATTCTCCTTTAGTTTAGTTTTTGTTTCCGCAATCCCTTTAGTTTCCATCCTGTTAAACCGAAAATTGCTTATAAATTAAAATTCTCTTTTGTGTCTAATATTACAGCTCTCAGTTTTTTCTTTTGTTTATATTCGTCTGGGATAAACCATCCGCCATAAGTAATTCCCCAATCTTCACCTTTCTTAAAAGCATATTCAATAATCTTTTCAATGTCCACAATTTCTGGTTTAACTTTTGCCTGCACCTGATTGCTTTCTGCCGGATATTTTTTATCCCAACAAGCATCACAACAAGTAAAGGTTTTAGCTTCTCCCTCATTCATTTCAACACCGCAATCATTACAATAATATTTTTCCATTGTTATCCTT
>Ga0307376_10000759_pt1 | contig 38485 bp, 29 predicted proteins | sample TR2MG_FD_202536 | JGI IMG/M metagenome (GOLD analysis project Ga0307376, IMG submission 202536) | Soil microbial communities from Risofladan, Vaasa, Finland - TR-2 | ecosystem: Environmental > Terrestrial > Soil > Coastal area > Acid sulfate soil | place: Finland: Risofladan, Vaasa | collected...
AGTGTTGGAAATAGTAGAGTGTTGATGAATTAATAACGGGTTTCCATTTGGCTCATTTGCGGCTGCTTTTAGGTCATTAATTACATCTAGATCAAAAATTTGATCCATATTTTGTTCTCTACTAGAAATCCCATTGTAATTTCCGAAATAAAATTGGCTAACATTAGAAGATATCATAAAACATAGAACAATTAGTAAAAAGATAATCGTTCTATTTCTTATTTTTAACATTTTACCTCTCGATAACCTCACTATTCGATTTTTGGTTAGTTAAATCAATGCCTCATTCAAATTATTATAAATTTATGAAACCTTGGCAAAATTTTTATTTAAACTATTGTAAACCATCAAAGCTGTCATGATTTAAATTATAAATTCTCCTCAATTTCTTCACTGTTTATTTTAAAATTATGGTTTTAGCAAAATTCGCATAATAAATAAAAATCATCATCCTTTTTTTCCTTGGAAAATTAAGAATTACTACTTTAAATAAACCTAGACTTTTCTTAACAACATTGTAAATAAAGATGTTTATAAAATTATCGACTTCAATGTATAGATCTTATCTTTATTTAAAATTAATATTAAATTTTATGAACTAAGAATCTACTTAATAGAGTCGTATATGAAAATTTTAAGAAGAAAAATTTTTTTTTTAATTTAAATGGATAAATAGTAAATATTTAGTTAATTTTTTACAAAATTAACTTATTTGATAAAAATTTTCTTCAAATTCAGGTTTACCTTCATATTATAAGATTTAAATTTCACATTTCGGATACTTATCAAAAAGAAAATTTCAAAAATTAAAAAAAAATTAAGGTTTTACCTAAAAAATCAATAGTTCTTGGTTCAAAAGCTCCTTGATTTTCCTTTCATATCGAAACTCGCTACAACCCCACTTCTATTCTTGAACTCCCAATTTCTATCAAAATCTTTATAGTTCCAGAAATGAGTGTTACAGATTTTTAAATCTGAAAGGTATATCCCGAATGGAGAATTTTCAAGTCTTTGAGGATTTTTTCCGTCGAGTCCTGGAGTATAGGATAATTTCATTTCTCCGTAAGGCATAGTAACGTGGAAAGTAGTTCCTTCTTGATTTAAATTAATATCCACATATTTTATTCCTAAAACTTTCGATAGAATCATCCCACCAGGAATTCTATTAGTAAAAAAAGGTTCCAAGTATCTTCTTTGTTCTTCAGTAGTTTTATCGCTAATATATACCCCTCCTTCTCCACCTTTAGTCAATACATCAGCAGCTTTATTAGAATATAAATCAACTACATGAATCGCCATTACGCCGCCGATATCCACATCTCCTATTTTTCCTTCGTCAATTTGATATAATTGAAACGATTTACAAGGAGTTTCTCTGTCTCTTCCAAAATAAAAAGAGCAATGCCCTTCTGATGCGCATGCCTCATACCATACACCTTTTATACTCCAACTAATTTTTTCTTTTACTTCTTTAGACATTATTTCACCCTTCTATCTTTACAAATTTATAATAACTATATTATTTATTAAATGGAAAATAAAACTTTTCATGAGAAAAGAACTTAAAATCATATTTAATATTTTTGACTCCTTTGTCTAAAGGTAGGTTTTAACGCATTTAAAGGTTATATTTAAAATTGTATCTCATTTGAAAGATGTGAATAGAATAATTAGAAAAAAAAGATGATTTTCTAGATTGGTATGAGAATTCATGATCTTTATACAGAAGATTTCTGGACTACTGAAACTTAAGTATAAAAGTAATGTAAACAAATGGTGCCTTGTTCTATTAAAAAGCAACTACGGTAAATTTATATTGAGTTAAAAATTCATATTTTTAATAGTAGTTCGAGGTCCTTATATTTGAAGAATCCTATTATTCAGACTTTTGGGGTAACAAAAGTTTTTAAAGATGTTATAGCAGTCAATAAATTAGATTTAAAGGTTACAGGGGGGATTTACGGACTCTTAGGACCTAATGGTGCAGGAAAAACCACCACTATAAAAATGATGATTGGTTCATTGTTTCCAACAGAAGGGCGTATAGAGCTGTTTGGACATGATATTCATGGGAAAGACAAAATGGATATCCACAAACGTATTGGATATGTCCCTGAACATCCAACATATTTCCAGTCTATGACAGCAGAAAGATTACTTACTTATATCGGTTCAGTTTTTCATATGCCCATCCAAGAAACTAAGAAAAAGATTAACGAACTTCTTCAGCTTGTGGATTTATCTGATGCGAGAACACGTATTATCGCAAAGTATTCTGCTGGAATGAAACAAAGAATAGGTATTGCTCAAGCTCTCATGAATGATCCTGAACTACTAATTTTAGATGAAATTACTTCAAATCTGGATCCAATTGGTCGGAATCAAATTATTGAACTTCTTAAGAATCTCAACAAGGAAGGTAAAACGATTTTTATTTCGACTCACATTTTACCTGAGATCCAAAAAATGAAAGCTGATTCTATAGCTATTATTGATCATGGTCGTCTTATTATGGAGGGAAGTATCGATGAGTTAAATGACGAACTGAAAACTAAAGTAATCGTTATTAGCCCTAATCATAAACTGTTCCGAGAAGCTCTCTCGTCTGTTGTTTCAAATATCACTGAAGAAGTAGATTCTCTTATACTTAATACTGATAAATTAGATGAAGTCTGGCAGATAATTGCGAATATTTCCCTTCAAAATAATATTGTTATTAAAGAATTTCGATCTACTGGATTAGATATTGAACAAATCTTTATGAAAGCATTAAACTCTGAACAGCTTGGAGGGATGGAAAAATGATTAAAATAATTCAGAAGCTAAAGAAACTCAAATTACCTATCTTGATCCTTAGCCTATTCATTGTTGCCGGCTTTATTATCCAAAATACCATAATAAATGAAAATAAATCAGAAACTTTTTCACAAGACTTTTCTACTCCGCTTCAAAATAGTATAACTTACGTAAGCGGAAATATTCTAATCGAGAACCAAACGATCTTGGAAGATATTATCATAAAGTTTACCGCAAGTGTCAGTATAGTAAACTCTACACTACAAGGCAGCATCTACATGTTCAATACGGGGAATCTGTTCATACTTCAAAAATCAAACATTACACAGAATTTGGTCATATCAGATCTTTCAACTCTTTTTATAGAAAATTCAACAGTTGGAGGTTCTATTGAATGTCGAGATACCACATCTATGGTACTATTTGAATGCCAAACTCCTACAACAACAGTTTGGAAATTTGATTATGCTAATATAATTCTAAATAGTAGTAATCTCGCCACACTCAATGAATTTGGGATTGCTGGGAACATCCTAGTTGTTAATTCTCAGATTAATTTAGTATCGCTGAATGGATTGCCATCCTCACGTACGTACATTACGAATTCTAATATCCTCTTGTTAAATGATCTAGTGTTTCCGTCAAATGTTATCACAGGTCCATTTAGATTTAGCTTTCTTGCCTTCAATATTAGTTACTCTACATCCGAAAGGATAATTGAGCTCACCTGGATAGGATGGGATAGCCCTATTATAGATGGTTATCTTAACATTACATTTCAAATTTACTTAGATAACCAGCTTTATGCTGAGATTAATGGTTCTGGTTTTTATGATCAACATTCTAGTAGTTACCAAATACAAATATCTGATCCCGGTGAACATAATATAACGGTTGTTTCCATTGACAGTATGAGTAATAGGTATTCATCAACAATTATTATTGAACTACTTAACTATCCACCATTTCAATGGATCCCTTTCTTTATACTTATAGCGGCAATTACAGGGTTGGTAGCAGGAATGATAATTTGGGTAAAGAGAAAACAAAAGCGAGGTTATTTTAGTTCAATAGGAACAATTTTTAAAACCGAATTAGTTGCGGGTAAGAAGAAACTTCTAATTCTTGGTATGACGAGCGCTGCTCCGGGGATACTACTCTTTTTTTCCTTCTGGGTAATAAATCGTTTGGTAGGTTCGATTGCTTTTGATGGTATCAGAGACTTGATTAATATGTTCTTTAATATTTACATCTACTATTTTGGACTGATCTTCAGCATTAGTATAGGGGCAGGTTCAGTGGCTAACGATAAAAAGAATGGTTCATTATCGTGGTTTTTTAGTAAGCCTGTGAGACGGTGGGAATTTCTTTGGGGAAAAATTTTGGCCTTCATAGTAATGATTGTCATTACAATGATTTGTGTATCCATTTCATTTACTTTAGGGTCGATATTTTATGTTGATCCAATCTACATTGCAGATATATTATCCATAGGAGGATATATATTTCTTATCGGTCTTATAGCACTTCTCCCATTGACAGCTATCGTTGTTTTTTGCTCAAGCGTATTTAAAAAAATTGGGCTTGCATATTTCGTTCCCATCTTGGTTTTTATGGCTATGCCTTCACTGATCAGCTTTCTCACGATCTTAGCAGGAAGTGATTGGCCACTTCTATTTTCCTTAACATATTATTTCGAGCAATTAGGAAAGGTTTGGATCTCAAATGTCGGAGGATTATTTGGTTCAATCGGTAGTTATGGGGGAATTTTAGGATTAACCATTACTCCTTTGACTCTTGCTCCTACTACGATTATTCTAATTATGGTTGCTTTAACCATATTTTTCCTTGGCCTTGCGACTTTGATCTTCCAAAAACAAGATATTCCTTAAAACCAAAGAACGAATTGGATAGGAACTCGTATTAAAAAAAAATGAGTTTTTTCTAAAATATTTCCTAGAGTTTAGCCCTTGAAATATTGCAATATTTTCTTTATACATCCAAATGAACTTTTTATCTTGGTAATATCGCAATTATAAGTTATATTATAAAGAACGATATGTTTTAATCCAACTTTAGCATAATCTTCAATTTTAGATATAATCTCATCTGGAGTGCCATGTAAAAAGCTTTCATTGCACAATTTTGTTGGTATTTTACTAAAAGCTTCAAGCATAGTCTCTCGGTCGTAGTTTGTTGGGATATAATCAATAAGACCGTAAAAATCTTTACCAAATGGGTGTGAAATACCAAATTTTTCAAAATATTCATTCGATTGAATTAAACTATAGTTTTTCACATAAGCTGATTCTAATAATTTATCACATTCAGTATGATCCTCATCAATAATTAAATTACACCATAACCCAGGTGTAATGTCTTCTGGATTACGTCCTGCTTTTTTTGCAGAATTCTGAATAATATCAAGCTTTTCTTTATATGTTTTAGGATCAAAATTAGTAGGTAACCAACCATCTCCTAATCTCCCCGTCAATTCACACATCTTTGGCCCGTGTGCAGCAATCCATATAGGAGGAAATTTTTCTTCCTCATAAGGTTTTATAGAAAGGATAGCATTTTTTAATTTCCAAAATTCACCATTAAAACTAACTTTTTCTTCATTTTCCCAAAGGAGTTTTATTATTCTTATTGCCTCTTCCAATCTGCTAACAGGTTTCTCCCATTTTATACCATAAGGAATAACATTTTCCCCTTCACCCGTACCAATGCCGAGAATTGTTCGTCCTTTTGATATATGATCCAAAGTTAAAAAGATTTGTGCTAGAACAGCTGGATGTCTCCTAAAAGTTTCTGTAACGCTCGTGCCCAATTTAACATTTTTAGTATTCCAAGCTGCTACTGACATTACAGAATAAACATCGTAAAAATCATGTGGACTATTCTGAATCTTTGACATTTCAATAAGGTCTGGAGTCCAAATTGATTCTGGAATCCACCCCATTAAATGATCTGCAAACCACACTGAATCATAGCCACTATTCTCAATTCTCTTTATGGTTTCAATACCTCTATCAAAAGGAGGGATAAATGTCCCCTCTGTTCCAATTTTTATATCTATATCCATTTAATCACTTTTATATATTTTCTAATTATAATAGAGAAATTCTAAAAATTTTATAAACATCTAGAATTTTTACATTTATTAAAATAATTGAAAGAAAAAAAAATTTTGGTAAATACTTTTCAAAAAATATTAAAGAATAATAGAGGAGTTTGATTGGAAGAATGAGATTTAGTTTTCATATCCCTGTACCAACACCTCGTCTTGAATATATGTTCGAAGGAACAAAAAAGGCTGAGGAATGTGGATTTTTTGGTGTTTTTTATGCAGACCATACAGTAATGTTACCTCCAGGTCCAGGAACCTGTTATGATGCTTATTGCTTTTTAACGTCTTTAGCAATGATAACAAAACAAATAAAATTATGTACGGGTGTCTCTGATTGTCATCGCTTTCATCCAGCATTAATGGCACATAAAGTAGCTACATTAGACCAAATATCTAATGGGAGAGGTATGATTGGACTTGGAGCTGGAGAAGCAATGAATATTGACATGTATGGTTTAGATAGAAAGAATTCTGTCTCAAAATTACGAGAATATATTATCTTATTGAGAGAATTCTGGACAAAAAAAAGAGTTAGTAGAAAGAGTGAATTTTGGGGAGAAATTAAGAAAGCTTATATTCAAATAAAGCCTGTTCAGAAGAATCCCCCGATTTATGTTGCCGCTAATGGTCCCAAAACACGAAGATTAACTGGAGAATTAGCAAATGGATGGTATCCACTTTATCAACCGCCATGGCTCTATAAAGAGAAATTAAAAGAAGTAGTTGATGCTGCAAAAGCGATTGGTCGAGATCCCTCTGAAATTGATTATGTTTATGATTGTTTTGTAGCAATTGATAATGATGATCCAGATAATGCAATAAAAAGATGTGAATTCTTTAAGTCATCTTATCTTTTAAATTCGTTTATTACAAATGAAGCATATCCTGATTTAAATTTACCAGAAGATATTAATGTTCATGATTTTGAAATGAACAATCTCAAATCAGGAGATTACTTAAATAATTTAGATCGATTACCCAAAACAATTCTGCAAGACTCGAACTGTTTAGGAACAGTCGATGATGTTATTTCAAGTATAGAAAAATATAAACAAGCGGGAGCTACACACATGAGTTTTATGAATAGAGGTCCCGATACAAATGAAGTTTATGAAATATTTCGAGATAAAATAATCCCATATTTTAAAGAATTGGACTAAATTAGTCTATTTTTTTCTCTCTCCATTCTTCTACTAAAATACCCATTATTATTTCGTCGTAATACTTGCCATTATGATACCTTGCTTGCCGTTTTCTTCCTTCTTCGACAAATCCAACTTTTTGATATGATTTGTAAGCACGAATATTAAATTCGTAAACGTTTAATTCAATTCTATTCATATTCAATGTGTTGAACCCATACTCTATCAACATTTCCATCGCTTCTGTTCCATATCCTTTGTTTTGATATTCTTTCTCTCCGATAGTAATACCGCACGAACACGCTCTATTTTTACTGTTTATGTTTTGAATGGCACAATTTCCAATAATTTTTTCAGGATCCTCCTGATCCAATAAAAGAATTGAGAAATATACGCCATCTTCTTTATGTTTAAGCGAATCAAACCATTCTTCTTCCCAATCTCGGGTCAATGGTTTATGCATTATTAAGTATTGCGTAATCTCGGGGTCGTTAAACCACTTTAGAAAAATATCAATATGTTTCCTATCTAGAGGAGCAAACTTAATTCGCATTCCTTTTATCATAAATACTAAGATTTCTACAAATTTTAAAAAATTAACGAATAAAACCAGTAGGATATAAAATAAAAAGGAGATTAGAAGTATATTCCAGATCGTCTTGCCATGTATTTGACGAATTCGAAGGAAACTATACAGATTAGCGAAATTAAAAAGCATACTAACCAATCCAAACCTGTGAGGAACATAAATCTAAAATTTAAACCCCACTCAGCGAGTGTTACTTGGACTCCCGGAATATATAAAAGTGCGAGAAATACAACAAATAATAACCCAATTAGAGCGTACATGAAACGGGTGCTGTCTTCTTTTATACTTCGAATTAACGATTTGTTTGGTCTCCGAATTTGTAAAATTAAAAACGATTCGCAGATGTAAATAGTTACCATTAACATTGTAAGAGTTTTAGCTTCATTCAGAGAAATTCCACTTCCATCTGGGAATGTAAGGGGAGAAAATAAATAAGCTTCGTTTAAATCTCCGAAATTGATAACAGAAACTTCAGGACCCAAAAGTGTCGTGAAATAAACGACGATCATGCTAGTCGCTAATAGCGCTCCAAATATAAATAGAAGAATTACAGTATTTTTTGATAAAATTTCTTCCTCATCGTGTGGTTTCTGCTTCATTAAATCTTTGGAATTACGATCGAATGTGAGAATTAAACCCGGAAAAATGTGAACGGTTATCGAGAGGAAAATCCATTGGTAATAGAATGGGGGGTCTAAAAAGTAAGGGAAGTTCAAAATAACAGATAAAATAAATTGGACAATGCCTTCAAAAACATTTATACATATATAGAAAAATACCACTGCTCTGATGCGAGCAAAAATACCCCGTCCTTGTTCGATACCTGTAACGATTGATGTAAAAGAGTCGTCGCTTATTACCATATCGCTTGCTTCTTTCGCAACATCAGTTCCTTGAATACCCATAGCTATTCCTGCATCTGCCATATTTAAAGCTAGAGCGTCGTTAACTCCATCTCCGGTCATAGCTACAACTTGATTAGCTTCTTGGTATTTTTCGATTATATCCTGCTTATGCTCTGGAGATACTCTAGCAAACACTTTAATTTTTTGAAAATCATAAAACGATTTAACGTTCTTTATTTCTTTACCTTCTAATACAATTTCGTCTTCGTTTTTAATTATAGAAATTTGTTGGGCGATAGCCTTCGCCGTGGTGGGAGAATCTCCAGTAATCATTACAACTTCTACACCAGCGTTGTGACATTGTTCAACGCTTTGTTTTACACCTTCTCGAGGAGGATCATATATCGTTACAAACCCAATGTAAATCATATCCGACTCGCATAACTTTCTACTTTCCTCGTATTCTTGTGGAATTGCATCTAATCTTTTATAACATAAACTTAAAATTCTATACCCTTGCCCAGCGTAGATATCCGAAATCTTTAAAACTTTATCTTTAATTTCGTCTGTAAATTCTAACTCTTGATCTTTATATAAGACTTTTTTGCATAACGGCATTAAAATCTCACTAGCACCTTTAGTAAAAGAATAATATGTACCCTCTTTTTTATAAACTTTAGAAGATCTTTTGACCTTCGAATCAAATGGGTGCTCTTTGATGTACTCAAAATCTTCTAAGAGATAATCCCCCATTCCTTTTTGAAAAAGAACCATTAAAGCACCTTCAGTAGGAGATCCAATTACATTCCAATTCTGGATAGTTTTACCGGATATCTCGAGCTCGTTTTTGACTAAAGCAGAGTTATTGTTCAAGAACCCTGAAGTTAGAAGCAACTTGAGTTGAGGATAATCATCTATGTGTTTCACATATACAGAATTTTTCGGATCGTCAACTAATATTATATCTCCCTCAGGACTATAACCACTACCAGAAACCTTATATGTAGAACCATTTGTCCATACATGCTGGACGCTCATTTGATTTTTTGTTAAAGTCCCTGTTTTATCTGAACAGACTACACTTACTCGACCTAAACTGTCTACTGATGCAAGATTTCTGATGATGACACCATGGTGTGCCATAGCTACAACGCCCGTCAACAAAATAATTGTTACAAGGAGGGGTATATTGATAGGTAGTAAATCCATGGCAGAATTTAGACTTTTGACTATATCTAACTCACCTGTAGCGCCCCATAGAATCAAGAGAATAAAAAACCAAAAACCGATAACAATCAATCCTAGCCATTTACCAAAATTATTCATTTTTGCTCGAATTGGAATCTCGCTCGTTCCTGCGTCTTCTAAACCTTGTGATATTTTTCCTATTTCGGTATCCTTTCCCGTTTTTACTGCTATTGCCGTTGCATTACCAGTAGCGATAAAAGTTCCGTAAAACACCATATTATGTCGTTCAGCGATAGATAGATCATCGTTTTTTATTGCGGTTCCAACATAGACTTTTCTGATTGGCTCAGATTCTCCCGTTAAACTGGATTCGTTAACTTCTAGGTTTGAAGATTGAATGATTCTCCCATCAGCAGGTATTCGATCTCCTTGCTTAAGGACTAATAAGTCGCCAATAACTACATTTTTAGTTGTAATATCATTTTTTTGACCATTCCTTATTACAGTGGTTGTAGGTGCAGTCATTTCTCGTAGTGCGTTTAATTTTTTTGTTGCTCGGTATTGCTGTATGATTGCTACAACACAATTGAGAGCTACTATACCTAAAGTTAACACAACGAATAATAATTGTCCTTCGCCCATTATGATTGCTGCTAAAAAAAGTATTAACGAGGCGAAAAGATAAATTACGATTAGCCAATTAAATAAGGGAGCAAGATAAATTTTGATAAAACCTTTAGAAGCTTTCGGAATCTCGTTAAATCCGTAAAGTTCAAGTCGTTTTTGGGCTTCTTCATTTGTTAATCCTTTAGTTGAGTTCGTTTGAAATTTTTGATAGATTTGTTTTAATTCCATTTTGTAGTAGATTTCTTCCATTAGAAATTCTCCCGGGACTTAATCTTATTTTTGATTTTATGATAAAAAGTAATTATAATAAATACACTATAGAAATTCTTCTTTTTATTTTATAGTATTTTTACCTAAAAAAATTAGTAATGGAAAAATAAAAGAGTATGAATTAATTGAAAAATATGTATATTTGTGTAGTAATACCTTTGACTCATTTAAGACAATTTAGAAAAGTACATTTTTTCTTCTCGCAATATATTTAAAAATCTCTATTCCAAGTAAGCCTGGGAGCGTTAGTAAAATACATATAATCCAATCAGTCCCACTCAAAAAGAGAAAGTTGATTTGTAAATCTAAGCCAAATTCATCGTTCACATAATAATTAACATCATTTGAAAATAAAACGAATAAGACATGTAGCGCGAGCGTAAATAAGCTTATTACGAGTAATGTTAACGAAAATTCGTCTTTAAGGCTTTTGAAAAGTGATTTATTAGGTCGTCTGAATGTCCAGATGAAGGTAGTTTCAACAATGTAAAGTGTGGTGATAAACATAGTTCTTGCTTTTTGTGCCAACAAATCGGGTTGTGTTGATCCAACTGGAATATAACTAATAGTAGGATTAAGATTCCATTCATTCAATGGGATTAAACCTTCTAATGTAAATTGAAGAGCTAATACCAATCCAATTCCCATTAAAAAAGCTTGTATTACTAATAAAATCCACATATTCTTGTTTAAGAGCTGTTGTCCATCTCGAGGTGGTTCTTTCATCACATCAGAAGGATGTTTATCAATAACTAACGCCATGGCTGGAAGAGAATGAACTATTCCGTATATATAAATATGCTGCCATTCTGAGCTAAATAAATCAAATAATGGAACAAACTCATACGCAAAAAATATAACAGATTCCATTAGATTTAAACAGATAAAAAAAAATATTATATTTCGAATTCTCGCAAATAAACCACGGCCAATTTTAACTCCTATAACAATTGAACTGAAATTATCATCGCTGAGAACCATATCAGCGGTTTCTTTAGCAACATCGGTTCCAGTAATGCCCATAGCGATACCCGCATTAGCGAGTTTTAATGCTAATGCGTCATTAATACCGTCGCCTGTCATTGCGCAAATATGACCTTGGGATTGATACTTTTCCACAATTATTTCTTTATCTGAAGGATTTACTCTAGCAAATACAGAAACATTGTTAAATTCTTCAGTATTCAATTTGGAGACCTCAGCTCCTTCTACAATTGAATCTCCCTCTTTATAAATTCTCATTTGCGAAGCAATAGTCTTAGCTGTTGCAGGGTGGTCACCTGTGATCATAACGACCTTTATACCGCCTGATTCACATTCTTCTACAGATTCTCTTACTCCCGGTCTTGGAGGGTCTAGAATAGACACATATCCTAAAAAAATCAAATTATTTTCTACTTCCTGTCGTTTAAGCTCACTTTTTTCCTCAAATTTCTTATAAGCTATAGCTAAAATTCGATATCCTTGGATTGCTCGAGTTTGTATTTCATTTAGAAGTTGTTCTCTTATAGCATTGGTAAGAGTATTTTCTTTACCATTTTCTTCAATTTTATTAGCGATTTTTAAGATTATTTCAGGAGCACCTTTTGAAAAGGCGATCTTATAAGAATCATCTGCTTTATGTTCGCACACAGTAGTCATTCTCTTAAATTCTGAGCTAAAAGAAAATTCTTGCACTACTTTATACTTAATTTTTATATCATATGGTATATACCCTGCTTTTTCAGCTAAAACTAACAATGCAGCTTCGGTCGGTGAACCTAAAGCTTTTCTTACCGTTATTTCTTTTAAAGTTTTTAACTTTACCTTTACATCTTCATATACTAGTTTTGCGGTATTATTTAATACGCTTGAATCAATAAAAGTAATAAAAGTGCTATTGTTGCATAAATTCTGAATGTCTCCATTAACGAGAATTTCTCCTTCAGAATCATAACCCGAACCTGTAACAGCATACTCCCTGTTATTTATCCAAAATCTCTCCACTGTCATCTCATTTTTGCTAATTGTTCCAGTTTTATCGGAGCAAATGACTGAAACACGTCCAAGTGATTCAATAGCTGATAGATTTTTAACTATTACGCCACTTTGAGCCATGTTAAGAACGCCTGTAACAAGTACTAAAGTCGATAATAATGGAAGATTAATGGGCATAATACCCATTGATCTTAAGATTGAACTTGTAATTGCATAATTTATATTATCGCCAAAAAATAATCCTTGCAATCCTAAGACACTAAACTTGTAGAATATTAGAATTATTAAGTTAATAATTACAATCGTCCCAAGGATATATCCTAATCTATTAAGTTTTTTCGTAAGCGGAATATCCTCAATTGAACCCATCTCATTAAGTTGATTCGAAATGTTACCAATCTCAGTATTTAATCCTGTTCCAGTGACAAGCGCTGTCCCTCTTCCAGTGTTTATATATGTTCCCATAAACACCATATTATTTTGTTTTTGGATTGGTAAATTCATTTCTTTAATATTTTTATTGCTTTTTTCTACTGGTTCACTTTCCCCAGTTAATGGTGCTTCGTCAATCGTTAAGTTGGTAAAGTCAATAATACGAGCATCCGCTCCGATCTTATTACCTTGCTCTAATAAAATAATATCTCCTGGAACCAGTTCTTTCGTAGGTATTTCGAATTGAATACCATCTCTTAGAACGATGGATTTTAGAGCAGCAATTTGCCTTAGCGATTCCAATGCTTTTTGGGCTCTGAATTGTTGGGTGATAACCGTTGCCGAATTTATTACTACTACGGTGAAAGTAATGATTGTCGAGGTTTGATCTCCCAGAATGAATACAATAGCTGCGGAAATTATTAAAATTATGATCAAAAAATTGAAAATTGGTGCTAAATAGATTTTCCACAGAGACTTTTTAATTTTTGGTAATTCATTATAACCATATTCGATAAATTTATTCTCTATTTCCGAATTTTTCAAACCATTGTTAGTATCTGTTTGGAATTTTGAAATTAAAACATCAATTGGTTGGAAATATGAATTATCAGAACGAGCTTGGGTTTGATTCATCTCAATATCTATCTCAACTTAACAATACATTAGAATTTTATAAATATTGATTTAAACATTTATAATTATATAATTTTTTCTCTAAAACTAAGTTATCTATAATGATTAAAGATTAAATTCTGATGGATTTCCTAGTATATATTTTAAGACATGATATTTTTTTCTAATGGTCGTACTCGAAAATCTGCTTGTTTGTTCAACAATACTTTGAGTAAAAATCTTGCGATTATCTAAAGTCTGTCCAATATAGTAAATTAGCCCAGCAGTAAAAGCCTTGTAGTTCAAGTTTAAAATTTGCTCGTAATTTATTTTCTGTAAAATTTTATCTACTAATAGTTGCATTTCCAACTTTAATTTTATGTAATCTATCTCGCTGGAGAAGTGTTGTTCAACTCGTTCAAAATTGATATTGTTTAAATCCTTCTGAAATAGAATTTTAATTTTATTTTTTATCTCTTCTTCTAGATTTATAGCGTTTTTATAACCTTTTAACCTTTTATCCGTTCTTTTAACTTTTAGCATTGCATTGTTGAGCATCTTTTTGTTTATTTTATGTCCTAACTCTTTAGACGCTTTGATGAAGTCTTCAATCCTCACATTTGTGGTTTCTTTTATTTCCATCCAAATGATTGCAAGAAAGATAATTACCATATTTTCATAAGTCTGTCTATGATACTTGTTATACCGGAGATATTTGTCCTTTATTTCATTGTATTTAACATTGTCAATATTTAATCCAATACCATTACTTTTTAGCATGCTGATAGTTTTCTTTTGCTCTGTAAAACTGCTCTGAGAATCCTTAAACCATTTAGACAAAGTTTTAATTTGCTCAAAACGAGCTTTAGTTTTTGGATCTTGAATAGCTCTTGAGTCACCTATTCTTATTTTTCTTTCGTAATCTAATTGAGATTCAGAATAAAAGTCAAGTGGCGAAGCTTTCTCGAAAGCGATTTGGTCTTTATCAATTAAACCACAATCTTGACAGACAAAATATCCGCCCTCTTGCTTTACATTCTTGTGTTCACAATCGGCAATTTCCTTATTAATGCTATTCAAGAAGATCACAATTAATTGATCTAATTATAATCTATCACATCTATTCAAAAAAAGTATAAATCTTTAATTTATAAATATAGCATAAAAAAACCATCAAATTAAATATTATATAAAAGATTTAAAAGAAAATAATGAGTATAAAATATATTGAGAAAAAAACAAGCGATTAGTCATGGAGCGTAGAGTTGTAATAAAATGGTTAAAAATCTTTAGTATTGGCTTTCTCATTCTTTCCTTAGTTGGATTAGTTGATCTCATTTTGATCAGTACAATTATTAATGTAACTTTAGATAGCCAGCAATTTAATATTCTAACGATAATTTTTCAATCAGGCTTTATGTCTGTTCACGCAGCGTTACTATGGATTTTTTTACTCAGTATTTTTTGTGGCTTTATTGTTTTATCATACTCAATTTTTAATATTGCTAATAAAAACACCGTCGAAGATAAAATTCTTGCTAAATTTTTATTGCTTATCGGTTTATTTCTAATTATTGGCGGTTTTATCACTATGAATTTCATAGTTTTATTAGGTAAGAGCACCATCAGTTCAGGACTTACAACAATTACATTCCAAAATGCACTATTCTCGCCTTCGATTACTTCTGTCATTGGAGCGATTATGTGGTTCTATTACACTGTCTTAGTTTCTTGTTTCTTAACCTCTGGTTTAATTTTCGGCGGAATTGGTCTTAATTGGATGCTACTTATCCAAGAGAAAGAATCCACTAATAATCAAAGCTAAATATTACTTTATTATTCAGATTCTTAAATTAAAAAAAAGAAAAAAGAACGCTTTAATTAATCAATTTAAAGCTTATTTTTAATTTGCTTTGCTCTAGATCTTAATGTGACTTCCGTAATCTTAGCCGTATCTGCCACTAACGACTGCGTTTTCCTGATAGCTCCATCTTTTGCTGCGATATAAATGCATGCTGCAGCTAATCCTTTAGGATCTTTTCCAGTTCGTGCTAAACCATTCGCAGAAGCCGTTCGTAAATATCCTATTGCGACTTTTTGAACTTTCATGGGGAGATTCAATTCATTACCAAACCGAAAGACTAAACTTTCTGCGGTAATTGGTTGATACCTCAAACCTAATTGAGGAAGAACTTCTCTTATAATCATCGCTAAACTTCTATGAACAGTTCTTCTAGGAGTTAACGAAGCTTCGCAAACCTCGTCTAATAATCTCGGAAAGTCATGTACTCTAATCGCGGCGTATAAAGATCCTGCTATAAAACCATTAATTGATCTTCCCATTGTTAATTTCTTCTTAGCTACTATGCTATATATCTTCCACGCAGTTTCTGAAATGTATTCAGGAATATTTAATTTTGAGGTAAGCATTTTCAATTTGGGTTTTGCTTCCCAAAAGTTTCGTTCTATACTTGAAATAAGAGAATTTTGAATTTTTGATAAACGTGAAAACAAAGCTTGCTCCTTTGGACCTATTGATTTCCCTTTTGAATCTGTCTTTGTCGTAGGAAGCATAGTCCGAGGGCCAAAATCTCGCCAGCGTGGTTCAGTTCTTCTCCTGTTCTGTATTTCTTCAATTGTATAAGCTCTTCTCTCATTACCCACATATGTTCTTTCTGCGATCATACCGCAATTTAAGCAAACTTTATTCCCATCACGTTCTTCTATGGATGGGGTTGAACAACACTCAATATTTTTACTAGAGGGCAAATTATCTTGATCATTATCTTTAGAAATTAGTCGATCACGGTAATTGCTATTCATTATAATATCACAAAAAATATGTTATAGTCTACAGTGCCATCTAAACATAAGACTTATAAAAAATTAGATGATGTAACGACTTTAATAATATCATAATATCCCAATCGCATTTATAAATGTTTGTACGATATTGAAGAAATTATACATTTTTATTCACTGGGAATAACGTGGGAATTAATGATAACAGTATTTTTTTTAAGATACATCGTTTATTCTTCGATAAATTTCTATTTAGAAGCGGCTGTTGTGATAATTCTTATGAGAATCGCAATTCAAAACGAAAATCGATCTCTGAACTTTTTTTCTCCAGTCAAAATCTATAAGAAGTAAAACTTAAGAAAAATCGATATTTTAAAAATATTAATTAATCAAGGAAAAAATGTGTTTAATATGGATTTTTATGAAGCTGTTAAGAGGAGAAGAAGTTATAGAGTTTATAAATCTAATATGCCGGAAGATGATATGGTTAATCGCATCATAAACGCTGCTAGATTGGCTCCAACTTGGGCAAATATGCAAGGTATGCACTATATTGTTGTTAAAGATCCCGAAACAGTAAAAAGAGTATGGAAAGCAGTTGGTCAAACAAAAAAATTCGTAGGAGCTCCAATGTACATCGTAGGTGTCATTTCTGAATCTGGTTCGGGGAAGAATACTAATGGGATAAAATATTTTCCTTTAGATTGTGGAATCTGTTTTGAACATTTGATTTTAGCAGCAACAGCTGAAGGTTTAGCCACTTGTTGGATTGGTTGGTTTAATGAAGTCAAAGTAAAAGAAATTCTTGAAATTCCTGAAGATTTTAGAGTCATGGTTTTAACACCATTAGGATATCCTGTTAAAGAAAAAGGAGAAGTTATAGATCGTAAGCCTTTTGAAGAAATCGTACATTACGATAAATTTTAATTTTTTTTGCAAACCTATTCCATACGAAAGAAAAGGTAAAATAATTTCAAATTTTATTTCACTTATGAATATTGTAAGAATCAATGTAAAATTAGATATAATTGATTACGAAGAAATAACTAGCAATTCTAAATACTTCCTTTTAGGAGCTCGAGGTTTAAGTTCACAAATCGTTCACGATGAAGTACCTCCTCGATGCAATCCACTTGGACGAGAAAATAAACTAATCTTGGCAAACGGTATACTTACAGGAAGTCCATTTCCAAATTCTGCTCGTACTTCAGTCGGTGGAAAAAGTCCATTAACAAATGGCGTTAAAGAAGCAAATGTAGGGGGGAGACCTTCATTAATGCTCGCTAAACATGGTATAAGAGCATTAGTCTTGGAAGATATATCCTCAGAATTAAGAATAATCTTAATTAACGAGAACGGAATTAAGTTATTACCTGGTAAGGAATATAAAGGTTTAGGTAACTACAAACTACATCAAAGACTAAGAGTTAAATACGGAGAAAATATTGGGATTTATTCTATAGGCCCTGCAGGCGAATATAAGATGCTATCGGCGACTATTGCTGCCAACGACTTAGAAGGTTATCCAAGCAGACACGCTGGTCGCGGTGGATTAGGTGCAGTCATGGGTGCAAAAGGCATTAAAGCTATTGTAATTATCCCTCCAAAAGAGTCAAAGGTAAAAATACACGATCTTAAGAAGTTTAGACAAGCTTCAACTCCTTTTGCTAAACATTTGGCAGAAACTAAGAAGGTTTTTTCTACATTTGGAACAGCATTGAATATGAGGGCAATGAGTGAACATCAGGGAATTCCTACCAAGAACTTCCGATTTGGATCCTTCGATAAAATTTCGAACATTAGTGGAGAAAAACTCCATGAACTCGTAATCGCGAGAGGGGGAAAGAAAAATTTGGCTTGTTCTCCTTATTGTGTTATAAAATGCTCTAATTTAATTGTAGACGAGAACGGAAACCACGTAACTTCAAGCCTTGAATACGAAACGATGGCTTTAAATGGGACAAATTTGCTCATTGATGACTTAGACAGCTTAGCTAAAATTGATCATTTCTGCGACGATGTAGGAATCGATACTATTGAATTCGGAGGTACAGTTGGAGTTGCTATGGATTGTGGTAAGATTCCTTGGGGAGATGCCAAGGTAGTTTCTAATATCTTGGATAAAGAAATCCGGGAGAATACTGAAATTGGAAAATTGTACGGGAATGGTGTTAAAAATATTGGAAATAAGTTAAATGCTCAAAGAATACCAGAAATAAAAGGACAAGGTATATCTGCTTATGATCCTAGAGTCTTTAAAGGAATGGGGGTAACATACGCTACTTCGCCTATGGGTGCAGATCATACTAGTGGAGCAGCTATAGTTGGCAGAGTACCAAGTCAAACCAAAGACTATGGCGAACTTACTAAAAACGAAGGTAAATTTGATTTATCGTTTGAATTACAAGTATACACTACAGTATTGGACTCTATGGGCTGCTGTTATTTTATAGGACCAAGTTATGAGAATATGGAGATAATAACTGCTGCAATTAACGCGATGTATAATTTAGATTTAACAAGAGCAGAAGTAATTAATATCGGAAAACATATCCTTAAAATTGAGCTAGCATTCAATGAAAAAGCAGGCATTACCAAAGATATGAATGACGTTCCAAAATTTTTAAAACTAGAACCTTCCGAACCTAGCGGCTTGAAATTCACATTTACTAAAGAAGAATTACAAGATTTTTGGAAGAAATTAGAATAAAAAACAATATTTTATGCTTTTAATCAAAGATATTTCAACCATCCCTTTTTTTTCATTATTAATTCCGCTGCCATTATTAGAAATAACCCAAGAGAGATGGTTAATAGTAGAATTAAGTTAATAATAAATAAATGAGAAAATGAAATACTATCCAATAATATTGGATAATTTACAAAAAAATAACTAATACCACAAATTAAGAAAATAATCTTATTTTTCTTGTAAATTGAGAGCGAAAAGTGCCAACAAATGATAAGTAGTATATTAGAGCTTGAAGCTATAATAGTTGTTAACGCAAAGGATGTGTTGTAAAAGGGAAATATTATAGAATTTAATACGATAATTTCTATGAGGAGCAAATATAAGAATTTTTTAGCGTTATTAACGAAAAAATCTTGTTCTAGCTTTAAAAGGATACTCAAAATAAAAGGAGGGACTGTGATTAATATCAGTATAATCGATAAAAGCGGATTATTAAGTATCAGAAATTCTAAAAACAAAGCTAAAACAAGACTTATTAGAAGTAAAATAGACCCTAAAAGTCTATAAATTCCTTCTTTTTTGCCTTTAATACTCATTTCGAAACCTATATTTATTTATTAATTCCAAGAAATTATAAATTTAAATAGAACAAAAAGTATTTTGAATTAAGTAATTCTTTTTGAGGATATATTAATAGAAGATTAAAATATGTTATCAACTTAGAGAATTTCTATTTAGTTGTAGTGATGGGAAAAATGAATAGGGAAGTTATATTAAAGGAGCTAGAGAAAATTGTAGGAAAGGATTATGCAACTAACCGTTCGGAAGATTTATATATATACTCTCAGGATCCCGGAGCATCTATACCTCGCTCCGTTGATTTTGTGGTAATGCCAAATAATACTGAAGAAGTTCAAAAGATAGTTAAATTAGCAAATCGAGAGAAAATTTCTATTGTTCCTATGGGTGGAGGTTTAACATTAAGTGGTTTAATAATTCCTGTTAAAGGGGGTATAGTAGTAGATATGAAAAGGATGAATAAAATCCTTGAAATAAATCAGTTTAGCCGATATGCGCTTATCGAAGCGGGAGTAACTACCGGTCAAATACTTTCACATTTAAACGAAAATTATCAAAATCTACAACCACCTATTCCAGATGCGCCTCCTTCTGCTACTGTCGCCGGAAACATGTTAATTCACGGTTCAGGATATTTATCGCAAAGATACGGAGGGCATGGAGCTATGATTAATGGTCTTGAAGTTGTATTACCTAATGGAGAAATATGTAAATTGGGATCTTGCGCGGTTTCTGATTATTGGTTTGATAGAGGACCACTTCCGGATTTTATTGGCTTATTTATTAGTGCTTTTGGGACAATGGGAGTAATAACTAAGCTTTCAATACAATTGTTTCCAAAACCGAAAATGAGAGAGATTATTTTTGGATTAATGAATAATCCAAAAGATATACCAGAATTGCTACTGAAAATCACGGCGACTGGCTATGCTGAAGATATACTTCTAGGAATGCAAGATAAGCCTGAATGGATGAAAAGCTATGTTTTCATTATGACTTATATCACAGGTGAGACAGAAGAGGATATAGATCGCCAAAGTAAAGCTCTTAAGCGCATTTATCGAAAGTCTAACGCAAGATTCATGAAAGCTCCAGAAAAAATGCAAAATCTTTACTTAGATAAACCTATATTTGCTGCAGGAGCCGCTGATTTTAGAAAAGGAGGAGGATTCGAATATGTAGGAGCGTTTATGCCTCTTGAGAAAATTCCCGAAGCATATGAAAAGGGCGCAGATCTTGCAAGAAAATATGGTATACCTCCAACTTTAGGCTCTCGGTTAATAGGTGGAGTTCATACAGTCGTAATGTTCTTTTCTTACTCCTTCAATAGAGCGGATCCTAACGATATGGAAAATGCAAGAAAGGCACTTCATGAAACCAATAAACTAGCTCTAGATTTAGGAGGAATTCCATGGAAAGCTGAGCTAGAAGGACAAAGATTAACGCTTGAAAGAATGGATCCTGGTTATAAAAAGTTAATGAAAACTATTAAATGCACTCTGGATCCGAATAATATCATGAATTCGGGAAATTGGGAGGTAATTTAAATATGGAATTAAACGTGGAGCAAGATTGGAAGGATATAGTTCATAGATGTTTTAGATGTGGATATTGCAAATTTACTTACGATTATTCTGATTTTAATTGTCCGAGCTATAAAAAATTCCGGTTTGAGACGTATTCCACTGGTGGAAGGTTATGGCTCATATATGGTTTAATAAGTGGGGAAATCCCTTGGAGTCAGGGTGTAGCAAATGTACTTTACGCGTGTTCTACTTGCGGAAATTGTACTGAAAATTGCAGGTTTGACAAATTTAATGATTTTCTGGTAGATATTATTGAAGCTGCTCGAGCAGAGGCTGTGATAAATGGATTTTGTCCAGAGAAGCAAAAAGCTTTAATTGAACGGATAGAGAACCCTGAGATTTACAATCCATATGGCGAACAAAATTCAGATAACGAAGATTTGAAGAAAGAATATGCTTTACCGGATAAAGCAAAATGGGTTTATTTTATCGGTTGCACATCTAATTATCGTCAAAAAAATTTAAGAGACGCTACTTTGAGATTCTTGAAGAAAGCCAATATTGATTTTACTTTGATTGATGAACATTGTTGCTGCAGCCCAGTAATGCGAACTGGTCAAATCAATTCTGTTAAAGACTTCATAAATTACAATATTGCTCAAATAAACAACGCAGGCGCGTCAAAGGTCATCACATCGTGTGCGGGCTGTTATCGTACTTTAAAAAAGGATTGGTTAAAATATGGAGCTGATTATGATTTTCAGATATATCACACCGTAGAATTGGTTAAAAAGCTATTAGATGAAGGGAAATTAAAAGTTATATCAGAATATAATAAAACCGTCACTTATCACGACCCTTGCCACCTTGGAAGGCATATGGATCTCTATGAAGTTCCAAGAGAAGTATATAAGTACATTCCAGGAATTAAATTTGTAGAAATGGAAAGAAATAGAGAAAACGCTTGGTGTTGTGGTGCTGGGGGTGGTGTGAAAATAGGATACCCAGATTGGTCTGTTGAAATTTCAAAGGAAAGACTTGAGGAAGCAAAAATAACAGGTGCTTCTGTCATTTCGTCTGTATGTCCGTTTTGCAGGACTAATTTAAGCGATGCTAACATTAAATTCAATATGAATTTTGAAGTTATTGATTTAATAGAGATTTTAGACAAATTAGAATTTGAAATCTCTGAGAATTAAAAGAGAAATAATTTTTTTTAGAGGTGTTAATGATATGAGGTTAGGGGCTCACATGAGTGTTTCAGAAGGCAAACACATGGCTTTTTATAGGGGTAGAGAACTTGAGTGCGAAACAATTCAAGTTTTTATTAGGAATGTTCGCTCTTGGTCGACAAAACCTTTAGACCAGAAAGATATCAATGAATTTCTTAAAACAAAAGAGGAGTTTAAAGAAGAAATATGGCCGATAATTAGCCATAATAGTTATTTAATTAATTTAGCAAGCATCGATAACGAAAAATTAGAGAAATCATATAGCGCTATGTTGGATGAACTTAAAAAAGCTACCCTACTAGGTATTGAATATGAAAATATGCATCCAGGAGTTATTCCTGTGAGCAGTAAGCATGAGATTTCAAAAAATGAAGCTCTTCTCCAAATAGCTAACCAGCTAAACAAATTAATGGATGAAACTAATGGTTCTAAAGTTAAAATTTTATTGGAAACTACTGCTGGCCAAGGAAAAGGTTTGGGGAATAAATTTCATCATTTTAAAACAATAATAGCAAAAATAAAGGACAAGGATAGAATCGGAATATGTTTTGATACGGCACATTCTTTTGCGGCAGGTTATGATTTTTCCACAAAGAAGAAATATAACGAAATGTGGAATGATTTTGATGATATCATTGGTTTGAAGTATTTATTCGCTTTTCATTTAAACGATACAGAGAAGGAGTTAGGTTCTAGGGTTGATCGTCATACTCACATCGGTCAAGGAAAAATTGGTAAGGAACCATTTAGATTTTTGTTAAATGATCATAGATTTAGAGATATTCCGGGTATTTTGGAAACTCCTAAGAGCAATGACTTGAAAGAAGATATCATGAATCTTACTACGCTTAGATCCTTGATTAAATAAAGCCTAATCTATAACTTCGAACCACACTGGACTTTTATCTTTAACTAGACCATTATAGTTAACTGTTAATTCATCCCCTTTTACAATATTTTTAATAGCACTGTATTCGATTGCTTTACTTTCATAATCGTATAAATATTTGATATTAGGACGATATGAATGATTCATTAATTGACTTATGCTCATAGTAATAGCGTTTTTAAAAGCTGGTATAAGTTTAGGATCTTCCCAGATATAGCAATAGTTGTTCAGATCTGTTTCGCTAATTTTTTCATAATCCTCATTTTTGATTAATATAACTGACGCAACATCAATAACAGTTCCTTTTTTGATGTTCTTTTTCGCAAAGGCACCTCTTCCTTTAGTTTCAGATATAAATTTAACTTCTATAAACTCATGCAATGATATCACCAACAGATTGATTCTATTCTTTGTTATTCTATTGAAGCATGACGCTTATCAATGTCGGTTTCAGTAATGTTTAATTTCCCCATTAATGAAGCTCCTATTGAATCCAATATTGCAAGCGTAGAAATATCAAATAAAGATGTAAATGGAGCTAATGTTATTAGAGATGTAGCTTGATCTTTACTTTTTCCTTCAACTTGAATTATTGAATCTGATAAATTTCCGATTGCGCTTGATGGATTTCCCGTAAATAATGCTATTTTTCCCCCTATTTCATTTGCTTTCTCTGCGATAGCTAATGGTGAAGTTGTAGCCCCACTTCCACTTATAATGATCAGTAGATCTTCTTTGCGATATCGATAAGTAACAGCATCAGAAATAAAACAAGATGTAATTCCTAGGTGCATCAGTCTTTGAGCAAAACACCTACCAATAAATCCAGATCGACCAGCTCCATAGATAAAAATCATACCATTGCTCGAATCAACATCAATAATCATGTCGATCAGTTTTAATATCTGATTAATATTTATTCTTTCTGAGTTTTTTTTAATTGTTTCAGATATTTCTAATAGTGTATTCAAAAATCTTTCTTCAACCTGACTTGAATTTATCTTCTTCATTATTTTTAATCATCTTTTAATTTATTTGGATGTACACAACTTCTCCATTGATCTACGGTTTCTTTAGGGCCTAAACCTATCAATAAATCCCCTTCTTCAAACAGAAAATCCGTGTTAAAGCTATAGATCCATTTATTCTTTCGTTTTAAAGCTATAATGTGAAAACCACGCTTATATTTTTGATTTTGTAACTGCTTGTATGTTTTATCTTTAAAATAAGAATCTGCAGAAATAGTTTCGCGAACTACTATTTCTGAAGTCTCTTCAATTGCCTTTTGCAGAATTATATGAGGTTCAAAACCCTCAAGGATATTTTCAGCTAAATGTGCTGCTGCATCCGATATTAATTCACAGGAAAAAATAATACGCATGATACCCGTCAAGATTTTCGGATTATTTAATAATTTAGTTAAATTTAATAGATCCTTTTCGAAATTAATATTCAATCCATCCATCAACGATTCCATCTCTAAAACATCCTCTGCAACCTCATAACTATTAAAGAATAATGCTGCTAGAGCTAATTCTATCATCGTTTCAGAAATATCTGTTATTAAAACATAATCTTTTTTAAGTTCCTTTATTTCTTCGTAAAATTCAGGATTTTTTAGATCAAAATCCGATTCTTCTTTTATTTCCCCTATGTCAAAAGAAAAAGCTTCAGAATCATATGTTAATATCTTTAATTCTTTGAGTGGTTTTAATTCACCTTTAATAATTAAAGTATCATTCGTTTGAATTTCGTTTTCCTTTCCAAATAACCAATCGTCTTTTCTTTTAATCGCAATTAGGTCTACTCCGTGTTTCGATCTGAAATGAATATCTTTCCGTTTCAAGCCTATAAATTCGCAATTATCATTAACGGTGATTTTTACAATAGGTTCAGGGACTTCGTCCCAAAACAATTGGGTAAAGTCAGAAATATCACTATTAATATATACAACTCGGGCGATATCTGCAAGAGCATCGGAGATTTTGTCAATAGAGTAACCCATAACTACAATAGGTTCTAAAGCTTTTGCTTCTTTAAAACCGCCAGTTTGAGTTTGAATAATTTGCACATTCAATAGAAATGTTAATTCATGGATTCTTTTTTCAATTTTAGACGTCTCGTCTGCAATTTCCTTACTACTAAATTTAATAGCGCTATAAGCAAGATCAATCATCAAATCGATCTTCTGTTTCATCTCTTTTAAAATGTCCTTTAGTGATATAGGTTGATACCGAAATTTCTCTCTTTTTTCATGCTTTTTAATTATTTTCTCACTCTCGTTTATATATTTACAAATATCTGGATAAAGATTATTATAAATAAGGGGGTTAAAAAATCTGCTAACGACGTTATCATTGGTATTAGAAAATTATTAGGATCATTTCCTTTTCTAAATATTAATATGGAACCCATAAATAAAAACACGAACATAAATCCAAATAGAATCAAAATAGTAATAATTAAAATTGATATGATTAACAAGGGATTAACGATTTCGATTCCAATTACACTTCCCAGCATGTATCCTAAGCTTATTAATGCAGCAAGACTTAATAAAATTGTTATAAACAACCCATAAAAATCCTGTTTTAATCGATCAGAGACTTGAATTTTTGGAGACAACGTACCGATATACATGTGAGAGGTAAGACGAGATACTAGAACAGTAGATATATCACCTATTAAAGAATTTAAAGACGGTAAAACTAATAAGATAATAGGAAAACTGGACAATATTCGCTCATTATTAGATAAAAGCGTCCCGGAAAAGAGTCCCATAACAGAACTAATTAGGACAATAATTATTGATTCTTTGAAGATTTTTTTAAAGTAATCCAATATTATGGCACCCCCAACATAATAATTGTTAGATAAAAGCAAATAACGGTAAAGAAATCATCTACAGCAGTCATAATAGGATTTACTACATTATTTGGATCTAAACCGCGCTTAAATGCTAAAAAATTTAAAAACGTTGAACACGGAATTGAAATCGATAATGTTAACACTATTGAAATAACAGGAATTACGATTAACAAACCAATATGAAAAAGATAGAATTTAATTAATAAAAAATTAATAAGGATACTGAAAACTCCGATCGCTAATGCTGTAAATAACGATAGAGTGAATGTGGCAAGCACATTTTCAAACCATGATTTCTTATTAAATTCACCTATAATAAAGTCACGTGAAGTTCTTGCAATAAAAGGACCACTTAAATTACCTCTAAGAGAAAGTAATGCGGGTATAATTAAAATTAATAAAAGAAAACTCTCAAATGAAACTATTAAAAGAGATAAGACGATTCCCGCAAGGATATCGCCCACAATGGAAACCATTTCAGAGGGGAAAGTTTCTTTAATGATTCTACCTTTAGTATCTTGAGCTTCCATATGTCATCATCATCATCAGAAGAACTCATTAATAATATTTCCTTCATTCTCTTAATAATTTATTAAGATTCGAATTTATTTAAAATTTCCTATATACCATCTAAATTCTAATTTAAACTATTAAAATCAAATAAATTCTTCAATTATTATGGTTTGGAGAAAGAAATTAGAAGATTTTTTTTAAATAAAATTAGATGCACCTAAAAAGAAAATATAAAAATATAAAATAAAAAAAATTGTATTTATAGTTATAATTTCTTAACTTTCTTTAAATGTATATATGATTTTCAACCCTTCATTAAATTACTTTTATTATTAAAATTATTTTTAGCCATTAATATTAGAGAACTCATAAGTTAAATTATTAATTACTTCTTATGTCTTAAATCTAAAGAGATTTTAGCCAATTAGAGTCTATTCGATTTAGGGCATCCTCCACTTCTTTTCTTACGTTCCATTCGTCATCCCATAAAGATTTTGCTAAAGGTTCTAACGCTTCTTTATTTCCTATTTGACCTAAAGCTTTTGCAGAAGCAATTCTAATTTTTGGATCGCTATCTTTAAGCATCTCTATAAATGGGGAGATGTCGCTAATGTTTTCAAATTTTCCTAATGCTAAAGCAATCCAACTTTTAATAAAAATATCACCATCATTAATTAAAGGTAACAGAGCCTCTAGGCTATCTTCATTTCCAATTTTAATTAAAAGCTTCACTGCTGCTCGTTTTGTTTTCCAATTCGGAGAACTCAAGAAAGACTTCACCTCATCAATGTACGTTTGATTCGTTATTTTGGATAAAGAATCAATAATGATATCTCGCACTCTATTATCAGGATCGTTTAAAAGATCTAATAGAAATGAAATTTGCTGTTCGTTACCCAACTTACCAACTAATTTTGCACATAGGCTTCTTATTTTCCATTCTTTAGACTTAAGGCCTTCAAGAACTTGATCTGGAAGTTTATCTTTAGATATTTGAATAAGCGAACTATAGGCCAATTTTCTGATTTTATTATCACTACTCTTGAAAGCATTAATCATATAGTCTGTAGAATTCATATCTTTAAGTAAACCTAAGAGCTTGATTGCCTCCTTTCTCTCTATCATATTTTTGCTGTTTGCAACTTCATAGATTTTTTCATAAGAATCAAGTGTAACAAAGATTTGTTCTAGTGATTGAATAGATAACTTACGGACATCTTCATCCTTATTTTTTAATAATCTTAGAAGGGGATCAATTGCTCGTTTACTTTTAATTACTCCTAAAGCTTTTATACTTGCCTTTTTAACGTTCACATCTATATCATCCAATAAATTGATAATCAGTCTAGCATCCTTTACTTGAATTAATTTCTCTAAAGCTTGAATAACATTAAATCTGACTTCAGGATCATTTTTGTGAAGTAGTTCTTTTAAATAACTAGTTGATTCATCACTTTGAATTCTACCTAAAATAATTGGAATTGATCGTTTAACATGAATATTTCCGTTATCGAAATAATTAATAATCCCACTTACATTTCCTAACTTTCCTATATTCACGATTGATGTAATTACATCATCCTTTATTTCTAAAGAAGGATTACTTAGCATTTCTAATAAAGGATTTAAAGCAGAAAGGAACTTAATTTTACCAAGCGCAATCACAGCAGCTTTTCTAGCTGTTATAAAATTATCTGTAAGAGCTTCAATTAATATTGAACTTGAAGCTTCTGGTACACTGTTCGCAATAACTTCGATAATTTTTGCTCGTACTTTACCGTCTGATTCATTCTTATATTGTGTAGCAAAAAAACTCAAATAATTTTTATCAATCAAATTACTAAATGAATTTATCATATCTATTTTATTCTCTGGAACAGTTTCTTTAAGGTAATTTTCTTTAAGTTCTTGAAATTCCATTTTTCTAATCCTTCATCCTTTCTTTTCAATAAAAAAAACGTCTAACTATAGAATCGATTTCCTATTTTTATTTTTAAGTAAATGGAAAGATAGAATTTGTGAGTATTAAAATTAAATTCTCTCTTATCATATTGAACTTTGATCATGAAATTTGTTCCTTATGAGTCTAGATTCAAAGCAGGCGAAATTTTAGCTGAATTTATTTTAAGCCAAAATCCAATAATAAAAAAGATTATTAGTAATAACATTGAAAGGGTCTTTTCATTTGCAATTCCTAATGGTGGCGTACCAGTTGCAGAAGGATTTTGTAATGTACTTAATATAAATTATGATGTACTAATTGTAAGAAAGATTAAGATTCCTTATAACACTGAGGCGGGTTTTGGTTCGGTTACAACAGATGGAACAGTTTTAACTAATGAAGCTCTATTATCTCGATTAAACCTTTCAGAAAGTTCAATAGAAAATTCCATAGAAACTACGAAGAGAGAAATTAGAGAAAGAATTGATTTTTACAATAAAAGTACCGATATAGAATCATCTTATAATTCTTTCATAAATAATAATTATATCTTTATAATGGATGATGGATTAGCTTCCGGATTTACTATGTTGGCAGCAATTAAAATGATAAAAAAATATAATCCAAAACAATTATATATAGGAGTTCCTACAGCACCTCTACATACAGTTACCTGTATTCAACATGAAGTGGATGAAATTTATTGTCCTAATATAAGGAAAACATCTTGGTTTGCTGTAGCTGATGCTTATAAACATTGGTATGATGTACCAGAAAGCGAAGTTTTAGATATAATCAAGAAATCAAAATTCTATTTTAGGGATTAACGCCAGATATCAATTCGTCGTAAATTGGATTTTTTTGTAGATGATTTTATTTATTAAAAAAAATATATTTCCGTTTATATAAACATTATATTCTTCTTTTAATTAACAGTATGGAATATCGAGTTAATTGAGGCCTCTTTACCTCTATAAACTATAAAAGAAAAGTAAAAAAAATAGAAATTTACGAGCTAAGCAGTTGAAAGAGAATCGTAGCGTGAGGGATATAGAATTGGTCTTTAACCTTAATCACAACAGTATGAAAGTATTCAGCTAAACCTAAGAAGCCACGAATAACTGATTCATCTTCCTCAAATTTAAACACAATCTTAGCAATAGCAGCGCCAGTGCTGAAAGTGGCTCTTTCATAGACTCTTTCGTCAATTAAGGGGATTTTAAGCTCATTGACAATTTCATATACTCGCTTGATGAAGAGTTCTCTCTTGGGAATATTATAACACCTATTAATATTGAATGCTAATTATTAAAATTACAAATGAAATATGATATATAATATATTAGATTTGGAACATTTAATAGTTTTTTTTTAACCGTGAAAAATATTGAAGCATTGAATTTAATTTAGGTAAAACTATGATACAAGTATTATAAAAAAATAAAAATATAAATTAATAAATTACAATTACTACTATAGCTATATAGTATTCTTTTAAAAAAAATGTTTAAAATTTTGGAGGAATTGAACTAACCTTGGTTTCAAAGGAATATAAGAAGATAGAGAGAGTCGTTAGTTTTATGAAGAAGGGTTTAACCTCTTTAAGCGACGACTTGGAAGAAACGGTTAAAGGAATTAATGATTTTAAAAAATCGTTAACCAAAGCCTTGAAAGATTTGAAAGATGTTTCTATTGAACCAGAATTAAAAACTGTTAGTACATCCTCTAAGAAAGTTGTAGCACCTGCAGATGAAACCGCTAAAACTGCAGCGGCGAGCACTTTATTTACTTTATTAAGTAGTAGCCCTGCTCCAGCACAAGAAATGCCTACAGCTACCGCAGCTACAGCATCGCCAACTTTAGGTGGACTTCCTAAAGCTCCTGGAACCAGTCCTCCAAAAAGACCTGCAACGGGAGTACCTCCAAAAGCACCCACTACAGGTGGGCCACCTAAAAGAACTAATTTACCTCCAGCGCCAAAATTGCCCCCTAGTTCGGGTAGTATGCCTCCTAATGCTCCCAGTTCAGGAGTTGTGCAAGCGCCGGCATTTGCTAAGAGACCAACACCCCCAGCAGCGCCGACAACAGGCGTCCCAGCCCGACCACCTGGAGCTCCAGTATCTTCTCCTGCACCAGCACCTCAAGCAGGAGGTGGTTTAGGTTCTCTCCGAGATGAAATGTTAGAGGAATTAAATCGTTTAAAGAAGATTATGAGAGGAGATTAGTAACTAACTCCTTGTTTCTTATCTAATACTTATTTTTATAACTTTTTAACACAAATCTTTGCAACATACAAGGTTCATTATTTTTAATTCAAAACATTTTTAATCATCGATTATAAAATATTTAGTATAGATGGACATAAACAATTCTATCATCTGCGAAAACGATATACCAATCGTCGTTCCTAAACGCATAATGGTGCTTGCTGGTCATCCAGATGACGAAATGATATCTTGTGGTGGCACTCTTCTAAAATATCAGTCTTTAGGATCAAATATAATCGTTGTAGTTGCGACAAGTGGTGTTGGTGGATATGCAAAAAATAATCAAAAAGAAGGAATTATGAATCAAAGAAAACACGAGCTTGATTCAGTTCGATCATCGTTGAAGTGTGAAATTATCGAATTAGAATTTCCTGATATGGACATAACCCGAGAAAAAATCGCTAAGATAACAAATCTTATAAGGGACATTAAGCCTCAAGTTATATTATTGCCTCATCATTCTGATTTCCATCGAGTGCATCGAAACTTGTCCCTAATTTCAAGAGAAGCCATTTATCATTGTTCAACAGGTAAAGCTTATGGAGGATACGAAAGAAACTGGACTCCATTAGGTGTGTATTATTACGAGGGTCCTTCGTGTAAATTTCAATATATTGAGAGTTCTGTTTTTGTTATAGTAGATATTGAAGAATTTTGGGGTAAGAAAAAAGAAATATTTAATATTGCCTACCTTACTCAAAAAGAAGTTTTAGAGAGAGTAATGGAATGGGCAGAAGATACTGCGATTTTAAGAGGTAACGAAATAAATTCATCGTATGGGGAAGCGTATGTCCCAGAAACAACTTATACGCCACTTAAACTTTTATTAGTATAGATATATAAAGATCGAATGGGGTTAATTAAATAAGCGAATAATTAGCTAAAATTAATTGAATATTATGGGCAATCTTACTGTTGTTTTAGACATTGGACAGTTTTCAGCAAAAGCGGGTTTTGCTGGCGAAGATATGCCAAGTCAAGTATTCTTCACGATCGTAGGAAAGCCTAAATATAGACAAATTGATTACGAGTATGGTAGTGTTCGACAGGACGACTATTACGTAGGAGATGAGATTCAATCCATAGGTTTATACAAAGTATTTTACCCTATTGATAAGGGTATAATACAAGACTGGGTCTCATTCGAAAAAATAATTGATTATATCTTCTATAATTTAAGAGTTGACTCTAGTTTAGTTAATGTCTTATTTGCTGTCCATCCATTGTTTCCTCATAATGATTTAAAAAAGTTATTTGAATTATTTTTAGAGCATTATCAATGCAATGCATTTTATCCGGTATTAGATTCTATGCTTACTTTGTATGCTGGAGGATTTCAAACAGGCTTGATAGTAGAGATCGGAGATAGTCTAACAAGAATAGTCCCAATTTATCAAGGATATAAACTTGATCATGCAATCAGAATTCTTGAAATTGGTGGAAGAACTTTAACAAGGTTTATGGAAAAAATATTAGGTGAAAAAGGGTATTCAACAGATTCTTCAATAAGAAGAGAGCTAGTTAGAGCTTTAAAGGAAAAAGCATGTTTTGTTTCCCTCGATTACAAAGAAGATTTGAAGAGAGTTGAACAATACGAAAAAGAATATTCTTTACCCGATGGCTCTACGATTTCTTTAGCTAGAGAGAGATTCGAAGTTCCGGAATTGTTATTTAATCCCTCAATAGAATTAGAGGAAAATTCTCTCCCAGAAGCAATTATGGATGTAATTGAAATGTGTGACCTAGATGTCCGTCCGGATTTATTAAACAACATTTTTTTATCAGGAGGGTCTTCGATGTTTCCTAATCTCAAGTCTCGAATTTATCAAGAATTAGAAATAGAATTGGCGCGGCGTAAGAAGAAAAATCAAATTATTAAAATAATAGCACCCCGGGAACGGATTTTCTCAGTTTGGGTTGGAGGATCGATTTTAGCAATGATTCCCGAGTTCGAGCAGAATTGGATAACCAGAGCGAAATATTTTAAAGAAGGTTTCCCAGATAACCTTTTATAATAAACAGAACTAATAAATAGAACTCGGTTCTAGCCTTAATTATCAATATTACTAGCGTATTACAGATTTATAAAAATATTATTCTGGTATTATATCTTAGCATAGTTTCATCTCAATTGGAGGAATAAAAATGCAAGAACCTCATAATACTAGTTTTGAACAAAGCAAAATTTTAAAGAAATATTACAAACCAGACTACTCTCAATTGTTCAACAAAATAAAAGACATTAAAACTCCTGTAAAAAATGAAATTTTAATGTCCTTACTTGACGGGAATTGGCATACTGAATTAGATTTGATAAGAGTAGCTAAACAAAAAATGCAATATATGGGTGCTGTAACCTTAGGGACAATGATTCACTCTTTAAATCACCATCTAAAGAACGATTATGTTGAAAAGAGAGAGATAAATGGAAAACTTTCTTACAGAATCTCAGATAATTATGTCGGTCTTACTCGAGCGGCATACAACAAATATAGGTTTAAAATGGACTAACTTTTAATTAATAATCTTTTTTTAGTTTCTTTTTATGCATTGCTCTTTAGAAATTTGGTAATCTGTACAATTAGAACAAAAACCATTAGTACCTTCTTTATAGCTATCACTCCAACATTTTGGACAAATATAATAGATATAACTTTTATCATTCTTCCTTTTTAATATCTTGAACACATCGAAACCACACTTTAAACAAGTTGTGGATTTTAATATGGTTATCTTCCCAGTTTTTGGAATTGAGAGATAAGACTTACAATTTCTATCAGAACATGCCAGGAATCTTTTCTTTTGTGGAGTTGTAATCAATTTCATTGGATGATTTTTACATATTGGGCATTTTGAAATGGTTTGAGGAAAATTTGTTTGCTTAGAAGTTTGTTGCATTGTTGTTTTTAAATCATCTTTAACGCTGTCAAATTTAAAAGTTATTGAATTTTTCTCATTACGAAATTTATCAAATAGATCAAGAAATATCTTTTTTACAGTTGTAACGACATTTTCCATTGTTTTCCTTTTTTCCTTTACATCTTCAAGCAAACTTTCAACAAACCGGGTAAATTCAGGTTTTAAAAATGGTAACCACACTTTGATTAGCTCTTGGATAAGAAATTTACCCCATTCCGTTATTTTAAAGCGATTTTTAGCAATCCTATAAGTTAATTTACGATCTAACAGAATTTTTATTATTGTTGGACGAGTGGATTTTGTACCTAAATTTTCCTTCTCCATTAGTTTTAATAAAGTTGTATCTGTGTAGTGTGGTGGAGGTTGAGTTTCTTTTTCGTCCAAAAGGATTTCATTAACTGGAAGTTCTTTGGCTTCGATCTCGAATGCTTGTTGATAAGGTTTTTTTAAAAATGGAGCGATTTCGTAAAATCCACTTTGAGTTAACGACACGATTTGGGATGTAAATAGTTCGTCTTTGATTGATATCCTTAATTTAATTCTCAATTCCTTTGCTTGCCTACCGAAAAGGGCTAAATAATGTCGTGCTAATATATCGTATACTTTTTTCTCCAGATTGTTTTCAAATTTTGAGCTAGTTTGCTCTAAACTTACTAAAGGAGTGATAGGTGGATGGTCTCCAGCATCAACTTTTCCTATTGTTGGATTCAATCGATTTTCTTTAAATAGCTTTACTGTGTAATCTCCATAATTCATATGGGGCTTAAAATTTTCTAAGTATTGAATGTGGTTAAAATTTGAGTTGTACTTATCGCTATCAGTTCTTGGATAAGAGATGATTTGATTTAAGTATAGGGAATTCATAGCATTCATTACATCTTTAGCGCTAGATCTTAAGATTTTCGTTAACAAGACAAGAGCTTTAGAAGTATTTAATGGTGTTGGTGGATTAATTATTCCAGATTCTTTAGTATTGTTTAAAATTATTGCTATTTTCTCATTTTTAATTTTTTGAAATATGGCTTTCGCTTCGGATTCTTTCTCTTTAATAAATGGATTCTTAGTATGCACAGCTTTTATAATATGATTTTTATGCTCTAAATTAGCTATAATCGTCCAGTATGGTTCAGGATTAAATTGTTCGATCTCAAGATCTCTTAAATAGATAAGATAGAGTAATGATGTTTGTACTCTACCAATCGATACGAACTTAGTATTAATCTCGTTTAAAATGGGTCTGAACGTATTTGTGACTTCCCTAGTACTTGAAAAGCCAATAATAGCGTCAACGATTGCTCTTGCTTCCCCTGTTTCTCCCCAACTCCATTTAGGGAGAATTAAATTTCTATATTTTGAAACGATCTCTTTTTTCTCTAAGGAACTTAACCATAATTGGTTTACTTTAATATTTCTATTAGTTTTAATTACATAAGGCAACGCATCAAAAAGTCCAATATTACAACCTTCTACATCTGCGTCGGTTGCAATCACACATTCGTCGCATAGTTTAGAGAGCTCGATTAAAGTGTTAATATATGGTTTAGCATAACTAATGGCGACTTTATCTATTGAATTTGGATTTGTAATGATTTCTCTTGGATCTGAATTAATCCAGCTTTTAAATTGATCGGTATTTCTATACTCTAAAATATGTCCTCGAAGAGGAACAACATAAATATTCTTAGAAGGGATTTGATAAACTTTTAGAGATTTTGATTTGTTTATGACTGTAACCTGTCCCAACGCTTCTGCAATTCCTTTAGCTGCTTTATTTTTTTCAGATATTATTAAAGTCGGCATTAGGTTATAGGTTTTATGCCATACATAATTTAGATAGATTATTATTACTTCAAGCTTTTATAAATAACAATAGATTGATATATTTCTAATTGTTTTTAAATAAAAAACACCTAATTTGAATAAGATAATTCAACTTATTATAATTTTTTATTGTAGATATCGGTTTTGCTTAAAAATCTTAAATGGAAATGGGTTTATTGTTTTGGGAGAATAAAGCTAAATTCAGCACCCATATCTCTTCCTTTTGATTCAACCCATATTTTTCCTCCATGCGCTTCTATAAAACCTTTAGCAATATATAATCCTAATCCTGTTCCTTTATTTAAAGTAGAATGTCCAGCAACCCCTTGTTCAATTGTCACGAATTTGCCAAATATCTTTTGAATTTCTTCTGGAGTCAAACCTATTCCGTTGTCCGTTATTTTAAATAGAACGCTTTCATGTTCCTCTACAATAGAGATATCAATTTTTCCATTCTTCGGAGTAAATTTGATCGCATTTGATAGAAGATTCAAAAAAGCTTGTGAAATTCTGAAGTGATCTACTCTCAACTTAAGATTCTCTGAGATGTCAAGGTTAATTGTTAAATTTTTTTGTCCGATTTGAAACTCTAAATCAGAAATACAGTTTTTTATTATGTCATGAATGTTTTCTTCTCTTTTAACTAACTCTACCTTTTTTGCTTCGATTTTCATTACATCTAACAACCGATTGATATACCCATCTAACCGTTGTACATTATTCAAAACTCTATTTAAATCCTCTTTAACCTCCTCATTCAATCCCTTTTCTCTTAAGAGAATCAAATCGATATATCCTCCTACGGAAATTAGAGGTGTCTTTAAATCGTGAGCAGCAATGGTGATAAAATCTGTCTTCAACCTATCTAATTCTTTCAATTCAATATTTTGTTGTCTTAATATTTGTTCAGATTCTTTTAATTTCTCTTCAGCGAGTTTTTTTTCCGTAATATCTTGTATTATCGTAAGAATCATTAATTCCCCACTAATTCTAACGGTAGACAATTCAGATTCAATCCATACTGGTTTTTTATCTTTAGAATAAATTTTCGTGATTTGAGGCTTCATTATTGGATTAGATGGTTCCCCTTTAGACATCAAATCAGTAATCAATCTCAATTCGAGTTTTGTTTCTTTAGGAAAAATATCTATAAGATTCAAATAATTTTTATCAATAAGATCTTCTTTTTTGTAACCAAATAGTTCAGTAGTTTTTGGATTCATATCAATAATTTTACCATCATAATTTAAAAGTACAATACTAAATGGAGAATTCTCATATAAGTGGCGATATTTTTCCTCAGATTCTTTTAACTCTTGTTCAGCTTTCTTACGATCGGTAATATCGTTAAAAGTAACTGCAAAAAATCCTTTTTTAGGGGAATAACCTGAAACATTATACCAACGATCAAGTGGTGCTGAATAATCTTCTACAGTTAGAGGTTCTCCTGTGAGAGCCACATTCCCAAATTTTCCTATCCAATCTGCAGTATCATTCTCAATCCCAGGCAATAATTCGGTTACTTTCTTTCCGATTATGTCACTTACTTTTAAGCCAGTTAGTTTTTCAAATTGACTATTTGCTTCTAAGTATCTATAATCGATTGGTTTGTTATCATCGTTCACTAATACCTCGTGGAATGCAAAAGCCGCACTCATATTTTCAAACAATAAACGATATTTTTCTTCTGATTCTTTTAATTCTTGTTTAGCTAAATTTTGATATGTAACATCGGTTACAAGAGCTAAATCAGCGAATCGACCTAAATATGTAATCGTTTTACTGTAAGAATCTATCCATTTAAATTTTCCACTTTTAGTAATTATTCTATAAGAGCTGTACGGTGGGAGAGTAGAGTCGCCTGTTTCTCTTGCCTTCAGGTATTCAATGGCTTGTTTTTGATCTTCGGGATGAATATAGTATAGCAATTCTTTTGATGTCCATTCCATCATTTCATCTATTGTAAATTCATTAATACCTACCATCGCCTTGTTGACATACTTAACTTTGTCATCTTGAATAATAATTATTCCAAATGTTGAATATTCAGTGATGGTCCTAAATTTCTCTTCTGATTCTTTTAACTCTTGCTCAGCGTTCTTACGATCGGTAATATCTATAGCGGATACTAAATCAGCTGGACTTCCCATAAAATTAATCGTTTTAGAATAATTATCTACCCATTTAACACCTCCCGTCTTATCAAAAATTCGATACTGATAATGAGCCATGTAATCTTTTAAACCTTGTTGCTTTTTCCTTAATTGTTCCATAACTAGGTTTCTATCATCTGGATGAATACTTTGAAAAATATCCATTAGACTAAATTCTTTTACTTCATCAACATTATAACCTGCTAAAGTAGCAAATTGTTGATTTACATATTTAACTTTATTATCTTGTACAATCGCAACTCCCATAAGTGAATTTTCTGTGATAGTTCTAAATTTTTCTTCTGAATCTCTAAGTTCTTTAGTTCTTTCTTGTACCTTTTTTTCTAATTCTTTATTTAAAATCTTCAGTTCCTCTTCTGATCTTTGGAGTTTTAAGTCAGCTTTTTTTTTCTCAGTAATATCTTGTATTAAGACTTGAATAAGCGTTTCATCTCCCAGCTTAATTTTTGAGCTACGTATATTCATCCATTTTTCTATTCCATCAGACCGGGTTATTTTAAATTCTAATGCTTTCATTGGTTTGTCTTGAACAAAACTTTCAAATTTACTCTTAAAAAAAGGAATGAAATATTCTGGTCTATCAAACATTCCTAATACTTCTATGAAATTTTTCCCTATTATATCTTCTCTCGTGTATTTCGAGAGCATTA
>Ga0307376_10000760_pt1 | contig 38407 bp, 45 predicted proteins | sample TR2MG_FD_202536 | JGI IMG/M metagenome (GOLD analysis project Ga0307376, IMG submission 202536) | Soil microbial communities from Risofladan, Vaasa, Finland - TR-2 | ecosystem: Environmental > Terrestrial > Soil > Coastal area > Acid sulfate soil | place: Finland: Risofladan, Vaasa | collected...
AAGTGCGATGAGTTAAGGGGCTTCGTGTTTGAGCCGTTGAGAATGTGGTTTGTTCAAGAAAAAGAAAGGGCAAGTTTATCTAATTATCAAGTGAATGTTGCTCTGGGTACAGCGACTAATGGCAGCGGTATGGCTGGGCATTATTTTAAGCCAAGCGGTGCTGTTCAGTGGGATTTACCTACTCTTGAACACTATACCAAACTTCAACAAGCCTTTACTGGATATTTTACCCGCCCTTACGAAGACCTCCGGGCCGAGTACGAATACCTGCGGGCCGAGTACGAAGACCTGCGGCGGCCCTTCAACCTGACCGCCGATGTACCGTACACCGACGTTTGGGATTTCCCCACGGTGAGCGCCTATCCCGGAAAGCACCCATGTGAAAAACCGCAAGAGCTACTAAAGCACATCATTCAGGTTAGTTCACGGCCGGGTGCGCTGGTGCTGGACACCTTCGCGGGCTGTGGTTCGGCGGGGCGGGCCTGCGTAGAGTTGGGCCGCCGGTTCATCGGATTTGAGTTGAGCCCGGTCTATTGCCGCCGGTGCGCGTGGTGGGCCGAGCACGGGGCCGCCGGGCTGGACCCCGCCGTGGTGCTCGCCGAGGGCCAGGCCCGTGACGAAGAGCGCGCCGCCGGTCAACTGGAAATGCTGGAGGTGGACGAGTGAACGCTGTGCTCCGTGCCGATGGGGTGAGACTCCCCGCCGCGTTCGGTTCATGCCCGGTAAACGGAGCCGAGGTGGCCGGCCCTCGACGGGGTGATACTCCTCCCCCAAGCCGGCCCTAGAATGCCCTACTTGCCCGAAAACAACCGTATTTTACGGTGAAAACTGGAGGAAAAAGTTGAACGAGGGTAAACCCACAGGGAGAGGTCCGATGAGGTACAGGGACTTGCTCAGGGTGATGTTGGCGGCGGTGGTCGGGATTGTCCTCGGCCCGTGCCGGGCGGTGGCGGTTGAACTGTCCTGGGATGACGACACAAGTCAGGAGGTCGTTGTCGAGGGGTACAACTTGGCCGTGCTCTTCTGTGATGCCCCCGAAGGGACGCCGGGGGATACTGGCGGGCAGCCTGGGATTGTGTCGAGCTTCAAGGTCCTGTTCGACTGGTTTAACCCGGTGTACCGGCCCGAACTTTATATCTACTCGGTAGATGGGGACCCAGGGGAACCGCTGGCTGGCCCGTTGAACTATACCGACTCTGAGTGGCGCACCTGGCTAGTTTTAACGCTCGACGAGCCGGTGGAGGTTCCCGGGGAGTTCTACATCCTGGTGAAGCCGGGGAGCAGCCGGTTGACGAAGGACGGGACGCTTGACTGGGGTATCCATCATAGCCGGTACTACGAAGCCGGAGCCTGGCGGCAGTGGGATGATGATTTGCGTATCCGGGTCGAGTGGACCCCGCAGGAGCCACAGGTCGAGGCGGTGTCCTGGGGGATGATAAAGGCGGGGAGCCTGTGAGCTTCGTCCTCGACCAGATAATTCACGGCGACGCGCTGGAGGTCCTGAGGACGCTCCCCGGCGGGCTGGTCCACACCTGCAACAGGAGTGTCTTTTTTAGAAGGAGAGAATCATGTTGAGACTACCATCAAAACCAAAGATGCCCGTTAGGGATTGTCCTTTTTGTGGGGCATACGGTGATTCATGGATGATTGGTCTTTGGGGAGGCCCGGATGGCGCACACATTAGCTGCTCCAGATGTGGAGCTGAAGGACCACTCGCTCAAAACGATGATAAAGTCGAAGAGGAGAGTCTTGCCCTTGAAGGATGGAATCATCGGGGCATCAGAGATGACTTCCCAATCCCGCCGCACGAGCTTCTTGAGGATGGGGGCGAAGAGCCAGCGATGAAAAACAAGATAATCAACGAAATCTTGGACGACATAGAAGCGAAGCGACGGAAAAGGGGATTTCCTGTTTTCCAAAAGCGGCCCCGTTACCTTTCTTACGATGATGAGGAGTAACGATGGAACGGTTTTACTTGTGCTTGGTGGATGGAACGCCGAGCTGTCAACATCATCACGCTACACTCGCGGAGGCGAGGGCAGAAGCCGAACGGCTGGCGATACAGACGGGGAAGGGCGTAACCGTCCTGGCTGCGATTGAGCGTTGCAAGCCAGCCCGGGTCACATGGGAGAAGATAGAAAATCCCATCGTTTTCGGTGGGCTTCGGTCGGCGCTTGACGATTTAACATCCCCCGAGATGGGAACGGCAAACATTGGCGACTGACCTCTGCACCATAGACCCGGACTGGCCGTCGGATTACCAGCTCAAGGTCGAGCTTCTGGCGAACCAGTTGGGTTATCGCATCTGCGGGTTCCCGACCAGGGCGGGGACGCCTTGTCGTGTTCGGCCGAAGAAGGGATGCGTCCGCTGTTCGGTGCATCTCACGGTCAGGACGACGTTCTCGCCGGCCGACCCGGCCATCACGGGAGGGAACCTCCTCGTCGGCTCGCGCGAGCTTGCGAAGAGCGCCGAAATCTTCAACCTCCGGCCGGCAATCGCAACGGCCAAGTGGCTCCTCGCCCGAGAAGAGGAAGCGTTCCAGGAGCACTTTCGCCAGCTCCAGGAGTTGAAGGGCGAGGTAACGGCGCCGGCGCGCAAGCGGCAAATCGAACGCCGCCTCTTCCCCCTCCTCGAAAAGACCAACCAGGAATACATCACGAAAATAGGAGATGGCGGAACACCGCAAGAGAGCATCACGGACTGGTACATCGGATGGCTCTACAAAAGATTGGACGGCCTGCGTAAAACGCTCGAATACCAGGCGAACAATCTTGCCAACGTCACGAAGCGCGCAGCCGAGACGGAAACGCTTACAAAGGACCTCATCTCACGCACGGACGCCGACGCCGTTCTCATGGCGATGGCAACAGGCTACGCGAACGCCGTCCGCGAGTCGCTACCGCCAGACCAGGCAGAAGAACTCCTGCAAAAAATCGAGTTCTCGATTAACAGACAACTTAGACCGCTCATGGAGAAGGAAATCGTCAATGAGCCGGAACCTGTCAACGGGGAGACAGCCGGAGGCGGAAAACGTAAAATAAGCATGAAGGCAAAAAAGCCGGAGAGCCGCGAGGATAAAGAACGGGCCAAAGCCGTCAAGCGCGGAAAAGCGGCCCAGGCGAAGACGGCGACCAAAGAGGGCCAAGCCAAAGGGAAAAAGAAGACCGCCAAACCCGCACCCCGCAAGGGTAAGGCTGGCGCGAATAAACGCGGTCCCGGCAGACCCAAGAATAGTTCCAAACTTTCCGCGCACAATAAGAAACCAGCATCCGAATAGGGGTCAACGAGATATGGGTTATTCGGCAAACTATTAGCGCACAATAAGGGGTGGGGCCTTCCTCCCCCCTTGAAGGGCTGTGTTGACCTGTGCTATCCTGTGGAGGGAAATCGTCGTAAGTCGTTGACTCTTTATCGAGCGTAGACAATGCCGTTAAAAAGATTCGAGCGTATCAACGGGGGAATCGTCTCGGACGTGAGCGAGTTTTCCCGCGTCGCCCTGGATGCGGCGAGAGAGCAAGTGCAGAGCCGGCCATCAGACCGGCTCTCTTTTATTGAATGGGTACATGAGCATTGGGTGATAAACCAAAAATCTTTCACCTTGGAGCAGCACCCGCACATGAGGGCCATCTACGAGGACGATGCCGAGGAAATCATCATAATGAAGTCCGCCCAGTGTGGGGCGAGCGAGTGGGCCATCGCCCGGGCGATTTATTTGGCAGAGGCTCAGTCCCAGTCCATCATCTACTTTTTCCCGGCGGGTGAGCAGCTTGGGGACCACGTTCGCCAGAGGGTTGACCCGCGACTCCTTGAGAGCCCCTATTTGGCCTCCAAGATGCAGCAGCCGAACAACGTGGGGCAGAAGAGGATAGGGAATGGGTTCGTGCATTTCCGTGGCGCTCAGACGCGCAGGCAGGTAATCAGCGTGACGGCCGACGCGATAATTGCGGATGAACTGGATGAGTTCAGTCCGAGCGTGGTGGAGACCCTGGAGAAACGAACCGGGGCGGCCGAGGCGCCGAGGTACTACAAACTTTCGACGCCGACATTCCCGGACTACGGGATTCACGCGGAGTACGCGACGAGGAGCGACGGCCGCAAATACATCCAGAAGTGCCCCCACTGCGGCAAGACCTTTGCCATGACCGATATTGACTGGGAGACGGGCATACACATGAAGTGCGCCGGCTGTGGCAAGTCGGCGGCGGTAATTGACTGGAAGGAGCACCGTGTCCTGAAGGCGGGGGGATACGCCTACAACTGCCCGGACTGCCGTGAGTCCAACTACGTCAAGAAGGTCGAGCGGGGATTCTGGATAGCCTGTCCGCACTGCTTCAGGGAGTTGGACCGCTGGGCGCCCGGGAAGTGGGTGCCACAGTTTAAGGGGCGGGCGGCGCATGGATACCACATCAACAAGCTCATGGTCCCGACGGCGCCCTTGGGCTCGCTCGTCCACGACCTCCTCCACGCGCGGAACCGGCAGGAGTTCTACAACTCGGACATGGGGCTGCCGAAGGTTCCCGAGGGGAACCGGGTGACGCTGGACGACCTAAAACGGGCCTCCGACCGGGACACGCAGTACGAAACGACTCCGCCGCACGTCTCGCCTCCGATGACTACCTTCGGCGGCGTTGACGTGGGGAGTAGCCTACACTGCCACGCGCTCGGACTCGATGACAAGGTTTACGGCGCAAAGGATTTCCCCATCGGCCAAGAGGCGGAGGCGATTACCTGGCTCAAGGACATGCGGTGCGATGGGCTCGTGATTGACGCGCTCCCTGAACAGCGCCTTGCCAAAGCCGTCGTTGAGGCGTTCCCGGAGGGCCGGGCGTATCGGATTTTCTGGAACACGAACGAGAAAGCGACGATAGACGTTTACATAGACGACGACAACCGGGCGCTCAAGGTCAAGCGCAACGGGGCCTTCGACGAGGTGTACCAGTTCGTCCGCGACCAGCTCGTCCTACCGAACGACTGGCGGGAGATGGGGCATGGCGAGCTGGCGGCCCACTACCAAGCGAACATCCGCACCGTGGCGATAGAGGAGGAGACCGGGCAACGGACGGTATCCTTCACGCCCGCCGGCAAGCCGGACCACTACTACCTCGCCCTGATTTACGCATACATAGCGCGGAAGGTCATCGGCGAGATGGGGTTGTCTCACTTCTTCGAGATTGGCCGGGACGAGGGGGAGGACCAAGCGCAGAAGCTCGTGGACGCGGGGCTCATGGAGGGGGACCGGGTGCCGGAGGAGGCCATTAAAAAACAGCAGGAGATTCTTGACCGCCTGGACGACCTCGGGCCGGGCGAAATCGAGCCCCTGGATGACGGCTCTCGACTCTGGTAATTGTGCGTTATTTCGTGCGCTTTTCCGTGCGCTAAAAGTTTGGGCAACTATAATTTAACCCCTTAATAATCAATGCGATATAATTACCTTATTGTGCGCTTTTTCCTGCGCTTTTTCGTGCGCTAAAAGTTTGGAGTATCCGATGATAACCGACATCACCGTGACCTTCGAGCATGATACGGGATTCTACAAGGCCATCATGTTCAAGGACGGCCGCCGACACGCCTTCGCCGGCGCCACGGCCAAGGAGGCATTGGCGGAACTGGTAGACAAGATGGGGCTCCTATCCCCCGACGTGATTCTCACCGACATGCCGGACCTTACTATCCTGCGGGGGATTCTCTCCCTGTTTGGGGACAGTATCTACCGAATAAAATGGGAACTGTAAACTCCAACTACCGCATGGGAGTCGTGACATGGAAGCAGATACGAAAGAGGTCGCCAGTCGGCACCCAAGCCTCCGGGTTTACATCGTCGGGTGTGACTTCGACGGGACCGTCACGGAGACGAATGAGTTCCCGCGCATTGGGAAGCTCCGACCGGGCATCAAAGAACTGCTTCTGCGGATAAAGGCGGCCGGCCACGATGTAGTCCTGACTACCTGCCGGAACGGTTCCTATCTTACCTCCGCGATTCGGTTCATCGAGCAGAACGGGTTCGGTTGCGTTTTCTCCGCTTACAACGCACAATCGCGGTTTGCGCCTCCAGGACTCTCGGGTAAAGTTTACGCCCATTTCCTGCTCGACGACAGCGCCACGCCCGGGGAGTTTGACGTGGGGGCGTGGGAGGGCTACTTTGAGCGCCTTGGGGTGATTCCACCCATCACTGCCAAGAGAGGCAGACAAACCAAAAATCGGAGGGAATAAGCATGAACACCCATCTTCTCTGCATCCTTGTATTTCTCGCTCTCGTGGGGCTCACCATGTTCTGCGGCTGGCAGATACCAGACCTCGTGGTGGTGGCTCCGCTCATCGCCCTTTTCCTGTACGTCGTGGCCGACGTGTCCTTCATGGTCCGTAAGGTGTACCACGGCCACAGGGAGATGAACAGGAAGGCGATACTGGACGCGGGAGCCGAAATACAGGCCACAGTGGAGTTGACCAAGACTCGCAACAAGCTCGCAAAGCAGCAGGCCCAGCACGCGAAGAAGCGCGCCAAGGCCGAGCCGATTGAAGGACAAGAAAATCCGGGCCATCCGTAGGCCCCCCTTGACATCCTGTGTTATGGTGTTATATCATACACTGTCGTTACGGGAGGAAACCGATGCGAAAGCTACTCGTTCTGGCCTCTCTACTCATGGCCGTTGCCACGTTCGCCTTCCGGGTGGACAACAACGAGCCGCCGACCGCGACCTTGGGCGCCGTGGACCCCGAGGTCGCCGGCGACATCTCCATCCCCTACACCCTCTCCGACCGGGAGGGCGACATCCTCACCATCCTCTGCGAGTATTCGACGGACGGCGGGGAGACCTGGGCGGCTGCCACGGTCAAGAACCCCACCGCCGACCTCGGACCGGACCGGTACTCAGGCGAGGTCGTCTGGGATTCGGTCGCCGACCTGGACGGTCACGACGAGGCCGATGTTCAGTTCCGGGTCACACCATCCGACAACGACGTGGGCGAAGCCGGGGCGACCGGTTAATCCACCGGCGGCCAAGCGGAGGGGGACAATTAACCACGCAAGCGAGCCTTTCCCCCTCCGCGCGGCCCCAAAAAGGAATTAAGCTATGCGAATAGACTTCCTCCCGGCCAATCCAACCAAGAAGCAGGTGCGGCGGTATTATTATCGGCAACTCCGTAAGGACATGAGCCGCTGGAAAGCGAAAAGAGGGGCCAAGTTGACAGCCGCAATGTTTTTTCCGCTTCAGAGTCTGCAATTACAGATAGGTCAATGCACAAAAGACATATTCGATACCTTCTGCGACATGCTTGAAGCCACGAAAGAAAAAATACCGGGATTCAAGGAACTACTTGGGGGTGATTTGGGTTCGACGTAGTTGGGAACCATGCCGAGGCGTTCCGTGGTCGCCGCAGGCCACGTTAAAAAGGCGGCAAACAAACAGACGCCGAGACTCCGTTACTCAAGGCGGCTTGACCGCCAGCCCCCACGGTGAACCCCGGATAACCGTGTAAGGGTTCAAAACCCGGGCGGTGCGGAGAGTCGGCCCGACTCCAAACTGTAAAAGGGCCATGTGTGAGGAAAGTGCGAACGGCCCGTGGGGCATGAACGTATCTTCGGCTTGGATTCGCTTCTGCGGACGGGGGTTCGATTCCCCCCACCTCCACCAAAGTTTTTATCATGGGCAAGCTCCACCAGCTCCGCAAGGCAATCGAGGCCGACCCCTATGCGTTCTATACGGGCGATGAGGGTGTGCCGAGACCTTGCGATGAAGCCTACGGGGCGGTGTGCAAAAAGGGGAAGTGGCAGCCGGCAGGATGGCCGATGTCTTGTCGAAAAAGCTACGAGGGCTTTGTGCGTCATGTCCTCATCGAATTGGGTTACATGATGCCAAGGCGGTCGGCCAAGCGGCTTTTGCAGAAAAGGGCGAGGCGCGCAAGACGCGAGGAGCTTGAGGCCATAAGAAGGCCGCCGCCATTATTTAGTTCAGACCCGATAAGGGGGGCGTTTTTAAGACGGCGTAGCAAAAAGGAGATGTAAATGCTAGTAGACTTGGAGCTTAGAGGTTACAAATGTGCCATCCAAATCCCCGATGTGTGTCCTAAATGTGGGCATAAAAGCCTTCTCATTGAAGATAAAATCCATAAAGGACAAGTTTGCGGAAAAGTAATAACATGCAAAGACTGTGATTTTATTAGGGTGAGTGGTCTGGTCGTTTTTTAGGAGAGACGGCGTAGCAAAACCTGAATGCGCGGGAGGGAACCGTGACGGGCATACAAATGTATCAGCCGGGTAGCGATGATTTATTCCCAATCATTACGAACTTTAGGACGAGAGAAGACGGTAGCGCAGTAATTCCCGATGGGATGTTGCTCGTCCAGTATGCTGGGGCTCGTGGCCTTGTCCATGAGCAATCGTGTAGGGCATGGATGAAACGCAATCCCGAGCGGGCGAACGAAGTGGAAATTCTAAAGGGGTTTGCTTATTTGCTGGACGTGAACGCGATGGAAGCTGAAAGACGAAATCAAATAGCTCTTGCGAATAGATTTGCGACTCGTTTCAAGCGGTGGATTAAGAGTCTGTTTTTAGGACGGCGTAGCAAAACCTGAACCGGTCGAAGCTGACGCGCGCATCGGCAGTGGGGCCGGGATAAAGGCAACGCGATAGACAGCGGCGAGCCTCCAGAACTCGCCATGCCGGGTGGCTCCGGCTGAATGCAGGTGCGACACCTGCCGCCGTAACCAAACTTTAGGAGGAAAGATGCCCGAGATGACGACGGCCACACTGATTAAGGCACTCCAGGAGAAGGACCCGACGGGGGACCACATCGTTTTCGTGGACGCCGAACACGGAGACGGCACCGACATCGAGGTCATGGATGCCGAGGAATACGGCGGCGACGTGGAAGACAATAACATCATCATCTTCGTGAACGGCTAGGTTCTCATGGCGGCCAGTCCGTAGGGATACAAAACCTCCGGTCTGGGTTTAGGGGCGGGCTGGCCGTCGCCCATTAAAAACGGAAGAGAGGAAAGATGCCAGAAGTCGCAGGTAGTGAAAAGAGGGTCGAAGGCGTGCTTCTTGAGTCGGCGAAGATTGAAGATGCTCGAATCGTAAGAAGCACTTCCTTTTACCACAAAAAGACAGGCGAACTGCAACTCGAAGTCGTACTAGATACCTGGCACAAAACGTTGACTTTTACCATACCGAACAACGACGGGAGCCGGTCCTGCGCGCAACTGTCTTTGGATGAGACGAGCCGCCTTATGGGCAGCATCTTTCTTTAGGCGGTAAGCAAGGCTGGATGCCGAAGGCACCTGCTACCGCATGGAGAGCTTCGGCCGCCTAATAAAAGCCCCATTCCGGGGCTTTTTTGATACCGCGCCCTAATTAAATTGACAGATTTTCGATTTCCGTTAAACTCGAACGCATGGATGGTGCCGAAGAGCCAAGGGCAAAAAGATGGGACTACTATACGCTGGTGCGTTGTCCCGAGTGCGGTTCCGCCCTTACTGAGTTAGTCGCAGGGGCGGTTCGTTGTCTATGCCGGCGGTGCAACGCCCGGTACAAAGTGGTTCTCGTTAAAGACGGGGACTACTTACCCAGGCACCTCAAAGAGCAGATGGAAGCCGAGCTTCGGGATGCCCCGGGGGAAGGTGAGCGCGAGCAGGACGCGGCCGAACCAGCGTAAACTTTAGACGTTGGGATGGCCCGGGCGATTGTGCTTATCCGGCGTGTCAGACGCCGTAACAGAGGGCGAGCATGGGCATCATCAAGAAGGTTCTTGACGACGCTTTAGGTTATGTAGACGCGATTCTGGGACGCACTAACCTAAGAGACAGGGTATCCGAGACGGCGAGCAAGCCCGCGCCGTCCACCTACGAAGAAAAGATTCAGGAGGCGTTGGAGGCCGGCGACCTACAGTCTGCGGGCCTTTTGCAACTCGCCCATGAAATCTACTCCCCGCTGGGCGGTGTCGGGGACGTATTTTCAAATACGGCCCGCGAGGATACCGAACTTGTCAAGTCTCTCTACGGTGACACGCCGGGCCACGGTGAAATCTACCTGCCCGACAACGTGGGGAGCTACCAGGGCCTCCGCTGGTATGGCCAGGAGCGCAAATACAAACTTCTCCGCTCCGCCGCCCGCCGCGACCCCATCATGTCGTCCATTCTGCAACTGCGGACCGACCAGATAAGCCGGTTCGCCCGCCGCCCCAAGGACAAGGCCGACAACTCGCAGAAGGGCCTCGTCGTTCGCAAAGAGGACAAGGACGCCCAAGAAGAGGACCGGTTCGCCGACCTGCTTCTGGACTTCCTGCTGGGGCTGGGCGACATCGAGAACCCCTACGACGAAGACCTCGGCACAGTCCTGGAGATGGCGACACGCGACCTCATCACGCTCGATAAAATTACGGTTGAACTCATGCAATCCCGTGGCAAGGGACCGCGAGGCGTCAAATACCTCGACCCGGCCACGATTTTTTACTACGAGAAAGACTCGCCCGAGTTCAGCCAGGGATACCGATTCTGTCAAGTGCTTTGGGAGGGCCGGGGAAGGGTAAGCCCGACGCAATGGCCGAAGTTCCGTGGGGACGAACTGGTCGCTGGGGTATCGAACCCCATCTCGGACATCATGCGCCGTGGGGAAGGCATCTCGGTCGTCGAAATGCTCTCTTCGGTCATGGCGACCATGATACGTGGCCTGAACTACAATAGCCGCGCCTTCACCGAGGGGAGCGTGCCGCCCGGCATACTAAACCTATCAGGCAATTACTCAAACCAAGTGCTCCGCCAGTTCGTCAACCGCATCAAAGCTAATGCGGCCGGTCAGAACTTCAAAATCCCCGTTATCTCCACGAAGGAAGGTACGGCCCAGTTTATTCCATTCGGCCAGACGAACAAGGACCTGGAATACAACCAGCTCCTCCAACTCCTCATCACGATTGAGTGCAGTGCCGCCCAGGTGGACCCCTCCGAGATAGGCTTCTCGGTCCAGTATGGGGGGTCTGCATCGGTCTTCGGGCGCCAGAATGAGCAGACGCGCATCGAGGAGGGCAAGGACCGGGGCCTGAGTGGCCTGCTGGAGTTCCTGGCGAAGTGGCTTACCCGGGTAATCCACAAGTTCCCCAAGGGGAAGGATTACATCGCCGAGTTCACCGGGCATACCTCGCAGGACACGGAAAAAGAGGCGCAGATACAGGCCGCGCTTCTCCAGGCGGGGATATCCCTGCCCTACGAGTCACGGAAGGCGATGGGTCTGCCGCCTATCCCCGAACTGCCGGAAGAGGCCGAAGAGGAATACGACCCATCGTGGGTGTTCGCGCCGGTCAACGCAGGCTCGCAACAGATTTGGATGCAGGCCAACATGGAGGAAGAGGGCGGCATGGGGGGTGCCGGCGTTCCGACCGGGGACGAGGAGTACGACTCCATGATGGCCCAGGCGCTCGGCGGCCAAGGGCAGCAACCAGAGCAGGGTCAACTACCACCCGGTCAGGGACAACAGTTGGCTCTACCGCCCGGCCAAGGCGGCGCACCTCCAGGGCAGCCGGGACAACCACCGGTACAGGTCCAGAAGGCGGTCGGTGAAGGCGGCCGGACTCTCAAAGTTTACGAAATCACGTTACCGGATGGTGATTAAATGACGACCATCCATGATGTCGTCGAACTCGACAGCCCGATAACGACTTCGATTGAACTGGAATCGCCGATAACGACCAGCATTGAGCTGGTCTCGGCGATTGACTTGGAGAACTCCTAATGTCCACGCCAGCGCGCGTCCATGTTGGAGACACGAAAACCGAGATAATCTTGGATTGTGGTACGGATGTCAGCAGCCTCACCTCGGCCAAGATTCTGTACCAGAAACCGAACGGTGTGACCGGTTCCTGGACGGCGACGAAAAAGACCGGGGCGCCGACCAAGATTCATTACATCACGGGAGCGAGCGACCTTGATGTGGCCGGCGTCTGGATTCTGCAAGCCTACGTCGTGATGCCCGCCTGGAGCGGCCACGGCGAAGAGGTCACGATGCGGGTTTACTCTACCCAATAAGGGGGAAGAGATGCCATTAAGAGATAAGACGGGGCCTGGCGGAGCCGGCCCAAAAACCGGAATGGGCGCCGGTGGGTGCTCACCGGAAGAGGATGAGGTCGAAAAGAGCCTTGCCATCAAAAAGCTCTACCGGGACGCGGGCTTCACGCCGCCGAAGGGGAAGGGTATCCACACGGAGAAGTTCCACCGCTGCGTCGTGGACGTGAAAAAGAAAATCCGCGATGGGAAGATGGGGGAGGGTTCAGACCCCTACGCCATCTGTATGAACAGCCTCGGGGCGGCGGGCGCGGTCAAGCCCGAGCACCAGCGGAGCAAGGTGGCGAAGGCTCTGGTCGCGGATTCCATGACAGTCCGTGGGCGCCGGTCGGTACGGCAATCGAGAATTGACATGCTCTTGGCAGGACTAGCAGAACGGATGAAGACCCTCCGGGATGAGCGGGACTACTACATCGCGGAGATTTACGGATACGCCGATGCCATGAAGCGCGGCGACTGGCAGAACAAGTACGCGCTCAAGCTCATCGAACACGCGAACGAACTGGCGACCATCCTTGACGAGATGGCGACCAACGAGGCCCGGCAGACCGAACTCCGGGCGGAGCTTCAGTTGCAGTCGTTGAGAGATAAAGTTTCACCACCTACCATCGGCGAGGTCGAGGCCAAGGAAGGGCCATAGGCGAAGCCGGCGACCCTTGGGAGCCAAAAGGAGGGTTCAATGCCTCAAGAACGAGTAAGGGCACACCGTCGTCGAACGTCCGGCGGGAAAGTCTCGCAGGTAAAGGAACACGCAAGGCGAGGGCGGCCAAAGAAAAATGAAGGCATCGCTGCCCGTCAGTCGGTGGGCGCTTTACTAAGCGCCCGTTACCCTACCACCTATGATGAACACAACGGGAAATGGTACGTGGGGGGGACCGTACCTTTTACGGCCCGTTTCCTTTACGACGGACAGTTAATTACTGACGAGAACATTGAAGAGGCGGCCAAGCGATACGCTTACGAGCGCACGGGGCAACCTGGCATGAAACGGCGCATAACCCCAAGACCCTATAAAACAAAAGCGGAGGCCCAAGCGACTGTTGCCACCGCCTACGAAGAGGCGGAAAGGGGATAAGAATGCCACGGGGACGAGTACGGTCACACACACGCCGGACGGCCAAGGGTAAGGTCTCCAGCGTGCGCGAGCATGGGCGGAAGGTAAAGCCGGAACAGGCAGGAAGACCGACAACCCCAAAAGCGCGCGGAAACATCGAGGATGAGACGATGGTTCTTCCATACGCCTGCGCCGATGGTGTTCTCCACGAGGTCGAGGTTTATCTGCAAAAAAAGGGCTTAGGGGACAAGTTCGGGAAGAAGCTCCAAGAGGAATTGGGGGCATATCTTGAAGACCACGCCCAACGTAGCTACAAATCCGAATCCAACACGCGATGGGCGAAGGAATTAAAAGGGGAAAGCGGTCCGGCAATCCTTCGCCAGTTCATGCGGCATTGGCTTTCTGGTGAGCTTGGTCGAAAGCACCCGGAAATCCTACGGGCTCTCCCCGAGGGATTCAAGAACGGCGAGTCCATACTTTAGGAGCCCATGCCTGACGACTCGAAAGCCGCGATTGCCAAGGAATACGGCGCGACCTCTTTAGAGGCGATGCTGCACGATGGGCGGACGCCTTACCTCCACATGGAGCGCCAGGTTCCGCTCGAATCACCCATCAGTATCCGCCAGTTCCGGCGGGAGTGGTTCGCGGCAGTTAAGCTACTTCTGGGAAAGAGCCTTAAACCGCAAGACCTGGGCGTTGATGCTACCGGGGCTCGGTCATATTGGGCGAGGGTTGAGAGCGGAATTACAAACCTTGATGAAAGAAAATGGGGATACCGTCTCAAAGTTTCAAGGCTTGCTCTGCTTGCCCCAGCCGTAAATCGAATTGAGATAATTGCTCACGAAGCGGCTCACCTGCTTGATTATTACAACAAATATGTAAGCAAGGGCAAGCTCCCTAGCCGTGGGGACATTATAATTTCTGCGAGGTTTGATTTTATTGACCACGGCGATGACTGGCAGGCCATTTACAAGCGATTCTACAAAAAGCTGAAAGCCGCCCACATCGTCGAGGCCGATTCCGACTACGAAAAACACGCCGCACTACTTCTGGAGAAACGCCGCCAAGCCTGGGCCGACCCGGAATGGCAGGATGGTTACAAGGCCAGAATCAAGGACGGTCATGCGAGGGCGGCGAAGAAGAGGCACCCGGCCAAGGCTAAACCGACATCCACTGGCCGGGTGAAAGCACACCACCGGCGGACGGAAAAGGGGAAGTCGGTCGCGGTCCACGGATACCGGCGCAAACCACGGAGGGATTAGGATGGGAACCACACGGCGTAAAGCCCACGTCCGCCGGACGAAGGGTGGGAAGGTCGAGCAAGTCAGGGAACACCAACTACGTTTTCAGGAAAAGATAAAGGGTGGGACTGCGGGTGGCCGCAACTTGTCGCTGAATGAGGCCGGAGTTGACCAGATGAGGGGGACTATGGAAACCTTTGCGCGCTTACGAACCATTAACAATGACCACGCAATCATGGCCGCCCTACTCAATAAGCACCAAGCGTGGGCCGAGTTTTTTACCGCATTTGGTGGGTTCCAAAGTCTTAGTGGCCTTAAAGACTCATGTGCGGCCCCCCTCTGCCCGTTCAAGGGGGGCGTTTACAAGCGGACACTCGCTGAACCCCCATCAGCCGAGCGGACCGCCATTCTTGCAGAACTAATTTTCAACGCTTATATGGCCCGACTCGTAATTGGCTGGATGGGTTGGACAGACATCCCCGACTGTGGCGTCATCCCAAACAAATAATGAAGCTCCAAATCACAGCACCGCCCGAGGTTGAACGCGCCGCGTTGAGCGCCGCGTTGGTCGAGGCCGCCGAACTTTTGGATGCGGAGGCTTTCCAGAAGGCCCTTGACGGCGAGACCGGCCAGCGCGAGAGCAACATCTGGCTGCCGAACCCCGAACCGCTCATCTCATTCTGCGAGGAGACTTGGTACAACGAGGTCAACGGATGGCTGGAGCGCATCTTCGAGGAGGCGAGCCAGATGCTCCTCGGAGAACCGCTGCGGCTGCAAAAGGCGATTGACGAATCCTACCTGGAAAGTTTGGAAAAGCTCATCGCCTTCCACTTCGGCAAGGCGAAGCGGAGCGCGGAGGCGGCGGTCGTCCGGGCGCACATCTCCGGCCTGTTCCGCGCGGCTGAGGGAGAGGAAAAGGGTGCCGTCCCGGACTTCGGCAAGCCGACCTCGTGGCCCGAGACCGTTCAGGAACTCGCTCGCATCATCCGTAAAAAGGACACCTGGCATGGGAAGGAAAGTTTCAGTCGGCTCCAGGTCGCGGCCGACCTCGCCGCCGACGAAATCACTGGCATCAGTGAGGACGCCCGGGCGGGGATGCGAAAACTTATCTACCAGGCCGAATTGAATCAGTGGGGGCCGAACCTTCTGGAACGGGAGCTTTACCACAACTTCGGGGCCTTGCAGCGGGATTGGCGACGCATCGCACTCACCGAAACGGCCATGAATAGCAATAATGCGTATCTTCTTCGGGTCGGTGAAGGCGGATACGTGACATGCCCCCAAGTCGCCGGCGCCTGCCGCTGGTGCGCGGCGAACCTCGAACACAAGGTCTTCCGGGTCGTGACCGACGCGATGGCCGACGACCACATCGAGGGCGACCATTACGCGGAGCGGGCCGTCTGGGTCGGCAAGACGAACGTGGGGCGCTACCTCTCGGCTCGGGAGCGGGGCGGCCGAATGAGAGAAGCGGATGAACTGTGGTGGCCGTGTTGCCCTGGGCACCCGCACTGCCGGCACGTATTCATTAAACACAACCCCATGTACGGGCCGCCCGGGCCGAGGCTGCCGATGAGCGAGGCCGAGATTATGGCATCCCCGAACAAGCCGAGTTGGCTGATTGGAATTGACGTAACGCCGGATTCCGAACGCGGGGCCGAGAGCCCGCAGACCGTAGGGGTTTAAGATGGGAACCACGAGGCGTCGGTCTCACGTCCGCCGGACCAAGACCGGTAAAATCGAACGTGTCCGGGAGCATCAACTAAATACGGGAGATAAAGAACCTTATCAGATGACGCGAAAAGAGTATGAAAACGCATTCGGAACAACGAGGACAAATGTAACAGTTACTGGCGGTTTTTCTCGCCATAAAGAGCAAGTAATGGAAGCTCTAAACAGAGGATTAACGGTTCCAGATAGAGTATTAAACGACTACCCGGAACTAAAAGAGTATGCTGAGAAATTAAAAATAAGGAATGAAGCGATTGCAAAATACCGAAATAAGCAGAGGATGAGCCGATGATTCAGTTCTACGCAGAGTTGGAAATCAAAGGCCGGACCGAGCCGACGGTGCTCTGGATGTTCGAGGGGGAGGAAATCCGAGCCCTCACCTATCCGGTGCTGGCGTCCCGGCCCATCTGGAAGTCCATCTGCGAAAGTTTGGACGCCCAGGGCACCTCGCACGCCCGGTTCACGAAGGCGCTCTTCTCATCGCTCAGGGATGAACTGCGAAGCAAGGCGTTCAAGGCGGTCACGGCAGAAGAGGGCGAGCGGTGGATTACCGTTCACCCGGGCGGCGACCCCAGCGCCACAGGCGTCCACGTCCTGATAAAGCAGCGCAAGGACGGGTCATACTCGGTCATCGGCGGTGCCGGAGGCAAGCTCAACCACCTCCGGTTGACCTCGATTAAGTCGCCGGAGGAGTACCGGGAGACGGCGAAGACCAAGGCCAAGCAACAGGCCGAGGAACGGAAAAAGAAGCTCGCGGAGATGACCCCGGCGGAGCGCGAAGCCTTCGACATTCGCATGGGTGAGCACGTCCAGCATATCCAAACAGCCGAGAAAAACCTGCGGGAGAAGGCCAAGGAGGTCTTCGAGCGGAGCGGTCTGGAAGCGCCGGAGGCGGAAAAAATCTCAATCTCTGCGGCCCTTCAGAATCAATGGAAAAAGGAAGCTAAGGAGAAGGGCATCAAAGGCGAGCGTGATGTTGAGGCGTATGCCAATCAAAAGGAAAATGAGAAGGTCAAGGACATCCGAAAAGAGGCGCGGAAGGACCGGGAACTGGCAGTAGAGGCCGCCCGCGACGTGCTTGCCGAGAAGATGGGAACGGACAGGGCGGCGGACATCTTCGGGGACACAAAAAACCTCCAGGACCGGATTGCCGCCGCCTTGAGCCCCGAGGACGAGGAGAAGCGTCAGGCGCTCCGGGACACCTTCGATAAAGACCCGGAACTGGCCGAGGAGTTATACAGGCTTGAGCTTGAGCGCCGGAGGCTGAAGTCCGCGAAGACCCGCGAGGAGAAGTCAGCCGAGAACGTCATGGAGGGGACCAGCATCGGGGCCTGGGACGTGCCGGCAACCGAACTCACCCGTGAGCAGGTTCAGCAGCTCGCCTTGGAGGAAGCGGAGGAGGAAGCCAGTGTAAACGTCAACCGCGCCCTGATTGCAGAATCCGAGGGCGAGGGCGCGCTTCACACCCGTTCCCAACGCAAGCTGGCGTCCTACATGATGAATGGTGCCTCCGAGGGTGTCCATGCCATCACCGCGAAGTACGCGGGCGGCCAGATACTTGACGAGGATTCCATCCGGGCTCTCGGGCTCCAGAACTCCGCGCTATTCGCAGCTCATTACCTGGAACGCGAGGGACGCTCTGAGACGGCCCAGGAGGGCCTAACGGAGTTTGCAATGGGTGAGGCCAAGGTGAGGGCGAAAAAGGCGCTCTCGAAGGCACAGGAGTACGCCAGAATTGCCGCAGATTTCAGGCGGCAGTCCAAGGGTCCGACCGCGATGACGGAGGCTCGTCGGGGGTCGGGTTACGCTGCCGGGCAGATAAACAAGGGCATCCGTATCTTGGGCAACGCCTTGGGGAGTCTGGAGGCGATGGCGAGCGTCAACTGGGCGCTCACGAACAAGAAAATCCCGGAGAGCGTTGTAATCCAGTATGCCAGCCGTGAAAACCTGAAACGGAAGCTGCGGATGCTCGGGCTCAAGCCGGATGACGTGCTCATAAAAGACCCGACCACCGTTTCGGGCGAGTTCGAGATTCCGCGCGCACAGTGGGACAAGGTTTACCGCTACCGTTCACAGAGTGCTCTTGACCCTGAAGTCCAGGCCATCAAGAAGGGCGAGCGGAACGTCGAGGGGTGGAGGCCGGCCGGGATAAAGGACTTCATCAAGGACGACAACGGCAATCTTCGCAAGGTCGAACTCTTCCCGGAGCAGCAGTCCGGCATCCGGTTCGCCCTGAAACAGAAGCGGGCCTTCCTAAACTTTGAGGCCGGCCTTGGCAAAACACTGACGGCGCTGGGGACAATCGCCGAGGGAATCAGCACGAAGAAGTTTGAGCGCGCCTTGGTCGTCATGCCAGCATCCGTCCAGGCGCAGTTTGCGGACGAGGTGCGGAAGTTCAGTGACCTCAATGTCTCCTACGTGGGCGAGAAGGGTTCGGCCAAGGGATTCGACTGGGGCGATAAAAACAACCAAATCGTCATCACCTCACGGGACAAGCTCGCGCCCTACAAGGATAAGATTGACGCCGCAGGGTTCAAATGCGTCGTCCTGGACGAAGCCCACTTGGTCAAGCAGCGTATCGGCGCCGAAAAGTCGGCCATGAGTGATGCGTATGCCGACTTGGCCGCGAAACCGGAGTACCTGCTGGAAATGACCGGTACGCCGGTTCCGAACGACCTGAGCGAACTGTGGTATCACCTCAACATCCTTGACCCGGCCAAGTTCCCGGACAAAAGTGAGTTCATGTCGCAGTTCGGCAGGACGCCGACCTCGGGCTCCATCATGCGAGAGGAGAGCGCCGCCGCCTTGCGGGCCTACATTGACGACCGGGTTTACACCGAGAAGATGGGGCCGGAGAAACTGGAAGGCTATCAGAAACTGGAAAAGGAAGTCGAGGTCGAGCCGACCGACGAGCAGAAGGCACTTTACAGGAAGTCCGAGGACATCTACGCCCCGGGCATGTCCACGAGAAAGAAGGCAGGCTGGGCTTTCGCCCGGGATGCCGCGAACAGTGCGGCACTTTATAAGGCACCGGCCAAGGAAAATGCCGTAACGCAGGCCCTCGGCGACCAGTGGGAAGCCCACATCAAAGAGCGGGAGGCCAAGGGCCAGAACCCGAAAATCATCATTTTCACCGACCACTACGACACCATGAAGCCCATCATGGACATGCTGAAGGAGCGGTTTGGTTATGGCAAGGCCAACATCTTGACGAATAAAAGGGGCCAGACGCCGAAGGCCACGCGCACGCTCGCGCAGAAGTTCAACAAGGACAAAAGCGCCAGGGTGCTCATCGCCACCTCGATGATGGGAACGGGGCTCAACATGCAGGGGGCCACGGCGGTTTGCTTCTACCACGAGAGCCAGACGGCATCCGACGAGATTCAGAAGTGGCACCGCGCCTACCGGAAAAACGTCAAGCATGATGTGGACGTAATTAGACTCCACGCCAAGGCGCCATCGGCCGTGATGGCTCGACAGCGCCTTGAGACGAAACAGGCCACGCACGAGATGGTTGGGTAACGCATGACGCGCGTTAGAACCTACAGGCGCAGAACGAAGAAGGGCGGAACGGCCATCGTGCGTGAGCACGAGCGCAAGGACGACCTTCACGCGAAGCTGGGCGAAGAGGCCGAGGAGAACCCGAGCCAGCTTCTTTTGACCGAGGCGCCGAAGCCCAAGAGACGGCGTGGGGTCAGTCGCAGACGGCGCCCAACGGAAGCCAAGGCCCAGGTCAAGGCACAACGGAAGCCCGCCCATGTTCGCCGGACCAGAAAAGTTGCCCCGCCGGTTGAGGCACCCGCGCCGGTAGTTAAAGTTTCGCGCGGCCGGGACATCTTCGGGAACACGCCGAACCCATACGCTTATGCCGATGCGATGAAGGCATATTACTGGGTGATGGGGCAGGACGAAGCCAGAGATAATTTCGATATTCTAAAGGAAAAAGGCTCGGACCTTGAATTGAAGGGCAATTCATTTCAAGAAGTTCTGAATAATCTCTCGAATTGGTTTAAGCAAATAGCGGCAAAAGGCGGTAAGTACGGTGCCTTTGCTGCCAATCTCACAACACAAGAATCCAAGAACCTTTTCGTTTACAAGACGCTGCTAGGTGAGAGGCTTGTTAATACGTTACGTGAATACCAGGGGCAGGGTAAGTTTGTGCTTAAATACGTTCAGGAGGGATTTGCCCAAGGACTAAAGGATGAAAAGTGGAAAAAGAAGAATGTTAAGAGAATTAACGCCGCCACAAAACGCTTGCAGCGCCGAGTTACAGTCAAAGGCAATTTGACCCAGCGCGCATTAAATAAAATAATTCATTCTGGTACGTTCAAGGCTTGGTTCGGCGATTGGGAATCGGCGACTCGAAGCGCATCTCATGTCGTTGACGAAATGAGGAAACCCAAGGAGCAGAGGGAGATTGTCGTGCCATCTGTGGTTTATCATGGGACACCACAGAAGAAAGGCTTTACTTGGTTCGACCCGGAGAAGGGCAAGTCAGGTAACTTTTTTGGGCCAGGACTCTATTTTACGTCCGACTTTGAAGTCGCTAAAGGTTACGCGGAGAATTACTTAAAAATAAAGCACTCATCTGGAACACCTAAACCGAGAATAAAATCTTTGCGTGACGCAGAAAAGATAAAAGAAATAGCAGCAGAACTAAAAAGGCGAGGTGAAGGCGCGCTTGCGAAAGGTAGAATAGAAAAAAAGGATTTGGATTGGCTTCAGCTTAGGATAAATGATTTCACCAACGATGCCAAAAAAGACCGTTGGATGGATGAGTTTGGCAATACAAACAGGATATATGCGTTAGCGAGCCAAAAGGTAAGGGATGCAATAGACATGGAAAACTATTTTATTGCAGAGGGGCAAAAACCATATTTAGGCGCTATTTATACTGTGTTTCTTAACATTCGCAATCCCTATAATCTTGACGAAGTTGTGGATGACAAGGAAATTGATGAAATCTTAAAAACTGGCTTGGAGACTGGAAAGGATTACAATGAGTTTTATCTGAAGCACCTCTGGGATAATGTTACGTCTAAGGGCCTAAAAGAGTTTGAAAAATGGATGATTAGTTCTGGCCGCCGCGATAAAATGATGAATAAATATGGCGTAAGTGAGGGCCGCGGTGGACTCTCTGATGTGGAAACGGTTCGCAAGGTATGGGAGATATTAAATAAATACTACGAAGGCACCTGGAACCCGGCGGCGGGGAAACATGAGAAAACTCCATTAAAGCAATTCAAGCCCGGCGGTAAAAGCGGTGTCCTGACCCGCCAGATGCTTTTCCGAATGCTGTCCGACTGGGGAAGCAGCGACCGTGGAGCAAATCTCTATACGAACTACATCAAGTCGAAAGGCTACGACGGCATCACGCACACCGGCGGTTGGAACATCGGCACGAAGGACCACAAAGTTTGGATAGCCTTCGAGCCCGAGCAGGTGAAGTCAACCTTGAACGAGGGCACTTTCAACCCGGATGACCCGGATATGTTTAAGGGCGTAAGCCATGCCAGAAGGACTTAAAGAGGCCAAGGCCGAAGACAGACCGGACTTCCCGGCCAAGCTCCGCGACATCCCCGAGGGCCGCGCGCTCGAAGCCGAGTACGCGAAGCTGATGGCGATGGGGAAGGAACTCATGCCGGACCTCCAGCGCGAGTACGACGAGCTTGAGGGCGAGATGGAGAAGACCTACGACCTCGCCGATGCCGCCGTGAAAAGGCTCGCCCAGGGGTTCCAGAAGTTCTACCCCGAGGACCTGGACGGTTTGGACATCCCGTTCGCCGCCTCCATCATCGCCCGGGCGCGCACGAAGCGCAAGAAGTACGAGCGGGGCCAGGGTGAAGAGGCCAAGGAGAAGTTCCCGCCCGAGCTGGAAACCCTCGAAGTCAAGGCCCTCAAACTTTGCCGTGATTACCTGAAGGCTCACGACCTGGCCGGCCGCACGTACAAGGAAATGATGGAACTGAAGCACAACATCAACCCGAATGAGCGGGAGCGGCAGCACATGGAGCGCAGCCGGCGCCGGATTCGGGGAAAGAAGGAGGCCCAAAGTGGCGAAGGTAAGGCGTAAAGCCCATGTCCGCCGGACCAAGGGTGGTAAGGTCGAGAACGTCCGCGAACATCAGATGGAGACGCGGCGGTCAAAAACACGGTCGGTAATAGGGGCCGGAATAAGGCACTTGACGACCAAGATACCCTGCGCCGTCTTTAATACGTCAGAGGAGGCAAGGGCTTACCTAAAAAAAGAAAGCCGAGATGATGGGCTTGAAATAAGGACGCTGCGAACCATCAACGGTGAAAGCCAAATTGAACCAGGTGAGGGGTTTGCAAGAAGTGACAAGGAAACAGTTCAGTTCGTGGTTATGGCTAAAAGCCCACAGGTGCTATTCGTAAAGGATGAATAGGCAAACATGCCTAAAACCACCCGCCACTCTCATGTCAGGCGAACCGCGCGCGGCCGGTCCGTCGCGGTACATCAGCATCTCCTCACGACGAAACGGCACAAGCCGGAGGAGAGGCCGACGCCGCAGCTTGGTCTTCTCGAACGCGACCGGGTTCAGCCGCTCAAGGTCAACGACATCGCCCCGGACCCCGACCAGCCGCGCAAAACCTTTGACAAGGAAGGCATCGAAAGTTTGGCGGAGAGCATCGCCGCCGAAGGGCTCATCCATCCCATCGTGGTTCGGAGCGTCCCCGGTCAGCCGGGCAAGTACCAGATAATCGCCGGGGAGCGGCGCTGGCGGGCGCATAAATACCTTCAGGACAAGGGCAAGCAGGCCAAGGGCGTCGGCCCGGGCGAGGTGCAGGCCATCGTCCGGGACGACCTCAACGAAGACGAGCGGGTGCGGCTGCAATTCATGGAGAACTACGGGCGCACGGAGATGGACGTAATCGAGACCGCCGCCGGCATGTTTCGGATGTATTCCACCTTCAAGGGCACGGACGCGGAGAAAATCACCCAGCTCGCCGAGAGCTTGGGTTTTGACCCGGCGAGGAAGCGGTCGGCCCTGGAAAACTACATTGCCCTCCACACCAAGCTCGACCCGGAGATAAGAGAGCACGCGCGCAAGCTGCTCCATTCCGAAGACCCGGGCACGCGGGAGGTCATCGGCCGGGGCTTGGACGCTAAACTTTACGTCATCTCCCGGCTGGACCCGCCAGAGCAAAAGGCACTCTGGAAGATGATACAGACGCGGCAGATGACGATTGGGGAGGTCAAGGCCCAGGCGGCGCGTTTCAAAGCGGCCCGCGAACAGGGCATGTTCGGGCTCGGCGAAGCCGGTGCCATGAACAAGGCCGAGATTGAGAGGGCCAAGGAGAACAAGGGCGCGAACGCCGTCAAACATGAGCGGGATGCGATTGAGCGATTCGAGCGGGAGATGGCCCATTTCTTCGGCGAAGTCATGGACGAAGACGGCGTTGCGATTCTGCCCGAGGTGACGCGCGGGAAGTGCCGGCCTTTCATTGAACTGATGGATGCGATGCAAAAAGAGGCCCGGCGGGTTTCAACGCTTGCCCGTGTGACATGCGGCGGAAGCGTAGAAAAGGGAATCCGAAGCCACAGGAGACGCACCCGGAACGGCCGCAGCCTTGAGTTTCATCAAACGGTGAGGTTTCAATGAGAGTCAAGGGATACCGCCGGAAGACGAAAAGTGGCAAAACCGCCCAGGTCCGCGAGTTTGAGCGGCGGGGCATGGCCGCGCGCAAAAAGCAGGCCGCAGGGAAGCGGCCGGCCGGAGCCGAGGGCGGGGGCGGAGGTCAGCCCGACGCGGCCCATTACGTTAAGAAGGCCGCCGGAATGGTGATGAGCGCACTGATTCATCAGGGCCTGAAGAAGACGGCGAATGGCTGGGCCGGGTTCGAGAAGATTGACTACCGGAAGGCCGCCAGAAAAATCAAGGCGAGGGCCAAGGGCATGACCCCGGATGACCCGCGCTTCCAAGCTGTCCAGCGTGTCCTGAAGGACCTCAAGGCACTGAATGACCGCTACGGTGACGGGCGCGGCCTGAAGGAACCGGCGCCGCCGCCGGTGCAGGCCCCTCCCCAGCAGGGGGGACAACCGGCCGGACAGGTGCCGCCCCAAACCGGCAACGCGGTTCCGCCGATACAGGCGACCAAGGCCGTTGAGGACGACGAACCGAACAAAGAGGAGGACGTAGGGGAAGAAGAAGAGCCGAGCCAGGAGGAGACCGACGAAGGGGAGCCCGGGAAGCCCCAGGTTGACCCCGAGGAGTACGTGAAAGAGTTCCAGGACCATGTTGTCGCTGTCCAGCGGCGCAAGTACGAGAGCTTCGTGTCCCACAAGGCGGAGAAGTTCGGGGATAATCTCATCGCGGAAGGCGTCAACGACTACATCATAGCCAAGGCAGACCTGGTATCCGCGCTCTTCTCGGAAGACCCGACGGTCGCCTACATGATACGGGCGGAATACGACAGGCATGGCGAAAACATCCTGCAACGTGTTCTGTCTCGAATCGGCGCGGTTCCCTACATGGTCGAGCCGATTGCCATGACAATCAAGGGTGCGAAAGGCCACATCAATGAGGAGGTCGAGGCCGGAGAAGCCAAGGCGCCCGTCGGTCGGCGATACATGTTTTGCCTTGGGTTCAAACCGGAATCGGACCTACAGGCCAAGGCGCTCATGCGGGCTCTGGTGCAGGCGGCGAAGGTCGGAACCGGACGTGAGGTAGACGGACAGGCGGCGAAAAAGCCGTTCATCATCAGCAATGTAATTGATACGCTGCCAGGTGCCGTGAAGCTGAAGATATACGCCCACTCGGTCGGCGGGCAGATGGTGATGAGTGTAAACAAAGGTAAGGAACAGGATTGGGACCGCGAGGACGCCGCCCTTGTTTATACCGGTGGCCCACTTTCGGTTGAGAAATCCAATTAAATTGACAGATTTTCGATTTCCGTTAAACTAAAAAACGTCTCGGGGGACCAAATGGAACAGTCCGAGGTCGTAAGATTCGAGCTGAACATCGAAAAGGCCATCGCCGAGGACGGCCAGCGTGTTATTTATTTGCACGCGCATACCGAGAAACCGGACCTCCAGGAAGAGACTATCGCCACGAACGCTTTAAGGGAATCGTCCGATTACTTCCTTCAAAACGGCTTCCTTGACTACCATCACGCGGGGGAACGCAACAAGGACGTTCCCGACCCGAAGGACATCATCGGATACCCTCTGGAATTAAAGTTCCGGGGGAACGATGCCTACGTGAGGGCGGTCTTGCACCAGGGCGACAAGCTCGCGGACGACCTCTGGGATGGGCTGCACTGCAATCCACCCAAGCGGTTCAGAGCCTCTATCGCGGGCAAGCGCATCAAGACCTTCCAGAAGGAGAATGGTGTCTACACTACAAAAATCATCTGGACCTCACTCGCGGTAACTCCAAGTCCGGTAAACTCGGACACAAACATTTCAGCCACAGACAGCTTCTCCGCTTTTCTCAAGGCCCTTTCTTCATCTGCGGAAACCGATTTAGCCCAGGTGAAGGGGGGCCAGGCATTGTCCGGTGTCGAGGAACACGATGAGCCCGCGCGGATTATTGCCAAGGACTGCGGCTCCTGGTGCGACGAGAGCGGCGCATTCAAGAAGGGGCTGCAAAAGAAGGACATCGTAACTTACGTCACCCGCTACTTAGGTTTGGGTGGTGAGAAGGCCAAATCGGCGTGTAAGACGCTTTGGCTGGCTTACAACCCGACCACAGGCGCGAAAGGTAGGGATAATGCCTGAGAAAAACGACGGTCTCTCGGAGCTCGAGCAGGACTTGTTCAAGAGCCTTGACGAGCTGAACGAGGACATAGACCGCAGCACCGAGGAGCTTGAGGAGCATCTGGACGACTTCGACCCCGACGGTTTCCTGAAGGGCGTCAGCCATGAGGACACCTGGGGCGAGGGAGACGACGAGGACGAAGACTTCGACCTCGGCGAAGAGGGCGAGGGTGAAGAGGAGGAGGAAGAGGAAGAGGGAAAAAAGAAAAAGAAGCGTTCCAAGGTAAAAAAGGAGATGGGTGGTTGGAATTCCAGTTCGTCAACGGGCGGCATTGCCGAGGCCCGTATGGAAAAGGGTCTCCGGGTCAGGCCCGACCCTCGCCTCAAGAAAATCATGCAGAACCAAGTCGTCATGGGCCGGCTGCTGAAAAGCCTCTGCGAGACGGTCTCTCCGGGCATGAGGCAGATTGCCAACCTCGCCGACGCACAGGGGCTCAAGCCGAGAGGGGGGCAAGATACCGGCCGAATCGGCGGGCAGGTTAATCCCCCCACCGGTTTGCCCGAGGAAATTACGAAGGCCATTGTCGAGGTCTCCTTCATCGGCGACGACAAGCAACGCGAGGCGGCCATTGACCAAGCCTTCGCCAAGGGCCTGTTGCCTGCTGGCCTGACGGACCTCGGGGCCTCCGCCCTCTACCGTGAGGACAAGGCTGAGTTCGTTAAAACCGTTGCTCCCGTACTCGTCCAGATGCACCGCGATGCCAAAGGGCAAGCGGACCCGAAGTAGGGCGGGCATGGGTTTGAATCTTCAACACATGAACTTTGAGAGGAGGGGCAATGCCTCACGGGTATGACGCCCTCGGGGGACTCTTTCCGGGTCTCGACATGGAAGACGCGGAGTCCCTGCAAACTTTGGCGAAGGCCCTTTACGCCGGCGCGGAAACCGACCTTTCGACTCTGGCTGGCGGCCAGGCGTTCGCCACAGTGGACATCTCGGCCAACATGGCGCGGGTTGTCCAGAGAAAGAAAGACCACTTCTGGATGTGGGACGGCATCCAGAAGATTCCGATGAAGAACATCATCACCTACTGGCCGGAGCAAACCGGTGTGGGTTCCAAACAGGGACTCTTCACCGGCCAGGACGCTCTCGCGCAGCAATCGTCCGGCACCTACGGACTCAAGAACGCCGTCGCCAAGATGATGAGCACGAGGCGCGACGTTACCTACGTCAAGAGCATCGAGTCCAACGTCGGCAACATCCAAGCCGTAGCCGAGGAAGAGGCCAACGGGATTCTGGAAATCCTGACCGAAGTGAGCCGTGGGCTCTATTTCGCCGATGAGGCGATAAACGACTACGAGTTCAACGGTCTCCATTCGGTGATGGCAAGCCGCGCGCCCAACAACATCATAGACTGCGAGGGCGACTATCCCACGATTGACAAGATTCGGGAAGCCTCGCAGGTCATCTCCTCCTGGGGCGCCTTCGGCAAGCCGACCGACATGGCGGTCTGCCTCACCACGAAGAGCCTGATGAACCGCTACCTCGACCCGGCCGTCCGTTGGACCGTGGACAACAACCCGCAGTATATGGTTCTGGGCTCGGACGTGAGCGCGATTCAGACGGCCTTCGGGGCGGTCAAAGTCAAGTACGACCTGCACCTGCGTCCGTTCTGCCGCTCCGAGACCGGCGCCCCGGCTGGCGACAAAACCACGAACCCGGCGCCGCCCACGTCAGTCACGGGGACACCGGGCGGAAGCGATGGGGACATCCCGGCCGGTGACTACTACTACCGCGTCGAGTCCTACAATCACCGGGGATACTCCACGTCCACCGCGTCCGCATCCATCACCGTCACCGCCGGCCAGCACGTAAGCCTCGCCATCGTGGCGAGTGCCGAAGACTCCGAGACTGGCTACATCATCTACCGGTCGAAGACCGACGGGACGGCAACGGCCGCCGACATGCGCTTCGTCACCCGCGTCGCCAAGACAGCCGGCGGGACCACCACCTACGTTGACATCAACCAGTACCGCCCCGGCTGCATCAGCGCGTTCATGTTCTCGATGACCCCGGGTGAGCAGAGCTTGGAGTTCGGGCAATACATCCCGATTTCCAAGTTCAACCTCTATCCGGCTGCGTCGGCCGTGATTCCGTTCCTGGAGATGCTGATGGGTACGCCCATAGTGAAATATCCCACCAGGAACATCGAGTTCAAGAACACCCCCTACGACGCCGCGTGGCTCGGGCTCACCTAACCTTGAGTGAAAACCCCGGCCCGGCCTTGTAACCGGGCCGGGGATAGGAACCGAAAGGACAAAACATGACAAGGTTAAGGGTCCGAAACAAGAAGCCGGACGAAACGACGCTCGTTACCTACAAAGAGGAAGGGGCTGAGAAACAGTATCTCGTCACCTTCGAGGCAAGCGATGAACCCGGCATCTGCACGGTATCCGTGCCCGAGGTCGTGGCTTGTGCGCTTCTTCAGGGTTCGCTCTACACACGGATGGAACAAACACAGAAGGGCGCAAAGCCACAGGAAGGCAAGGGACCAAAGGTTGCTGGTGCCAAAGTGGAGGGCGGGGTCGAGGACGAATTGACCCAACTTCACGGTGTAGGCCCGAAAATCGCTCAGAAGCTACGCGACGCCGGGTTCTGTTCCATAGCGGAACTGGCGGAGGCCCAAGTGAACGTGCTGGTTCAAGACTGCGACCTGAGCGAAACTTTCGCGGAAAAACTGGTCGCAACCGCAAAGGAAATGCTGTCATAGGGACAGCTCAACACTTTCTTCCGGGAGGATAAATGGACTTCAACGCGCAAATCCCGCCCACGACCGCACGGGACGCCCAGGTGGCCGATGTGGTCGCCGAGGGTGTTGTCGAAGGCGGCGGCGTGCTCGGCTCCGCCGGTCGCGTGACCACCCTCAAGCTGAACATGATAAAGTGCGTCGAACTGGAGTGCGGCGGTTCGGGGACCACGACGGCGGTTTTATTCGCAGACCTTGACCTGCCCGACATGCTGGACACCGACTTCTTCGTGGTTGGGGGAGCCGCAGTCGCCACGATTTCCTCGAAAGCGACGACCGGCTTCACCTTCGCTCACACTTCCAGTGCGACCGCGAAGTTCGACGTAGCTATCATCGGCAACTGGGACGAGTAGGTCTCCTAAACTTTACACAGAGAGGAGGCCGTAATTGGCTTTCAACACGCAAATCCCCGTGGAGCGGTTTGCCGCGATTGTCGGGCGGACGCTTGCGACCGGCCCGCAGGAGGACGGCACGAAGCTCACGGACGACCTGTACGCGATGGCCCTGAAACTCAACATGGAGAAGGCCGTCACGTTGACCTGCGATGGAGCCGGAACTTCAACCGACATTCTGTTCGACACCCTTGATTTGCCCGACATGCTGGACACCGACTTCTTGGTCATTGGCCTGGCGGAAGCTAACGTCGTCTCATCCAAGGCGACAACGGGGTTCACTTTCGCACACGGAGACGGCGCGACGGAAACGATTGACGTGAAAATCGTCGGTAACTGGGCGGAGTAAACATGGGACTCAACCCCCCGGTATTCAAGCGGGCCGATGACGAGGATTTCCACGGCGGCTCATCGCCCGACATCAAAAGACAGCAGTATGACGCTATCCAGCGCGGAGCACTTCGCGTGATTGATGTTGGGGCGTCGGATGTCGAGCACTTCAACGGGACAATTACCGACACGCCGGCCGAGGTTTCTTTCACCAGGCGAAGTTCGCACATCTACGTCTACAACTCTGATTCGACGCACGACCTGACCGTGAGCTTCGATGGTGGAACGACCTACTTCACGCTCGCCCAGGGGTCGGACCGGCTCGACCTGCCGGTAGCGGTGGAATCCGTTTACCTGGCGGGGGATGCGCTAGGCACAGACTACCAAATCCTTGTCATCCTCGACCCGATTCCGCAGCGAGAGTCGGACCCGCCGGCCTAGCAGGCCGTCGGTAGCCGCTGAAACCGAAAGTGGCGGGGGGCGCCTTCCGCCCCCCTCACAGCATAAGGGCTGACATGACACTAAAAAGCGGCCTTACAGCAGACATCATCCGCTCTCGGTATTTGTCCGCCATACCCAATGTGACTTCCGTGCTCGAAAATGAGGACATTGAGTTTTTCATCCAATCGGCGGAGTCCTTTATAGAAGCGCAGTTCCATACGTTGTTGGTTTCCGGGCGCGTCATAACCGACGATTCAATCTTTTCTGGCGCATACGATAAGATGGACGAGCCCTACGACCTCGAACCGCGAGAGGTTCAAGGCTGGTTTTTCATTCAGCTTCGATACCAGCCGATTCTTGCCATCAACTCGTTGAAGTTGCTCAACCCTTACGATAACACCGTAATCTATACGGCGGACTCCAACCAACTTCGGCTCAAGAAGCAGATGGGCGGCGTTCAGATTGCCCCGTTCTTCTTTAACGTCGGCATGGCCTTTGCCGAGACGGGCGGTGTGACGCCGTTCCCATTCATCTTTGGCGGAAGCCACGACGACCGGCTACTCAATACTCTTCCAAACTGTTTCCAAATTGACTACCAGGTCGGCTGGGAAACGGTTGACAAGATTCCGACCGAGATTGTGGACCTCATCGGCCGCAAGACCGCGATGGAGATTCTGGTCAACCTGAGTCCGGGCGCGAATGAAAACTTTGCCTCCAGCTACAGCACATCGGTTGACGGTGTGAGCGAGTCGGTTTCCACCGGCGGGTTCGAGCGCATCATAGACATGCACAAAAAGCTACTGGATGAACTGATAGAGCAATGCAGGTTCCGCTACTTCCCGATAGAAATGGCGATTCTTTAATGGTTTTCTTTCACCCCAGCCACAACGTAGAACGGCTTGACTCGTTCATCAACGTGCGGGGGGAGACCATTACGTTCTATCCCGGCCGAGCCTGTGACTGCGTGGCGCATGGACATCCGAGCCCGGCTTGCCCCTACTGCTTCGGCACCGGCTTCGCCATCGGCACGGGAGCGGAGACGACCTTCCTGATTACGGGCGTCAAGAGCCACTTAAAGTTTGTGGAGGCGGGGATTTTGGAGGCTGGCGACCTCGTGGCGACCGTGGCAACAGACAACACTTACCTCGAAATTGTAAAGCCGGGAGACCGCCTCAAATTGAATCTGAGGCGCGAAACCCGCGAGGAGGTAATAGCCAGGGGTTCCGCCGAAAAGGACGTTCTCCGTGAGCCTCACGTCGTCTCGGTGGATTCTATCGTGCAGGGAGCGACGACTTATGTTGAGGGCACGGACTATACGGTCTCGGGGAATGAGATAACCTGGCTTCACGAGGAAGGCGAGCCGTTGGAGGGTTCTAACTACACCGTCACCTACAAATACAACCCGGTTTACGTGGTCTTCAGCGACCTTCCGTTCACCCGGACCTCCAAGGGCGTCACGCTTCCCCGGCGTCTTGGGCTTAGAAGGCTGGAGTTGAGATGACCGATGCAAGCGAGGGAAACGGTGGGTCTATAAAGGTTCGCGTTTCACATCTTGAGGGTCGTGCAGATAAAGCGGAGGAAAACGTGGAGGAACTTTGGAAAAGCTACAACGATGACCGTCTGTTTCGCGCTGAATGGCGCGGAAAACTGGACGGAACTCTTGAGGGCTTAAAAAAGGATATGGCAGACCTCGTGTTGAGTTTTGGCCGACGCAAAAGCGACCGGGTGAAAATCTGGGTTGCATTCATCGTGTCTGCGAGCGCCTTGGTAACGGCTCTATTGACGGCCCTGATTGGAAAGTTTAGCTGATGGACGCTCAAGGAAACCTCGACCTAATAGTTGAGTTGGGCGCGCTAAAAAGCGCGGTCAATCTCGGAATGCAAATCGTCCGGCGAACCGGCGAGGATGTGCCGGAGATAACGGAACTCATGCCGGCCATGCTGGACCGGTTGAGGGGACACATCATCGAATCGCTTGGTCAGAGCGGAATAAAATCATCTGGAACCGTCATCGAAGCCATTCAGAACGCGGAGACGGAATATGACCCCGCAGAACCTTTCATCGGTTATTTAATAATAAAGGGGGCGGCTGTCAGGGCCTTGGAGTTCGGCTCAAATCCCTTCGACATGAAGCCTGGACTTCTGGCGGGACCAAAGGCAAGAACCGCGAAGGATGGGGGCCGGTACAACATAATCCGGTTCCGGCATGGTACGGAATCAACGGCGGGAACGGGAACAGGTCTTACGGGAGGCGCCTACACACCGAGGATGCCGACCGAGATAAAAAGGGCAGCGCAGGGAGCGGATGGCAGTTCAATCAGCCCGATGACGCCCTGGGGGCAGCGGTCGTCACTGAACATTCAACGGCTGGCGAGGGCGAACAAGGCGCAGTGGAAGGCCGCAACGGGACAGAAGATTTACAGGGGCCTTGGAACTATTGCCAAGGGCTACACCTGGAAATCTTCGCCTTGGGCGGGACTGCGGCGAGAAGGAGAAGGGCATCACGCAAGTTACGCCACTTACCGGGCCGTGAGCGATAAAAGCGACCCGTACAGTTGGATTCACCCAGGAACTACCGGAAAGCACTTTATCCACAGGGCGCTCGACGCCTTCCGGCCGGAAGCGGCCATGATGACCTCGATGGCGATTTCTGCGTTCTTCACCCGAATCACGGACCAGTATGGCGGTTCCTAATCCACTACGGTCGTTGACCCTTGCTTCGCACCCCGACGGTGGCGCGATTACGGCGAGCTGGCAGTTGCCGGCCGACCGTACCAGCCTCATCGCGGTCAGGGTGGTCGGGAAAAAGACAGACGACATCTCGGGACCGGATGACCCGGACGCAGTTCTGCTTTACGACCGACCCGTGGAAGCCAGAGTACGCAAGGCCCCGCCGGAGTACGAGGGCTTTACGCTCGTCCATGAAGAGATGGGGCCGGATGATACGTGGTACATCGCGGCTTACACCTTCGGGTTATCCGGCACACCGCCCGCCGTAACGCGCGATTATGCGGTTGCGGTTGAGGGCAGCATTACCTTGGCGGCCACGGCGGCGCTCAAACATGCGTTCAACCTCAAGGTTGATACCATGCACGCCCTCAAATCTATCCTGCCGACCTTCTTTACCGCCCAGGGGTTGACCGCTCCGATTCTCATTTACGCCTTCCCGCCCCAGGACCAGGTGGATGCGAATGTCTACGTGCAGCGAACGGGTGGAAGCGAGATAGAACCCAAGTTGAACAAACACGCTGGATACACGCAAGACCCGGAAACGGGCAAGCTCTACGAGTTCTTCGAGCAGCGGGTTCAGTCGTCGGTTCGCATTTGTGTCCGCACCCCGAACATTGAAACCTACGAAAAGATGTTGATTGCCCTGACGGCGGCTGTGGCGGTCATCGCCAGTGAAGATGGCCTTTTGACCGCCCTCGGATACATGATGCCGTCAATTCGCCAGGAGGCCGACCGGGTTCTCACCTCCTCGGACGAGGGAAAGTTTCAGTTTGAGGGCGGCGTAGTGCTGACCATGATGAACGCGCTTTACATCCGTCGGGATACAAGCCTGGAAACTTTAACTTACGCCCTCGGCGACGTTGAGCCGAGTTCAACATAGGAGTGAGCATGGGAAAGAAAAAGGCCGCAGAGGGGCATCTGCAAGAGCCAGAGATGGCCGATGCGACAGAGCCGGAGACTGCCGTTGAGCCGGAGGAAGAAGAGGCGGAGCAGGAAGAGCCGGTCGCCAAAGTGGAACCGGCCACCTCAGCCGAACCCCGCATCTCCTTGCGCGAGTTCATCGGGACTTACGGCAAGAACACAAAAATCATGGCCCGGATAAAGGCCCTCAAGCTCATCATGGGAGTTGACTGGCTTTCCGCGAACAAGACAACGGCGGAGTGGCTTCGCTTTTGCGACATCGTGGGGGCGGCACCGGTCAACGAGATTAAACTTTCCGAGTGGATAAAACTCGTCACCGATGGCGGCACGAAGGAGCAAAAAGCTCAATATGCCGGCATCCTCAAGCAACTGGAGGTGTAAGAGATGGGTGCCGTAAACTTCGGTGGTCGAACGCTGAAAATCCCCCAAGCCGCAGTTGACGCTATCTCAGGGTTCGGCTTGGCTGTTGTTCTGGGTGCCGTGAACAACATCGTGGCTATCGGTGAATGCACGAAGGGGGCTCCGGCAAGTGTCGGATATTACCGCGTCAAGGGTTACGAGGAAGCCAAGCGCATCCTCGGCAGCGGCCCTCTCGTGGACGGACTGCGGAACCTCTACTATCCCGGCGGGGAGAAAAGGGGAGCCTCTGTCGTTTACGCGATGAGGGTAAACCCGGCCACGCAGTCATCGACGACGCTCGTTGAGGCCGGGGACGACGACTCGATAGACCTGACTTCGGTGGATTACGGATTGCTGACGACAGGTATCCGCTACAAAGTCGAGGAGAGCACCAACGGCGGGGCTGACGCCAGCAAGCTCACCATCCACGACACGAACGACGATGTGTACGAAGTCGGGGATGACCTCGGCATCGCCTGCTCAATCACCTACACGGGGGCGGGCGACCCGGCGACCCTGACCATTGCCAGCAATACCCTGACGACATCCTGCACCGGCGCGACCGAGGATAACTTAGATATTGACCTGACGGCACCGGCATACAACACGATTCAGAAGCTCGTAAACGCCATCAACGACCACGCGAACTACACCTGCACGCTTTGGGCGTATTTGCCGACCACCTCGCGGACGCTGGCGAGCACCACGCTTGACGACCAGACGGCCATCAGCATCCTCACTGCAAAGTACCTGACCGCTTATCAGGCAATCGTTGTGGACTGGGTAAATAACTACAGCGATTACGTCACCGCCGAAATCAACACCGCTCGGGATACGATTCTGAAGGTGGTAGGTTACACCTATCTCGCCGGCGGCATAGAGGGCGTCACGACCACGACGCATTATGAGGATGCGCTGGCCCAGGTGAACAACGAGGATGTCCAGTTGGAGTGGGTTGATTCGACTTCGGCGGCCGTCTGGGCTGTTGTTGACGAGAACTGCATCACCTACAGGCGGGTCGGATTCACCGGCGTTGCTTACGGAACGGCGCTGGCGACCGTGGAAAACAACGCGACGGTCCTGAACTCCGACAGAATCGCCCATTGCTACCCTGGCTTCACGGCATACAACGACGCGGGTGTGGCGACGAACTACGGCAGCAACATGCTGGCCGCGAAAGTTTGCGGCGTCGCAGCCGGCCTGCCCGAGATGGAGCCCCTGACTCGGAAACTCGTCGGCAAAATCATCGAACTGGAGTACGCGCTGACCGAGGCCGAGCAAGAGGACTGCATTGACAACGGCGTTCTCGCTGTCGTGAAGAAACCCGGCGGAACCACCTACCGCGTCGTCCAGGGACTCTCGACGCTTCAGTTCGCCGGCCAGTGGACGGAGACCGCCCAGACGCCGGAGATTTCGCTGCGGCGCACCCTCGACTACATCCTGCGTGACCAAATCCTCACGATGGACCAATACATCGGAACTCACACAGGCAAACTGGGGGCCTCAGAACTGTTTGAGACTCTGACCAGCTTCCTCAAAACCCAAGTGAGCCTTGGGCGTCTGGTCGAAGACTACGGGGACGACGAACGCGACCCCGTTCCGGCCTTCACGGTGTCCAACATGCACCGTGTCGCGGACGCTTGGTACAACGACGAAAGCCTAAACCTACCGGGGCCGGTCAACTTCATCCTGTCTAACGTACAGGTAAGTTCCTAGCCTCCGAGTTCAAATTAAGGAGGAGAGATGGAGATTACGCCCCGATGGGATGGCAAAAACCCCACGATTGCCGCGCCGCATGTGATTCTCAAGCTCGGCGGCCGACCGATAGGCCGTGGGGCGACCTGCAATGTCTCGGTAGACCTCGGGATTCAACCAGTTCCCGAGATTGGCGAGCAGGGTCCGCAGGAGTTCATCCCGGCGGACTACCGATGCACGGCCGACCTCGAAATGGCGCGCATCTTCAACGAGCCGATTGACGACATGGTGGATTCCGTCACCGGCCGGCCGATTTTCCCGGACCGCGAACAGGTACTCTACAGCGGTTACACGGACATTGGCCTTTACGCCAACGAGAAGGCTTACGGCGAGGAGAAGTCCATCGGAATCGTTCGGAGCGCGCGCGTCGGGCGCTGGAACATGCGCGTGTCACCGGGCAGCCTGGTCGGCATGAGCATGAACTTCTTCGCCCTGGGATTCTACAACGGCGAAGTCTAAGAGACAGAAAAAACAAAAAAAACAGGATTACCATGAAAACCGAGACTTTCACTTTCACCTTTGAGGGGAATAGCTTCGAGGCCCGCGTTCTGACGTGGCGCGAGGAGACCGTGAGCCGCAAGACGCGGGCCTCGGAGTTGATGCACGGGCGCCTTCGTGATGTTCACTTCGTTTACCAGAACATCGCCCTAATTAGGGCGACCTTGGAGTTTGCTGTCACAAAGTGGCCGCAGACGAACGATGGCGGACCGGGCAACTTCGACACCTACTTCGGCGGCTGGACCGTCGCGGATGACGCCAAGAACATCGTCATCGAGGTCAACGGCAAGACCTACACCTTCCGGCCTCTCTCCTGGTGGGAGGAGTTCGTGACCAAAGTGGCCTTCGCCGCCACGCTTGCCAGTGACGAGGGGGGAACCCTTGCCGACCTAGACCGGGAAGCAGAGGCAATCTTGGAGTGTCAGGCGCTTCTGGAACTGGCAGCCGTGAGCTGGCCGAAGGATTGCCAGGGCTTCCACGACTCGTTTTCTTCCCAGACGGAACTCCTGCATGTAACCAACGCATACCAGAAGGCCCTCCAAGATGTCGAAAACGTCCGCTGCAAACGGGATGACGCCCGTTCGGCGGAGCGCATGGCAGACCGGATAATCACCCTCTGGAAAGCCTACGAGGTGGGAGCCAAACCCTTTCGTCCCGACGAAAGCCTGGTATCGGGAGACGATGCCGGGGGAAGCCCGGAGCCTGGCGCATAGCATCGAATACTGGTACAGGGACAAGTACGGCTTCACGCGGGACGACCCAAAGTTTACGGCGACCTACACAGAGATGATAACCGAGTTTTACGCCGAGCAGGTCAAGCTCGGGGCCTGTTATTGCAAGGCATGTGGGACTTGGTTCAAAGGTGACTTCTGCCACGAGTGCGGCGCGCCGAATGAATGGAGGTCCAAGCCGAGGACCTGCCTGAACCCTGAGTGTAAGCACCAGCAGGTCTACGGCGTTTTCTGTGCCGAGTGTGGGATGCAGTTGCCCGAGCCGGAGGGCGGGTCGGAGAACATCCCCAGGCTGGACTTCGGAGTCGTTGACGCCCCGGTAATCGAGGAAGACGAGATTATCTCGTGGCGTAAGCAGGACGAGGGGGAGCCGGATGAGCCCGGACCCGTCTAGTTTATTCGGCGGCAACCTTTCGCCTGAAGCGCGTGAGACCCTGGGGCAGCCCACCTCATTTGGAGGTGCGGCCCCAAACTTCTCACGGACTGCGAACGCTCCCGGAACGAGCGGCCAGGAATCGGCCACTCGAACTGTGGAGCGTTTAATTACCGATTACGAGAAGGTTGAGGCCAACGTGGCGACCGTTCGTGGGCGGTCGCTCAAGGAGGGCCTTAGCATTATAAAACAGCGCGTCCAGGCTGGAGTCCTGAAGCGTGATATTACGAACTTGGCGCGCAAGGTTGACACACAGGCAGACAAGGTAACGACCTGGGACCAGATACGTTTTAACATCCCAAAAGAAGTGGAGGATGCCCCAGAAGCATATAAGGCCGCCTTTGAGGAACGCAAAAAGATGTTTGAGGAGAACACGGGCGTTCTCGGCGCGACATCTCGCACAATCGAGCGGAGAACCAAGGAATCCGGGGAGATGGAGCGCACCTTGGGGCAGCGGGCATGGGACGCGATAAAGAGGAGGGAGGACTTTTCTGTAGGTCAGCGGATGGGCCGTGGGGTGGGGATGGCTGGTGTCGCCGCCCTATCCGGGTCAGCCGCTGGTGTGTTCGGGGCAGCCGGCGGTCTGGCGGGTGGTGCTGTCCGGGCGGTAAGCATGGGATTGGCTGCCGCCACGCGCGAGGCTGCGACCCTGGGTGGTTCAATTCTCGGTGGTGTGCTCGGTGCTCTCGGTGGCGCCATCGTCGGCCTGCTGACGGCTGGGCCAGCCGGAGTCATCGCCGGTGCCGCAAAGGGTATCGGAATAGGCTCGGCGATTGGAGGTGAGGTCGGTGCCGGCATAGGTGAAATCGGCGCGACTGCAATCCAAGCCGCAGGCGGGGCCATCGCCGAGATGACCACGGCCGTTGCGACCATGACCGGTGCCGCGATTGACGCGGCGGTTCCGGTCTATTACCAGTTCGAGAAGCAGCACACGCGGATGTCGGCCTTGCTTCGCGGTGGAATGCAACGCACTCTCGGCCAGAATCTAATGTTCGGTTACAGCCACGGCCAGACAATGCAAATCATGGAGCAGTATGCCCGCGTGACGGGAACAACGGAGGGTAGCCAACATGCGATGCGCTATTCCCGCATGTACGGCGTTGACCCCGAGAAGGCCATCGAGGTCGCCACAATCGCCCGCCGAGCCGGCGTGCTCCAAGGCTACCGTGGAATCCTTC
>Ga0307376_10000761_pt1 | contig 38374 bp, 44 predicted proteins | sample TR2MG_FD_202536 | JGI IMG/M metagenome (GOLD analysis project Ga0307376, IMG submission 202536) | Soil microbial communities from Risofladan, Vaasa, Finland - TR-2 | ecosystem: Environmental > Terrestrial > Soil > Coastal area > Acid sulfate soil | place: Finland: Risofladan, Vaasa | collected...
GTGGGACAAAAATATTAAAGTCACCATAAAGAAACAGGGGTCACTTCTCCAGCTTGTCATTGATGAGATGACAGGAATACTCCCCTCTAAAATTCCTGGCGTTGGGGATAGTGATCTTATGATCAAAATGGATCCAGATACCCTGAGGGGTATTTTCAGGATGCTCGGTCTGGACCCCCCGTTAGGCCTTTAGATTTTAATCCCCCCCTTTATTTTTCGGGAATGGCTTTTTTCTTTTAATTTTAGGCCTGTAATCTCCTATAATTAGATTAGAAGGGAGATTTCATATGAATACAGGTCTGTGGGTACGGTTAACTGTGGAGGGTCAGTTCGATCTTATCCGGAAGCTGGCTCGAGTGGAAAAGAAAGAAGATGGGTTCATGACAATTGTGGTACCCCCCGGGGGATTCAGCGAAGATGACACTACCCATAACATGGTTCTTGATTGGTTGGAAGAGCGACATGTGAATGTCTTAAACGTGGGGCTGGAGGTCAGTCGGTGCCGAGTTGCTTTATATGGTTCGTCTAAGGAATTTTGAAGCGACTTTCTTTTTGATTTTCTCTCGTTGTTTTTGACGCTTCTGGGCTCTTTCCGTATATTCCTTTTTCCTTTGTTCCTGTTCTATTTTTTTCTTTTCCGTCTCGGCCTTGATTCTGTTCATCCTGCTTTTTAGAAAATTCTTAGCCTCAAGCCGGGTTAAGTCGGGCTTTTCCAGTAGCCTCTCTTCCAACATTTCTTTTGCGATTCCTATAGAGATGCCTTTCATTCCGATGATCTTTTCGATTTCAGAGCCACGAAAGAGGGATTCTCTACGTTTGGGTTCTTTACGTATCTCATCAATTTTCTTTCGAAGATCTGGAATAACGGATTCTGAGGGGATGCGCCCCAGTGAATCGGCATGAGCCAAATCTAAAACGGCATCAACCGTCTCCTCCCCAACCGTCCTGACAAATTTCCTGAGAGCTTTCGGCGTCCACTCACCTTGATGCCTGTGGGGGAGCATGTGGTTTTTAACCAGGGTGGTGACTTTTTTCCGGACGGTGTTATCAAATTGAAGCCTTTTTAAAATGGCATCGGCAATTTCAGCTCCAATCAGGTGGTGGTCATAGAATGTTGCTTTATCCTGAACGAAATTATGCCAGCTCTTAGTAGAAGGTTTCCCTATATCATGAAGCAATGCTGCAAGTTGATTCTCTAAACCTGGTTTTGTATTTTCCAAAACTTTCATGGTGTGCTTGTAGACATCACCTTCTTCATGGTATCCACCTTCCTGCATCACACCCTTGAGGGCCTCCAGTTCGGGGAGAATGTGTTTTTGGAGACCTGTCATGTCGAAAAACTTCATGGCTTTTCGGAATTCCCCATAATCCCCTATTTTTTTCAGTTCACGCCCTATTCTGTCTCCAGAGACGATTTTGATTCTATCGGCGTTGCGCTTGACGGTTTTGACCATGGAGGCAGGCATTTTCCATCCATATTTGGCGTGGAATCTAATGAGTCTGATCATCCGGAGCGGGTCATTGCTGAACATTTCATCCCAAGAGACTAGGGGGTGGCCTCTCAAGATGCCCTTCTTTATATCCTCTTTGCTGACTCCTGTCATGTCCTCTATCTCACTCGTGGTGAGATCTTTTAAAAGCATATTGACCGTAAAGTCCCTGCGTTTGATATCTTCCTCAAGGGTGGCGGGTTCGACTTTTCTTTGCCTTGTGCTGGGATCCGGGTAGGTCTCTTTCATGGCATCGGCAAATTCTATCTTTGCCCCATCAGTGGAGTATGTTTTCTCTTTATATTTGATATCTCCATTACGGAATATTATTTGCCATATGGGGTATTCCTCTCCCATATTGTGGGGTGTGGTAGTTCTGTCGGGGAATTCCTCATGGAGGAGCTTGGTAAGTGCTTCTGCCCCTTTGCCTTTATAGCCTTCAGTAGGAGCTACTACGACATCTAAATCCTCGGGCTCTATGCTGGTGTCATCTGTAATCAGCCTGAGATATTCATCCCGGACATAGCCCCCCACTATTTTTGCTTTACCGGCAAAGGGGGTGCCTGGCAGAAAAACCTTCAATAGTTTTTCTACCTCTTGTTCAGCTCTACTGGAGAGTCTGTTCAGAAACATTGATGCTACACGTGTTGCCAAGCTCATTTGCTAACTGGCTTCTTCTAAGGAATGAACCAAAATACGTGTTGTGTTACCCTCAGTGTTATACCAGAGCAGAAGTAGATTTCCTTGTACAGTGAAAGCTTCTTCCCATGAGCCTGTCCTGCTACAGGGGGAAATCTCCTTGTGTCGGTTTCGAGCCTTTTCGATGAGTATTTCCTTTTCTCGGTTCACTTTCTTCTTCCTTTTTCAGTTCACACTTATCACAAATTTCATCTGGAACTTTCGTTAATTTATGGGGTGACATTGCATGATGGCATATCCCGTTTATCCTGTAAAAGCATTTCATGGTTTATTTTTTAAAAGTCTTCCTATTGCATTCTCTGGCATGAAATCTTTCACCAGTTTCAGATAGGGGCTGTCCTGCAGGAGATTGTACAGATAGTATACTGGTTCATGACCGCCATACCGTGCAATATACTTGAATGTGATATATCGACTATTCCAGTCATGACTGAAATTAAAGGCTGGATATTGGATTTTTTGAGGAGAAACCCTTGCCTGAAGAGCCCAAACCCGAGACCTCCATTGGATAAGTTCTTGGCATAATCTGCTCAGTTCTGAGAGAACCCTTACCCGTTTCGCTGATAGCTTGTTCCCATATTCTTCATTATACTGATCGATCCTCTTTAGATCCTTGAGAGTAGATTGAATATCTGATATTATCGCATATATGGTATGCATGATATGTTTGGCCTGACGTTTTTCTTTCTGAAAGGCTAAATCAGGATCAAAGTTCTCAGGAATTTTGGTTGGACCCTGAACCCACAGATTGTTAAGTACGTCATAAACCCCATCAGAACGTGGTGGGTCACCCTCCGGCTTGAGCATGAAAGAATAGGTGAGGTCGGTTCCCGGAACTTTCGTAGACCTGTTTTCATCAAGAGTCTTTTGGGTTTTTAGGGGATCTTTTATACATCCTGGGGTGTATGTCACCAGTACATCGAAATCACCGTCTTCTTTGTAATTGTATCCAGATGCCGAACCATCAATGTATACTCCTGAAATCTGACTTTCTTTGATTCCACATTTTTTTAAGGATTTGGACATCTTGTTAAGAACGTCCTTTTTCACCTTTTCTCTCATCTTCACCGGATTGGTTCCTTGATCCCATATAGCATCGATCATGAATGGTCTGGGATAATCAATGGCCGAGGCCAATATTCTCAACACAGTTGATAGCTTGTATTTGGAAGTATCCTTGACCTTTACCCATATGAAAGATTTGCCCCCAGTTTTGATTAGGGCATAGGAGCCATGGATCTTTTTGCCTCTAAGCTCGAAAACATATTTTTTGTCATAATCGGCATCTAAAAGCTTGAAGGTTCCCCGGTCGTGGATGTCTACCGTGCCGGCGCCGTATTCCCCTTCAGGAATGGTTCCTTTGAAAGAACCGTACTCAAGGGCATGGTTTTCGGTTTCGGTAGCCAAAACAGGCTTGTTTGTAGGGGTTCTGTGTTTCGGTATGGCCCAACTACGGAACACCGTTCCAGAACCTTTCCCGCGAGCTCCCGCAGGTTCAGGGCTCTTTCCGGGCGGTCTCTTTTCTCCATACGTCCCAAGAGCTTCGGATACGGATGTGACTGGGAATTCCAGACGAAGATCCCAATGGTGATGGGAGGCTTCATGGTCATGGATGACAAACCTTCCGGTATATCCGGGTTTTAACTCTTCTTTTATGTACATATAAATTCTCGCCTGCTACAGAGCAGACAAATCATTAGCCATCTCCCGAAGAATATCTGAGGTAGCTTTTTTTCTTGGAGGCTTTTTTATCCCGCCCTTTTCGGAACGCCACATGTTAAGACACTGGGCAATACTCTGTTCGTTGTCCTTACCCTCTTGTTTCGTTCGTTTCATGCATTCTTCCATGAATCTCTTCTGTGCTCCTTCTCCTCTATAACGTCTTGGGTCTGGCATATTATGCCTGGTTTAGAAAATCTATCGAAATGGTTACGCAGATTCTCAAGGAAGCCTTTCCTCTCCCTGAATGTTTAACCTCTTCCTGCAAGGTTCAGCTTCTCGTCCTCTCCTAATCCGTTTTACCTTTCAATTTATTCAGGTATCCACTCTTGGTCTCAATGTCCTTCAGGAGTTGTCTGAGAGGATAGCCCCCGAGCAAGAGTATCAATCGGCCGACACGACCGTTGCCATCTTCTGCTGGATGTATTAGTTCAAAATCAGCATGAGATTTAAAAGTCCCCATCCGGCCTCTATATTTCTTCAACCAATCCTCGAGTTTCTCCCGGACATTCTCTCCCTTCTCATAGATGTCCCCCTCACCAAGGGATGTGACTTCTTGTCCTTTTCCTCGGATGAAACCCTTCTCCCCAATGGTCTTGTACATTTTTTCAATGGCATCTATCGAGGTGGGGGAATTCCCTGATTGTAGGAGTTCTATGTGACCAATGACACCCCTGTGCTTTTTCTCAGGAGGCCGATTAGCGTCACCGAGAGCGAAGTCTACCCATCCGTCTACAATGTCTTTGGAAACCTTTTCACCTTCAATGAGATGGGTTTGATATATGAAATCTTTGATGTCATCGATGTCATCTCGGCTGAAAGCCGTACGATTCAGATAGGTGGAGGCTGTCCTGCGTGCCATTTTCTTTAGATTTTTCTTACTCCAGGGGAAAGTTCGGCCGGTTGCTCTTTCATAGACTTTATCTATGGTAGCTTCTTCTTTCTTGAATGATGAGAGCTTAGAGCGCGGAACCTCTATGCAACAAAGCCCCGTAATTCGAAGAGACCATAAAGCACTTTGACCACCATTGAGTTTCATGGGGGAAATGCCGAGAGCCCCCTTGTTACCTTTCGGGCTCTCCCCAACGACGACATCATTTCTATCTCCGAACGTGTCTCTGAGCCATTCCTGCAGGTCTTTCCTGGCATCGTCAATGGGTTTCTTTTTCTTGAGCCATCCAAGGATATGGAATCCCCGCTTTCCTGAATACCGAATTTCTACTGACTTAACATCAGGATTTTTAGAAAGTTGATCGGCCACCTCTCCGGTGATTTCTTTCGTTTTCCCAAAATCATCGGTACCATCATAATCAACCACGTAATACGGGCACATGGCTGGCATGGTGACATGGTATTCGACGGTTCGACCGCTATGGTAAGTCTCGAATTCCTCCGCATTATTTATCCTGATGTAGTCGGTCTTTTTATCATAGGGATGACGAACATAAAGGGGCTTCTGCCGACCCTTGAGAATACCCTTAAGCTTAATGCCAATGAACAGATCCCGACCTTTGAGCTCGGGGATCATTTTCCCTTTGACCCCGGAATAGTAGCTCCAAACGTCAATCTCTTTAACCTCCCGGGAGCCTGCCAAGAGTTCTTGCTTGTGAATCACCACGTCGCTTGGGTGATCCGGGTATGCCGCCGTCTTCAGGGGTTCTTGTAGTGCGTTGCCAAATAGGAGTCTTCTCGTCCTCATGCTGTAAAGAGCCTGAATAATTTCTTTTGGATCGACTCCTTCTTTCTTGGCATGTTCTTGGACTATTCTGAACAAGGCTTTAGCAAGGATATCAACCTTACTCTTCTCCCGGAACGCCAACTTCCTCAGAATGTAATGCAGGCCTGTCATAGCCGTCTTTCCCTCGGAGATGTGAACCGGACCGGCCTTCATGGTCAAAGATTTATCCATTTCAACCTTGTCCTCACCGTATTCCTTCGCAAGGGTCTTCTTAGTCTCTTCCACGCACATAGTGGTATTTTTATGCCCCGTGAAGCAACCTCCAAGAGTGATTTTTCCAAGGCGATTTTCAAGAAAGAGGTCATCAAGAATCTTTCCGGCTTTCCGACCCAACGGATTGGCCATATCAGAACTCTCTGTCACGACAGTGACATTGTTCTTCCCCTTCAACTCATCCATGAACTTGTCAACATACTTAATCCCTTCCTTCAGCTCAGGCCTGTTATACCGCGCTCTTGGGATGTCCCGGCTCAAATTTGATACGATAATTTGTCCTCGGAATCCGGAAATCTTTTTTAAGAGTTTATCGATAAAGGGTTTAACATGCTGTATATGAGCCGACTGTTCAAGAATACTATTGGGATGTACCAGATATAGAACCTCTTCTCTTGTAGTTGCGGTGGGATGACGGAGATACCTGTCCCATCCGTCCCTTGGATCCGATAAGTCGTTTGTTTTGCAGAAGGTGCCCACCAAATCGGCTACGGTCGTGGCGTCATCATGCCCTGACATAACTGTTGGTTCGTCTCGAGAAGTAAGCCACCCACAGAACCCGTACAGGGACTCTGAGCCGGACAATTCTTCATTCAACTTAGCAACTATTTTCCAAGCCATCTTCTTTCGCTCTGTCCAACCGGGGATCTGAGTCAGGCGCAGATCAGAAGGGGTCACTGACTTATCGGTACGCCACCGAATAAACCGCGGTTTCACGATAGTCCCCGATTGTAGCTTGCCCTTTGGCTCGTATTTGCCTTTGGAATATGCGTAGGCTTTCATGTCTTTGATGTGGGACCGTTCCCATTGAACCTCCATGACCTTGGAAGGCCTCACCCATACATGGTGGTCATCTTCCCCCACTTTGTTCTTTTGAGCCCATGCGAACAGCTCGGCACGCTCCTTCTGGCTCCATCCGGTTCCGACCTCACCGGCCGTTCGAAATACATCGTTTTGGTCTATGAAGGCCATGAGCGTGGTGCCAATCATCTTTTTGGGCCAATTTTTGCCGGTCTTGTCTCCAACAGCGACCACCACCAAGTCGTACGTGAATTCGGGTTTCACTTTGTATATTTTGCCACCCGAGCGGATGACCAATCCTTCATTACCTTCTTTTTCTACCAAGCGCTTCCACAAGCTCCTCAGGGGGGTCTTCCCGCCTTCCCCGTACTCTACAGGCCTTACGTGCCGGGCACCCCTGAAAAGGCTCAGGAGCTTATTCCAGGCTTTCTTATATGAATCCAGACCGTCAGGGGTTTCTTTGCCGTCTAGGCTGAGTATCTCATAGGGGTGCCAGGTAATTTTGTCCTTGTCGGATTTCGGGTTCCGGATGATGGACATGGCCTCATTGAAGCCTACAATTTTTCCATTTTCGGTAGCTGAGAGCTCTCCCATCATTTGGGTGCTGGAGATGCCCCTTTTTTTGAGTATTGATTCAATCTCATCGAGAGCTGGAATATCCCATATGATACGGCCATCGAGGGTGGCAAATCGAGCCTGACCGTTTCTATAATCCAAAATGGTCGACTGCCCATCGACCTTCTGCTCTATGAAAGAACCTTCATCAATTTTCTTTTCCATCTCCTCGATAGGAAGGGAGATAATGGCCTGTTTTTTCTTCCAAACCACAGCCCTCTTGGTGAGGGGATTATCATGATCAATTCGGGATTCCATTTTCTGTTTGTGGCAGGGTTAAAAGATTCCCACCGGATTTATTCCGGTGGAGCAATCACTCAGTCCGAGCCTTACTCAGAACCTCTGTCATAGGCCTATATCGTCCATGCTGGGGGTCTCTAACCTGAAGTGCAGGTGCGTGTGCAGGTTCGGGTTTTTTAAGAGATTTTTGGATTTCATCAATAATTTTTTGGGCTTTTGCTTTAGGCATGCGGTTCAAAAAATCAATAAATTTCTGGGTTACTGCGTCCATAAAGCCTGCTTCCTTCTCAAGGAAGTCACAAACTTTATCGAGAGCCAAGGCTATAGACGGATCTTGACCCTGAATCTCTTCCGCGATCTTATCAATCTGTTCAGTGGTTTCTTTCAGTTCCATGGCAACATATCTCCTTTGGGAGGCTGTGAGTACAGGAGCCGGTACGGCCTCTTCAGTTTGTTGTTCTTGAGGGACAGTATAAGGCCACCATAAATAAAGTTCGAGGGCTTGGGTGGACCATTGAATCAATGAAAAATTCTTTTCATTTCTTTTGAGACGCTCAATCACATTGCCATCAAGCTGTGCATTTCTTCTCAAAACAATTTTGTATAAGCTGTTTTCCCCTTCAATCTTTCCCTCCACCAGCTCAGTCTTGCCGGCATCGGCCATGGTAGTTATCTGTAGTTTGGTTAAAAGGGGGCGTATTTGCCGGAACAATTCTTGCGGTTCAGCGGCGGTTTTCTGGGTCTGGGTCTTCTTTTGGAGCTGGGTTATTTGACGATCGATGGGATTAACGAGCATCTCTTTCTTTCTCTTGAGTTGCTCGAGCCGTTTCTCGTCAGAACTGGGTTGGCTTGGCTGTTTTGGTTGGCCTGGCGGTTGCTTGGGATTTCCTGGCTGAGTGAAAGTGATTGCCGAGGACATGAACCGAGATACTACATTGCGGGGAGATGTCATTTTTATAGGCTCCTTTGTATATATAACAAAGGGGCTCCCCGTATTTATAGATTATCAACTTGAGAGGTTACGTTATAACCCTTTAGATCTCAGGGTGTTATACACTAAAGGGAAAGTCAGTTTCCTCTTTGAGAAGCCGACCGATGGATATGACCATGCTGATGATGGCTACCGTGAGGATTAGTAGGGTGACGATGACCGGATGTTTTTTCATAAATCCAAACATTCTTTTTCTCCTTTGAGTATCCGTGTGAAAGTTTTTGAATACCCCGTGCCCGTCAATTAGGTTCAAACTTGAAGTGACCTCAGGCCACGTTGATTAAACCATAACTTGACCATCAATAAGGTTTCTTTCCTACTATGGTGACCCTCTTTGAGACCGGATCAAACTTCGAAAGGAGCAGGACATATGTCTTTCCGAGATCCTTTTTTATGTCGTTGAACAACTGTTCCTGCCCGTTTTCCATGTACACGATATAATAACCCCCCGGCCTGACCAAGGTCTTGCTCCCTTGATACACCTGAACAGCTGATTGGGCAAAGTTGTTCATGTAGAGGACGAACGGAAAAGAATTTCTTTTGAAATCGGTGCTCAGGTCGGTGATGTCCGCCCCAGTGAACCGGTTGGTATCCACGCGCAGAGCGTTTTCAGGCCGATAATAGCCGGGAAAAAAGCAGATTCCTTGGTCTGCACTGAGCATGTATCTCTGAACCTCAGAAAGATCCGGCTCTTTGAAGAAAGGAGCCATGTATCCAAAATGGCGTTTGATCATCTTGAAACGAAGGAAATCAACGGCCTGCAGGATATCATGCATGCTCACTTGGGTGAAACAGGGGCTTGGATAACCCTTTATACATCCCCGGAAGTCGTGCTTAAAACATGGGCTACACACCACGTTAGGTTCTATTCCTATGGCGTTCTTGAAATATTTCATCCGAACTTCGCTGGAGAATGGGCCATACAGTCCGACAAGAGGCTTACCAAGCGATCCGGCTACTTGCACCATGAAGCTATCCGGAGAGAGGATCAGGTCATAACGGTTGGCTAAGACTATGGACTGCCTCACGTTGAAATTCAGCGCTGGAATGACGTTGGGGTATGCGCCCTTATAGAATGCAGAGAGAGGTCCTTGTTGCTCGGTACCAATCATCACTATCTTGACCTTGGGTTCCCGGGCAAGCACATCTATGACGGCTTTAGATTTGTCCTTGGGAAAGTTTCGGAGTGGTGCCGAAGTCTCCAATTGCATTCCGATGACATAATCGTCATCTTCAATCCCCATGCCCTTGGTGGTTGTTTTCATCCAAGACAGCTCACTGTCGGTGAAGGCCAGATGGGGCCTTTTATCTTCAGAAGGGAATTGTATGCTGTCGATGCTGAAGTAGCTGAAGAACATATCTACAGCATGGTTGCTCTTGGAATTATCACTAGACGATTCGATGATTCCTTGAAACATGAGATGGTAATCTACATCCTCCAATAACTGGGCGTCATATGGCATGGTGTACAGTTCATCTATTTCAGGGAGGTTTTCGAGAGGCTGTTGACAGCCAGAAGCTACTCTGAGAAAGCAGGTTGGGTATCTCTTTTTCAAGTATCTCAGTACAGGGATCAAGAAGAACATATCCCCGATTCCACCGGTACGCCAGCACATCAACCTTTTCCCACTAAGATCCTGACCTTTATATGGGCGGTAAATCATCTCTATCGGATATGATAGGCCGAGTCCATCGCCGGCCACGCTCCGGAACTGACTTTCAGCGTCTTCGGCCATAACATACTTGTGGCCTGCCTTGTATTCCACCTCCGCACGGGAGAACGTCTTGATGATCTCTACCATTCTCATGTTATATGCCTTCCTTTTGGATCTGTTGTTTGTTTCAATTCCACGCACCCGTACTACAAGGGGGGAAGCCTAAAATCTTATGGAGCGTTATCAATTCCGTAAAATTTCACGGAAAGACTCCCCTCCATCATTCCATCAGGCCCCAAGACCCCAATATTGTTCTTCAGATACAGGGGCCATCTTTTACCAAATTCCTCTTGGGCCAGTTGTCCCTTCTCCTCCATCATTTTGATGAGAAGGTCGACTTTGAGTTGAAGATTGTAGACCTCAACCCGGAATTGGTCTTGTATTTGTGAGAGTTGTCCGGTTCTCAGGGAGATAATCTCTAAAGATTCCGGCATATGTTCTCCTTTTCAATTTTTAGAATTTGTTCGTATATCTCGCGTTCATCAGCGGATATAATCTTTGGTATTCTTATTTTTACAGTGACATGTAGGTCGCCCGAACGACTGCCCCATGTCATTCCTGCCCCGGATTTTTTAACTATTTCATTGTTCTGGGTTCCAGGAGGGATTTGAAAATTCACTGTCTTGCCCCACATATCCAATTGGATGTTGTCTCCTATGACAGCTTGGACGGGGGTTATATCAAGGGAACGTTTCAGGCTGAGACCTGAGGCTTGGTAAGTTTCATCTTTTTTAATTAGAATATCCACTATCAAATCTCCACACCCTTCCTCTATTTCATTGCCCTTGTCTCTGAATACCACCGGGCCATTAATCATGGGGTTGAGCTTCATACTAACAGAGCTTTTTCTTTCTAAAAAGCCTTTGTCACCGCAACTGGTGCACCCATTCGAATCTCGTACATAACTAATACCTCGGCATTTCCGACACGGCCTTTTGGGGCCCATAATCAGGGAGATCGGGTCTCTTCCCGTACCCCCACAGTAGGAACATTTGATTCTTTTACATTTCCTGCAAAGTATTTTCTTGGTGTACGTTAGGGTCTTTTCCCGGCATTCAGCGATCTCCTGTAATGGTATTTCCAAAGAGATTCTCAGGTTGCCTCGCCATAAGGGCGCTATGGGCTCTGACTTTTGGGATGTCTTGAATCCAACCTTTTTTAGTTCCTCATAGGCATTTTGGATTCTTAAAAAGGTGCCATCATCAGGCCTTTTATCCGGGTGATATCTCACGATAAGACTACGATATGCCCGGGTTATTTCCTCTTTGGATGAACCTAGAGGAACCCCCAAGATTTCGAAGGGGGACTGTTCTTTGCCCATTAATAAATGATACACGTCCGGAAACCTTTGATTAAACTTCCTCTGGGAAGATTATCAAGAAAAATCGTATTCAAGGGAGAGGACGGTCTTGCTTGGACCACTATGGTCATAATCCGTCCTGATGTCTATCCATGCGTAGTCGCTCACGGAATCCGTGATGGGGATAGAAAAGGATGAAGATGTCAGCTGAGTGAACGTATACTCGGGGTTACCTACAGAGACATTAGGTATGAAGGAGGGACTTGTGAAAATGCTGTAAATAGAGTCTGAAATGCCTTGATCTATCAAGCGGATATTGAGGGTTGTGATTTCTGTCTCAGACCCCTTCATGCATCTGAACACCACTGATTGGCCATGTCGCCCTTGAATTATGTCGGCCACATCTACCGTGAAAGGGCTCTGTTGGAGAATCTTCTCGGTTCCCTGCTGTATGATGCCACCTGATATTGAATCGTATGTTTCTATTATCATGTCTATATTTTCAGTATTAGAAGATCATTTTTTTACCAAGCTGTAATACAGCCCGACGCCACATATCCCGAGAAAGAAGCATGACACAAAATACATGTTGTTGCTGGAGAGCAGCAATCGGCTGACCACTGACATGACAATGAGACCGATGGTTATTCCAATAAAATACTTGCGGTTCATGAGCTTGAATCTTCTGATTATCTCAATCATAAATTTACCCCTTTATTGTGAAGGATATCCGCAAACCAGGTATCGAGTTCTATTTCTTTGTCCAATCTGTCGGTACAGATAGAACAATCTTTGATATGCTTGGCTATAGCCGATCTTTGTTCGGCTGTCAGGATGTCCGGCCAGTGATACATGGGGTCGTTGGGATCTCCTGAGAACACTCTCTGCTGGATATGTCCTTCCGCGTCAAAGAGGTCATATTGTATAACAAACTCGATCCCGCATTTCCTACAGGCGTATAACTCTTCATGGAGCATTGGAGTATCGTTGAGCTTGTCATTTATACACCTGATGTTCATGACATCCAATATGTTCGTACCACAATGGGAACATATTGCTTTTTCCATGGAAATGTTCACCTTCTGCAATCTTTCTCTGTACTGCATAGGAAGCCCTCTTTCTCTCACAGTTAGGCCGATAATCGTATTTTGAGGTTGTTCAGTTCCAAACACACCGTGCACTGATGTATGCTACGAGACTTGTTAATGGGGCGTTTGCCACATGTGCCACACATTCCTTCCATGATTCTTCTGCGACTTACGGAAGAAAGGCATTTATTACAGGAGGTATGTTTTGGCAGATGAGGTTTCTTGCCACAAACCCCACATAGACCCATTTTCAGGAACTTCTGGCGTCTTTTCTTCTTCAGTTCACTGACTTCTCTTTTGCATGTGGTGCAAAGGAGAAGGATCTTTCCGGCTTTTTTGACTTTCATCTCAGCTTTAGTAAGGGGACTTCCACACTTGTAGCATTTGCCAAGGAGAATCTTTCTGCTTTGGCGGGTCAGGTTGTAGACCGAAATTTTATCGGCTTTTTTACCCATCTTATGAAGTATTTCTACCACTTCCGCCACCGGTCGTCTCTCTTTCACCCTTAAAGTGTAGACGAGAAGCCGATCTTCCAAGGACCAGTCCTCGTTTCTTTTTTTGGCAACGGTTTCGGTGTACCACTTTGGCCTTACTTTTCTGAACATACTGTCCCCCTTATAAGAAGGCTTTTGGATGAATACCAATCCTGACCATCGAGACTGTAAACCATATGCACAATCTTTTTTTCATCCCTTGGAGCGGAATGTTGGGGATATCTGATCCGTATCTCACCTATGACATTTTCGGCAGTGCCAACGAAGTAAGCCCATTCATCATCCTCAGTGATACAGTTCACTTGAAGAGTAACCGATCGCTCCAGAACCCGCTCACTTTCCTCATGTATTTTTCGGCAATCCTTCAAGAAAATGTCCATCATGGTGATGAACTGTTCTTGTTGCCTATGAGGAAGATCAAGGAACTCCCCCATCAGAAGAGCCTTGAGCCACTTCTTGTAATGTGCCAATCTTTCTTTTACGCCACTTGGAACCATAATTTCACCCCTCTACCTAATGGTAGCTGGAAAAGGGGTTTCAATTAAGGATATTTTTAATAAACTCTCAAAACCTGTGAGGAGCCTTAGGATGAAAGACCTTAGGTTTCAAGAACTTAGGACGCTTGGGCCGGGAGGGGGCAGTTCTCAGAGACTTTGGAATTTTGACCTTGAATTTATGAACCTTAGGCCTGGGGGGCTTTTTTTGTTTGGAGGGCTTTTTGAACCAGGTCGGTTTGAATCTTTTGAACAATTTCCTTCTCTTCAGGACGCTCTTCCATTTCCTCAGATATTTCCTTCTCTGAGTACGGATCTTTGCACGGTTTTTCCGGTAATAAAGTCGAGCTTTTAGCCTCTGCTGAGGGGATCGCCTCCTCGGAGGCTTGATTCTCATCCGGATGCCGGTCTTACTGGTTCTCGTATCAGCCATGCCCCGGGTTTTGAATTAGTAGATTATTTCAGGTTCCTAGTCCTTTTAAAAACATATAGACGGTATTCTGGGGTGTTCTTCATGGCTTGTTCTATGGCCTCGTATTCATCCAGATAAGCCTTGATTCGTTCGCTCCCGAGATATCCGTTTTCCAGTTTCCTTTCGATTTCCCTCAGCCTTTTTAAGGGTTTTGTGACTTGACGGTATATCCGATTTTGCCCCATAACAGCCGATTGATTTTTCAGTCCGTGGCAATTTTTGCATAGATATTTTTGTTCCAAGGTGTTACCACCCTTGGGGGGAAGAAACAACTTGCTCACGCGCCGGGAACATTTGGGGCAGAGAAAGAACCAGCGGTGCCCTCCAAGTCTGTTTCTGATGGAGGTATATTGGAAAGTCTGGCCGTTGACAGTAAATCCCTCAAGGTTTGATTGAACAATTGTGCGGAGTTCTTCTTCCTGAATATTTGAGTCGTCTTTCAGGGCTTTCTTTTTGAAAGTCTTCTGTAGCATGCCCACATAAAGGCATGTACAGTTCTCAAGTGTAAGTCTCACGGGTTCTACCTCCTGTGTACTCACACTAATTATTAGTAGATTATTAGAAAAAGGGCTTATTGGGCACCGAAAACAGGTACTCAACGACCGAAGTTTTCTGCGGTCTTCAGGGCGGAGACGGTTTTATTCCGAGCCGGAGGAGGTTCTTGAGTCTCATTTTTTGCTGTATAGACCATTTTTTTGACCAGTTTGTTGGGGAGTTCTCCCTCCAATTTCTTGGTGAAGTTCTTCTGGCCGTCTTTAGAGAATTTGAAAGTAGGAGCCTTATAGGCGGGTATCTCGACAGTATCGCCACTACGGGGATTTCTCCCGAGCCTTTCTTTTCTGACTTTGGTTTTGAAGCTACCAAATCCACGAAGCTCGAGATTTCTGCCCTCGGCCATTACGGTGAGGATCTCGTCCATAAACGTTTCGAAAACTGTTTCGAGAGTGTTGGCCGACAGGTTTTTATCCTGAAGTCCCATCCTTTTAGCGACACGGTTGCACAGTTCAAGTTTTGTGATGTTCATGATTACAAAAGCCTGTTTTTGAAAAGGGCTCTTTTTATTGTTAAGTACAAGGTCATCGGCCATTTTATCAGGAAAGGCCCGGGAACGGATTTTTCGAGAACCCATTCCAAAGCACAGATGTCCGGGTATTTTTTCTCCCGGATGAGCCTGTCCGAAAGCTCTTGGTCGAAGACCTCTTTTATGTCATTTTTTGTATATCTGAACACAAAGCCATTGCACCGCGAACAATGATGCATTTTTTCACACACATCAACAAGGCTGAGATCTATACTTTCAAGGCTGTCCACTTTTTCTTGATGAAGGAGACACAGCCTTATTTCCCTCTTAACCCCTTCTGACAAGAATTGGTAACGGTAGTTGTACCGGCAATTTTCAGGGGTTTTGGCAAAGTACTTTTTGTATAGAGTTGCCAAGTGCCTGTATTTTACCTCCCTGAGCTTCCGGTAGACTGATCCGTGGCTCTTCATTCCAAACCTTTTGGACTTCCCCAGTTGAAGCTGAAAAAACTGATAGCATCCTCATCGGGCTTTTTAAGGAAAAATTCATCATCAATCATATGCATCTTGTCAGCATATCGATCAAGCTCCGTGTTGTAGCATCCTTTGAAGCTCCAGATCTCAATCTCTTTGCCTTTCTTCTTTAGAAAAGCACACAATTCCGAGAAATCACCGTCCCCGGACATGAGAATGAGCTTGTCGAAAGTGTCTATGCGATCTATGCACTCCACGGCCATGTTCAAGTCATGGTTAGCTTTTTTGTAGATGGCTCTTTTGCCCTTCAGGATTTTGATGGTATTTTTTATCCTCAGGGTGTATCCTATTGATTTGAGTTTAGCCTCGAACTTGGTCGTGTTAAAATCAGGGCTTCGGATCATGTACACCACCGCATCGGTGAGAAATTCGGTCTCCCGTTGGTGGAAATGTTTCCACATTTTCTCGAAGTCTATTCGGTGGCCCTTGTTACGGGCAGCATAAAACAGATTCTGGAGGTCTATTTGAAGCAACGTGGCTTTTTCTCTCATTTGATTTTCTCCATCACAAGGCCCTTTGGTGACTCCTTTACTCTGTAGACATGGTCTGCATATGTCTGAAATTCGGGCTGATGTGTGACGAACAGCACATCCATTCCAAGTTTTTTGGATATTTCGCTTATGAGCCGGCTGGCGTTTGGGATATAGGCCTCCCCCACCGCTGCAAACGTCTCATCCAAGAGCATGAATCTTGCAAGATTCATTTTCAACATACACAGCACCCGGAGCAGGAAACTCTCGATCACCGCAACGCTACCGCCAAAGGATCCAAAACCACCTCCTATACCGCCGTTGTGGGTGTTGAGTTCAATATGTATCTTGCTGGCTTTTTTGCTCATTACCGGCACGAAAGATAGATCCTGGTCATCAAAGACTGTCTTCAGCCCGTATGTCATAAGCCCGGCCATTTTTGTGATCTCATCCTTCACCATGATATCGAGCAAATGCTTGAGTATAGCGCTGGCTTTGATGAGGAGATCGTTCTCCTCTTTGAGAAGACCCAGTTCATTATCCAGAGTCTCTTCACGAGCTTTCAAAGCCTCATGGAAGCCATCCAACCTGTCATACCGTGTTCTGAGTTGTTGTACCGTCATATCGTCCTGGCGAGGCTTACAAGAGCCACAGCTTTGAAGGGTTTTCGTTCCTTGGTTTCAAGTACTTCCAGCTCGGCGTTGCTGATGATGGTGCATTTGAATTTGTCGATATATACATCCAGATCTGGGGCTTGATACAAGCTGAGTATGGACTTCATCAACTTGAAGTCAAATATGAAGTCCATTCGACTGTTATCCTCCTTCAGGGGACGACATTCCATCCCATCCTTCGAGACTCTTTCGGTCACCGTGGCCATGGCCACCATTGACCCATCAACAACGGTTCTGATGCCGAGATCCTTATTGGAGGTGATTGCCAACCGGCTCAGTTTTTTCAAAAAATTGAGCCTGTGGATAGTGAATCCATTACATTCAGGGGTATTCACCGTTATTGGATATTGTGGTATGGCATCGTTGGTTCTCAGAAATCCAAACCCACATGAACCGTCCGAGGAAGAAACGAAGACCATTTTACTGGTGGTTTTAATAGATACTTTGGGTGTTCCGGATCGATCTATCATTTGAGTGAGCGAGCTGAGCATGGTTCTTCGGACGATGAAATCGTCCAGGGATTCCAGTTCCGGACTGTGAAATGCCCCTATTTTATTGGACCCGTTGGCGCCGTACAGGGTTCCTTTTGTTGCATATAATCGCGTGTATTTCTCGGATTTGGGGGTTTTCTCTTCTGGTAGGAACCCTTGTATGAACTGCATACCCATCTGAAGCATTTCGGCATCAATATCTTTTCCCATCGGGACGGTCTTTTGCAGATCCGATTCGAAAGACAGGAAATCTTCAGGATTGAATGAGGGGAAAGCCAACACGGCGCCGGCCTGATCGGAGGCATAAACCTCTACCGTCTTTGTCTCTTGGTTGTAGTCAAATCTGATAGTTTTTATATCGGTGCTCGACATGACCGACTGCATTTTCTTCGGATCCAAGGTGAATTCGAAAGATCCGTTGCATTTTATGGGGGTGAAAGTCGAAAAAGCCATACGATCACCATCGGTCGAATAGACTGTAACGGAGTCTTCTTGAACCCTTAAAAGGGCATGGCTGGTGATTTTATCCGGGGCATCTGCGGCAGCCAAGGAGACTATCCCGAAAGTCTTCTTGAGGTTTTCCCGTTTAGCTGTTAATGATGGCATTCTGCTCCTCTATGGTCTGGAGTTTTTTGGAGACTTCTTCTACGAGAGCCTCAAGGTCCACCAAGCTTTTCTCAAGCTCCTTTTCTTTGATGTCCTTGATTTCGGCCAACTTAGTGGGGTCATAGCCCTTCTCACGGATTTCAGCAATCAGTTTTTCCAGCTTCTCCGTCTCTGCCTTACATCGCTCTTCTATGCGAATCTTCTTTCCAGACAGCTCTTTTATCTGCTGTTGGATGTTCATGAACCTTTCTACCTGACCCATGATATGAGACCCCTTATTAAATTGTATGCTTCCAACGGGTTATATTAAAGTTAACCGCTCATAAACTGAATTCTATGATGCCTTCCGTGTCCGGAAGGTTCGTGATTCTTGATTTCCGTTTGTGTTTTAGATCTCTTTCCTCTTTTTCCTTACAACCGACCCGGTAATCACAATATTTGCAGGATTTCGGGCATGGGGTTGCTTTGAACTCCGACTCGGCCAAAAGATTTTTGATGTCCAATGATAGATGGGCTCTGAACTCGTTGAGGACGTCAGCGTTAATTTCGACCGGGGCGAGGATATTGAATCGATAGTAGAAGAACCCGAGTTCGTCAGGAATCGCCCCATAGTGAAGCCGGTAGAGGAGTGCGTAGTACAGTAATTGATTCTCGTCCACATTTTTCTTAACCTTTGTTGACCCCTTCCCGTCAAAAACGAGTTTCCTCTCTATGACAGGATAAGTATGTATGAAGTCCGGGCGCCCGGTTATGGTCACCCCGTTTTTGGTGGCAACCGTGAGGGAGACCTCAGATTTGGTGTTGAGAAACAGGTTGTTGCTTTCGGGGGATTCCATAATCAAGCACACATCATTGACAGCTTGCTCAAAGATCTCCACTTCGGACAGTTTGGCATAGAAAGCTGACCAATCCACGGTCAAAGTTGGTATGAGATTCCTGTATAGGATTTCCAATTTCATCCTGATGAAAGCCGGGGGCATATAGGGGGTCTCGAACCGCCATATGTTAGTGTAACTGGTGAAGAAACTCTCCACAAGGAGGCCGTAGATTTTGAAATAATCATTCCTCGGTGCGGTCGGGTCGGCCTTCTTTCTGTGTTTCAGAAAATATTTCTTAGGACAGTCTTTCCAATCCCGCCATGCATGATAGCTCAGGTTCATACCGGTTCTTTTGTCCTCTCTGTCATCATCACCGGTTTGGACAAATTTTTGTCCAGGCAGATCGGAATGAGGTATCGGAGGTTCGGAATGATACTATCCGGAAGCTGATTTATTTCATAAATCCTTACTTCTTCATCGGTCATGCTCTTTGCATCTCCCAAAAATCCACACGTATAGAAGAAATGGACAATCCATCCATTCCCATACAGTTGAGCCCCTTTATACCATGAGAGAATATTTAAACCTGTCTCCTCAAGAAACTCCCGTGACATTGCTTCTTCAGAAGTCTCCTCTGGTTCAATATGGCCCCCAATACCATTTATCATCCCTTTCTGCCATTCAGGCCTGTTCTTCCGGATGAGAAGAACCTGTTTTTCATCGGGTGAAAACAGAAAACCTGCAACATATTCCGTCATTTTACTTTTGCCTCCTGAAGGAAATGAAGGACTTTGTCTTTGACAGCCTTGGCCATTTCCATATCAATCAAAATTTGTTCATAGTTCTTTTTTGATGCCACGAAAGAGTCGGACATGAGCTTGTTCACGAAAGCTTCGATTTCACTCGCCTCTTTCTGCTCTTCTTCCCGTTTCTTAAGGTCGAATACTTCATCGACAGGGCACACTTTTAAGTTGATTGATTGCAGGGTGTATTTCGGTATATCATCTTTGACCGAGATCTTGATGAAACCAATTTTTGGCTTGTGCTCCACATCCTCGTCTGACAGTGTTCCGCGGGTTACGGAACCAAGATTGACGAAGTATTTCCCATCAACTTCTTCAATACCTTGGTCGATGTGATAATGCCCTATAACGAATATGTCGGCATCCAGATGAGAAAATTCTTTGTAGCCGTAAATTCTTTCCTTGAAGAGCATTCCTGGTGTGAGGCTTGCATAAATATGTAGTAGACATATACGAGCCACTGCACCCTGCCGGTCAGGAAGCGTCAGCTCTGTGGGATTTAGACCTTCTTGAAAGGGGATACCAACCAAAGAAATCTTCACCCCTTCTTTTTCTATGAAAGTTTCTCGGAGCTGGATCAAAGTTTCATCTTCAAACAAAACTCCCAGAGGTTGCTTTTCCAGACTTTCCAATTGATTGGAGGTTAGATCGTGATTACCTTCAATCATGTACCGGGGTTTGTTGAATTTTTTGAATTCCCGGATGAGTTCTCGATTCAGATTGTGGCTGTTCTTCGCGGGGTTCTTCAGGTTGAATAGGTCCCCTGAGATTAAGGTAGCATCGGCGTTGAGCTTATTGGCGGCCAATCCGATCTGGCCGATCTTCCCCAAAACCGTCTTTTTGAAGTCATCGGTTCTTGATCTCGGCCCGTTGTCACTGATATGAATATCATTGGCCGTTATGAATATGAAATCGGGCATCTGTCTAAGGTTCCTCCACATGCCGGACATGTTTTGTATTCAGATTTTTCTTTCTGATATTCTTCTAAGGCTTTGTCCGTCTCTACCATCTCATTTTTTACTGTTTTAACAGTAACAGCAAGGTTTGTAAGATTTCCATGGGTACTCCGTACCCAAATCAGAGCCTTAATGGATTCTTCTATAGAATCCACTTTAGGAACCATGTCCGAAACCGCCTCAAGATGCTTGCCCAGCTCCTTCAAATTTCGTACCATGATGGCTTGAGACTTGAGTTTATTCCCGGTATCTTGGAGATATGCAACGGATTTGATCTCTTCTTCATGACCGGAGCCATCAGGGATATCCACCTCAGAAACTTTTTTCAAAGTTTCGACTCTCGAAGACAAAATGGTGAGCTCAGTCAAGGCGGAGCTAACCCATTTATGAGCCTCTAGGGTAAGGTGGGTTTCTCCCGGGTCAGGTACTTGGACTTTTAAGATTTTTTTGAGGAGAAGAACAGATTGTTCTAGCCGGGTCATCTCAGTGATCATGGCCGATAGTTTTTCCGTCTCATTCCTAAGAGATGAACACTTGTTTTCAAGATCCTTGAGAGTTTCCATGTCCTCTTTGATTTTGTCAAAACCCTCAAACTTCTTCATATCCTCTTCAAGGTTTTCTTGATCTTTCGTTCGGGTCTTTATGAGCCCCTTAACAGCCCTTATCTCCTTTTGACACAGCTCATCGGCATTGCTGATAACGTTAATGTCATAGACTTCAGAAAGAATGTCGGTTACCTGTGAGCCCGGCCTGTTCAGGAGGAAGACCGGACCATTTCCGTTTACCTCGAACTGGGGGGCATAGAGTGGGTTGATTTTCAAATCCCCTGTCTCTATGTTCTTGAAACCAGCCTCAAGAACAGGGGCTGGCACTGATCTGTTAAGGGCTGTGAAGCTCTGCCCATTCACTATATATGAAGTTTTAGTTCCTTTATTCCAATGAATGTTGAGGCCATCCCTGGTTAGGGACACCTCCGTCATTTTAGTTCCTTCACGTATGAAATCGCTTCCAGTCTGATTGATCAGAGCTGCGTTGATTGCTCTGATGATGGCACTTTTTCCTATGTTATTCTTGCCAATGATCAGAGTGAAGCCATCTACCGAGAACTTGGCTGAGGCAACACTTTGGAAGTTCTTGATTGTTATTTCAGTCATTGAGCCTCTTCATCCTCATCCTTTTTTTTCTTCTGCTTTTCTATGTACGTCTTGGTAACGTTCTCAAAAGCGGCATCCATCTCATCAGAATAGTTCTCCTCTGGCGTTTCCGGAACTGCCTCCTTATCTTCTTTGACCTCAAGATTGGCGCACACCTTCTTGAGCATGAGATCGTTCTCTTTAAGTGTTCTCCGTAGGTCCTCACGCCCATGGCAGTTGAAAAGAATTTCATTTCCTTCACGAAAGGTATAGAAGGCACCACTCTTTTTGATGGTTCCAATATTAATGGCAAGCTCTGCGATGGAGGCTATGTTGTCCACTCCCTCACCAAAACGGATATATATTGGTCCGGTCTTGGCGGGCACGTCAATTTTGTTTTTGATAGCTGTGACTTTGACCAGCACATTGACAGCTTTTTTCTCTTCCTTACCTGTAATAAGGCTGGTGGCAGAGACTCTTTCCGTCATGATAGTGTTGAGTTTCAACCTTAATGAGGAATAATATTTCAGAGCATTGCCCCCACTGGACTCTTGTTGTGGACCTCCTCGATTATATCCGGAAGTGTTAATAACTGTTCTCATTTGATTGAGAAACATCAAACATGACTCGGATTCAGGAATTTTCTTCGTGATGATGCCCAAGAACATGGACATGAGCTGTGCTTGGAGTCCTATGCGTCCGGCTTCGTCAATTGCACCGTCAAGGGTTTCTTTGGGCGTCATGGCCGACACACTGTCTACCACAATGATCCAAGGCTTCATGAGCAAGGCATCTCGAATAAGCCTGGCACCATGCTGGAAATGGTCTGGCCTCATGAGTGTGAATTTGTTCTTGTCGAGGCTCAATCCAAGGTTCTGTGCATAGGTGGCATGAAACGTCCGCTCGAAATCCATGAAAACGGCCTGACCCCCGTTTTCTTGTGCTTGTTTGCAGGCAAGAACCCCAAGGGTCGTCTTGCCTGATGATTCGTCCCCAAATATCTCGACAATATGGCCTCGTGGATATCCTCCCGGTTTCCCTGTGTTGGTGCCATCACCAATGATGCTGTTTATCACCCATGATCCGGCAGGGATAAACCTGATAGGATTGTCCACAGACAGGTCAACTATTGCCTGCTTATCATCACGGGATAGTTTCTTGTAGAACTCATCGTTCGACATGGGCTTAGAACTTTTCGTAACGGTAGGGGCTGTTTTTTCGGGGGTCTTTTTTTTATTCATTGGCGACCTCTTCAGTTATTTGTGCTGTTCTTTTTTTGGGTTTGGAGTAGTCAAAAAACTGATCATTCTCCCGGTAAATGAGACCGGTATAGTCAGTCAGCCCTTTCTTTACCCCTTTGACATATATATGTTTTCCACAGAAGAGATGTTTCTCGTCTGGATTAAGGTCATCATCAGTCAATTCCCTTAGAAAATGCCATTGATAAAATTTCCGGCCGATCCTCCCGGCATGATAGGCATCAGCAACGTGTTCTGAAAATCTTTTTCCTTGAAAACCAAGTTCCTTTTTGGCTTGGTGAATCATGTGGTTTTTTGTGACATCCTGGGGATTGATACCAGGGATAGACAGCTTCTTCAACGTGATGGGCTGGATGTAAATAACGAACACTCCGAGATCCAAGAAAACCTCATGGATGTGTTGATTGAGGGCGAAGAGAAGTTCGGTGCTGAAGTCAGCAAAGTAGGGCGCCTCCATGGAAACGAAAGTCACTTCTTTGCTGGTGAGCAATTTCCTGACTCTTTCCCTCTGTCGTATGATCCTCTGGACGAGAAGCCCGTCACCCGGGCTGGTCTTGAAAGTCCCATGTTCAAGGAGGGACTCTCGTCCCTCCTTTTTCTCATCCAAAATGACCCACCCAAAATGGGTCAAAGAAGGGTCAAACCCAGCTATGGGCATTTCCGTTATATCGACGACAGAACTTGGTCAAGATTCAGATTCGAGGACGGATCGGCACCACCCCCGGTACTGCCGGCACCAAGGAGATCTTTGATCTCTTCAACCGACAGATCGGAAGCAATGGACTTCTTTATAAATTCCCACATGGGTTTTGCGTCCTCGAGGATCTTCTTTTTCAGATCTTCCTTGGCAATCCAGATGCTTTCGTTGCACGGGGCAAATGAAAGATGCTGGTAGTCGTCGTTCTCACACGAGATTTTGATGTCGTGTGAGGCCAAGGGAAATTCCGAATTGACCGTACGGAGCTTGATGAAGGTCTGCTCACCAAAGATCCATGGCAGGATTTCGTAGCTGAAAGGTTGCTTGACACCACCGTTACGGTCGGTGCCATACTTCACGATCACCCCGCCAACTCGGTAGCGTGCCGGGCCACATTTGTCACAGCATAGGCCCTTCTTGCACAGGAAGTACCTGTGGTTCGCATAGTGGATTTTTGTCCCGGCGAACATGGTCTTGGGGTCCGAGTAGAGTATAGCCACTCGGTGAATTTCACCCTTTTTGCCTTTGTACTTCTCATAGAAACCCCCTCGGATATCTTCATTCTCGAAGCCAAAGGTCTCAATGTTGTCTGACATAACGGAACCTCTCTCCATTGAATGGTGGTTTATGCGTACTGCTTTAATAATTCGTCAAGATCTACTTGACCATCAATTTTTTGTTGATCTGGATTTTTTGTGTTCATGTTTTCTGGTTTCTCTACATTTTTTGCCGTCTTACCTCCTTCTGGCTCAGATATTGTCTCAGATACAGGTTCTGCCATTTGTGGGGGTGGTATCAAGGGTTCAAGAGCTCTCTCAAGATCCACAACCGGTTGGTTTTCCATAGAGGCTTCGGCCTCTATGAGGTTCTCAGATGGTTCCTGAGAATTTTCATTAATCAGATCACCAATGTTCAAGGGAACAGTAGGGTCATTTACTTCTGTTTCCTCGATTTCTGATGACGCCTCAGCAAATTCATCCTCTCCATCAAGGCCCTTTCTCATTTCCTCCAGAAAATTTGTGGTTACTGGGTCAGAGGGTGATCCTCCGATGCGGATCTGAGCCTCTACCATTTTCATCATGGCCTTGATGTCACTGTTGACCCGAGAAAGATTCCTGTGCTTGTGGTTAATAGCTTTGAGAAGATTATTAAGATCTGTCAGTTCATTTTCGTATTCGCGTATCTCTTTCAAGGATTCTTTGAGGAAAGAGTTGGCCTTGGCGGTCTTTTCCACAATGTTGGGAAGAGCCATGATATCTTCCCTGGTGGTTAGGAGGATTTCTTTCTCCATAACGTATTTAGCTTGGGAGTTATTCAATGCTTGTTGCAAGACTGAAATCTCTCTGCTGATCTTGATGAAGAATTTCTCCACCTCTCCCAAATAGATATGACATTCCCCCAGTTTCCTGTTGATGAAGGCAGGATCAGGGATTATGCCCACTGGAATGTCCAAAGCTATTTCCAAGAGCCTGTCGTAGATTTTTATTTTGTCTTCGCTTTTCATTTTCTCAAAGCCTCTTATTAAATACTTTGGATATTTGGAAGATTATTAAAGTTTCTTTAACATATTTTTTTTGAAAGTCTAAGCCTTACCGGGTAATGCCTTATAAATCAGAGGGTTGTGAGCCCTTGGCCATTTCCAGTTGAACCATTTCAACTGCTCCAGTTTCATTGATCAAACGCACGGTGTCTGGGTCATCTATATTGCCGAAAAAGTACACATATGAGATTCCTACCTCAATGATCATTTTCATATCGGCCACGTTCGGGAATTTGGTGGTAAAGAGAGCACAGCCATTTATATTTCCTTCGACAGCCAAAGCACGGTGGATGACCCTCATGATGGCTGATTTTTCATGAATTTCGGTCAGGGCTCTGTTGTACCCGTAAAAAAGGGTTGCGTTTCCAACGATGATGGCTCCGTGCTTTTGTTTGCAGGTGGAAAGGTTTGAGGCTCCCCATGCCACTGCTGCGTAGAATTCTTTTTCCTCCGGGATAAACATTCTCGTATCCTTTCCCCAAACCGAGTATTTCTCTGAGCCACGCTTGAATTATTGATTGCCCGTTCTATTGCGGAACCATGCCCGAGGACTATGACCTTTTCTTTTGCCCGGGTAATGGCTGTATAGATGAGGTTTCGTTGAAGTAGCATTTTTCCGAACTGGTTTATGAAGGGCAGGATAACGTACGGGTATTCAAGCCCCTGTGCTCGATGGCATGTGATCGCGTATGCCAAACTCAATTTCTCTCCAGCCTCTTCCAGACTTAAAGCAATAATTTTATCATCAATATCTATCAAGATGAGTCCCCCCGACACGTCTATGACCTTCCCTATATCACCATTAAAGATGTCCTTTTCATAGTCATTTTTTCTGACTATGATTCGATCCCCTTTTCTTATGATTGTGGTAAGGATTTTCACCTCAGGAAGAACCGGGGAAGGGGGATTCAGGATCTTCTGAAGGGTTTCATTGAGTGGCGCCACCCCAAGAGGACCATCCTTACGCGGAGTGATGATCTGGAACAGACGGCGCTCATCCTTGAACTTCTGAGCCAAGGCTATGATGATTTTTTCAATTTCATCTGGATCATGCTTTCTCATAAAGAATACATCTGATTGAGGATCCGGACTGAAAAAGCCCAGATCCACGTCACCATTTTTTATCCGATGGGCAACCTTGATGATATCGGAGGCTTCATCCTGCCGGAAAATCTTTTCAAGTCGTACAACTGGTATTTGATCCGAATTAATAAGTTCTTTCAAGACATTTCCAGCACCCACCGATGGAAGCTGATGGTGGTCGCCAACAAAGATAAAATGGGTTCTTCTCTTAAGGGCTGACATCAATCGGTAGAACACCTCTTGATCAACCATTGAGCATTCGTCGATAATAGCCACATCAGTATCAAACTGGTTCAAGTCATTGTATATCCATTGGTTCCCACGGAACCCGAGTCGACGATGTATGGTATAGGCGTCATGATCTACGGTTGTGGCCAGCTTCTTGGCGCTGATGCCGGTAGGGGTCATGCAGGTTAGATTCAGGTGCATTTTTCGGGCAAGCTCGACTACAGCCTTCAATACTGTAGTTTTACCAGTTCCTGGCGCTCCTGTGATTACAAACACCTTGTATTCCGCAAAGAAATGAAGGGCATCGCGTTGTTCCGGACTTAAGGTCAGTTTATTTTCCAACTCAAACCGTTCTATGTGCTCATTTACAGTCTCCTTGTTGAGGAATATCAAGTCTGATTTCCTCACTATGACATCTGCCAAAAGGCGTGCAGATTCTGTTTCATAATCATATGCCTGCTTCGAGTAAATACAGTCATCGGAAACAATGATGACCTTATCCTCCTCCAATAGCTTGAATGACGGCTCTATATCCTCGAGGTGTATAGGGCTCGTATCAAGAAATCTGGTAGAGTTGTCCAGGCAATATTTGTTGATATAGTCGGGTATCTCCAACCGGTACAGGAACATGTGTCCATGATAATCCCCCACGGTGCGAAGCAGATAAATCAGGAAGGCCTTTAGCCTTTCAGGGTTACTATCGAGAATGCCGAGTCTTTTGGCAATGAAATCAGCAGTAGTAAACCCGAACCCATCGACCTTCATTAGGATGTAGGGATTTTGGCGAATTTCTTCCTCGGCTTGGAGGCCACCTCCGAAGATTGCAAGGATTTTTTTAACGCGCTTTTCTTTGATGCCAAGAGAGTTCAGGAACGATCGCAGGGAATACACCTGTCTTTCTTCATCCCATTTTTTACGGTTTTCCTTCCATGCCGTAATAAGGCTCTCTGAGGAGACCTCGCCTATACCTTCCACCTCTATAAGCCTCTCGGGGTTATTATCAAGGATACCTATCGTATCTTGACCAAAATGCCTGACAATGGCTCTTGCTCTTTCTGGTCCTATGTTGGGAGAAATATTGTCGATGAAGAGGCCTATACTTGTCAGTTCCTCAGCGTTGTAGGTTATCTCATAGGACGACGTTTTGAACTGGAGCCCGTATTTGGGGTGTTTTCTGAAGTCTCCGTGGAAAGTAGCCACCGTATCCTTCACAATATTAGGGCCAAATTCCCCCGTTATTATGGATGGGGAGCCCGACTTTGTTTTAATTCTGAGAACCTTGTACCCGCTATCTGCAGAAAACAAGATTTTGGTGATGGTGCCGGCGACCGTTTCCAAGCTCTATTCCTTTTTTCCGTGTACCGGGCATTTTTGGTCTACTCCCAAGGATTCCCCCGACATCTCACAAGTGCACGGGTCTAAGGTCACCCCAGCTCTTGTTAGCAGATTACTGTTTTTCGTGATAGAGGCTAACACAATTTCACTCCAACCCGGGATTTTCTTCGCCAGCTTTGCCCTTACAGATACACGATAATCATCTGCCAAGGCTTTCATCTCGAATTCCTGTATGAGACCCACTTGTTGGGGGGTTCCATCTGAGTCTTTGCAGTACACCCTCATTTTGGGTGAACACAAAGCCCCATCCGAGCCTTTCTGCACGGTGATTATCAAATCTCCATCGACTTCCATAATGTGCCCCTTTTCATTTTGGGTCTTTAACGTGTTTGATAACGAATGATCGGTATATGTCGAAACGTGACGGTAAAGGAATCGTGCTCGTGGAGCATTCACGAGTCTTTCAACAAATCGTCAAGGTTTATCCCCTCGTCTTTTTTCTCTGGTTTGGTTTCACCAATGATTTGGGCTAAACCCCCCTTTGGATCCATATGCTCTTTCTCAAGCATTTCCTCGTACTCTTCAATACCCTTAAGCATGCCCTTCAGGATGTGCTTCAACAATGTGGTGGTCATTCAACACGCCCCTTCAATTGGTCTGTAAGAGCTGTAGCCAGGTCATATGCAACTTTTGAAGCCACCCCATTACCGACGAGCCGATACATGATAGATAGAGACATATCATCTGGAAACCGGTACCAGTCCGGTACTGATTGGAGCCGGAGATATTCCCTGACAGTGAATCTTCTTGGGTGCGGGGTTTCGGGTGGATCAGGAAGGTCTCCAATGGCGTCCTTGATGACACATAATCTTGAATAACCAGTAGGGAAGATGAAGGAAATCAACAAATCTTTTCTGAACCCTACAATGAAAACCCGTTCTCTTTTCTGAGCGACCCCGTGATCTAAAGCATTGACCACCTTCCAGGTTACGTTGTAACCTATATCCGAGAATCTTTTCAGAAGATTATTAAAGGTTCCTATATGGTTTTTTGAGACCAGCCCTTTTACATTCTCGAATAGGAACGCTTTTGGTTTTCTCGTTTCTATGATGTTGAGGTAGGCCCATACGAGCTTTCCTCTATCACCCAATTCACCGGCACCCTTACCGGCGACACTGAAGTCTTGGCAAGGTGGGCTGGCAGCGTAGATGTCCGCCTCTGGGATGGTGTGAGGGTCAATTTGGCTTATGTCTTGGTGGATTATGTGACCCCCAAGATTGGTAGCGTATGCCTCACAGGCTTCATGATAAAAATCATTGGCCCACAATAATTTGAGGCCGGCAGCTCGTAGACCAACACCCATTAATCCTGCCCCTGCAAACAGCTCCACGCATGACAACCCTGAGGGTTTTGAGCGTGGGAGGTCGTACGGTTTGTATACCCCACGACCCGGGAAATCATACCCGGGATGTAACTGGCACGTCGCCTTCCCCATAACAGCGGTGGTCAGAGTGGCTGCCGGTTCGTTCCAATCCATTCTCCGGAGGTGGTAGGAACACCCACCTCCGTTGTTGAAGGAGCCTTTCATGAAAGCCTTTTGGTCTTCAACAGGTAGTAGTGACCGCCAGTTCTTCCCAGGGGGTATCCTGAAGGCGTATGGCTTTTCGTCATTTCTCAGACCATAACCTTTATGGTTAGCTATCATGCCTTTTTCCTCATTTTTAGCCATATTTCCGGTTCACGGTATGAGTCAAATCGCAAGGATTCTATAGTAAACCCTTGTGATATAAACCACTGGGAAACTTTTAGCCCGCCATCATCAGCATCTGTCCCCAGCTCATATTTTGCTAAATGGGCATCATCAGGACCTCGATCCGGGTACGGTAAGACAACATACATATAACCGTTAGGGACAAGTACCCGCTGTAACTCAGAGACGGCTTTGGCAGGATCCCATGCATGCTCGAGTGAGTGTGATGAATAAACCACGTCATATGAGGCATTCTCCAATACCCCCAAATCATGAAAATCAGCACTTATAACACAATAACCGGATGTTCGTGCCTTAACAGCCTTATTAAGATCAAGCTCAACACCGGTCAGGTTTATAAAACCCATTTTCCGGAAAACTCTGAGCCCCACACCGTCTCCACAAGCCACATCTAATATCCGAGTTTTCCTGTTCACAGATTCAAATAAGGTCAGATACCGAGCCTGTCCTTCCTCCCATCTGGGGATGGTGGATTCGAAAGACTCATAAGTCTGGGTCTGTAATCTCACATAATCTTCATAGGTTGCCGGCCGTGTCATTTGAAAGTTATTTTCAATCCTTAAAAAGAGGAATATTTTCTATCTTAGGGGTTTTGTCAACAGGACTTATTTCTACCGGAATGTCCCCAACCATGTTGAGAAATTCCTGCTCTGTTATGATTTTTACCCCAAATTTCTTTGCCTTTACCGTTTTTGATGACCCTTTATCTTCGTTGCACACCAAGTAGTCCAAATCCTTTGTGACGGTTGATGGGGTTTCCCCACCATTGGCTTTAACCTGCTTCTGGTACACAGTTCTTGGTTGAGCCATAGCTCCGGTGAAACAGAAGGATTTTCCAGCCAGATTTCCTTCTGATTGAGTTTTCCCTGATAGATTGATGAGCTTCATCAGATTCCGGATTTCTTTCTCATACTTTTTCAAGCCTTCCAGAATGGAAGTGGATGATATATCAGAGTACCCTTTCATGGTACTGATATCTTTTTTTGAGGCTTGAAGAACTCCCTCGATGGTTTTAAATTTTTTCAAGAGGTCTTCTGCCGTTCGATGTGAAATTCCTGGAATACCTATGGCAGCCAAAAATATTGTTGGTTCCATGATTCGTGTACGTTGAATGTTTTCAATGATGGTAGTAGCCGACTTATCCCCCCACCCTTCTATGGAAGCTATGTCGGATTCCTTGAGCCGATATAGGTCGGCAATTCCCTTAATGATGAACTTTCCTTCTCGTTCCGGCCCGGCATTGAATAGCTTGTCCACTAAAGACTCTCCAAGGCCGTCAATAGTTACAACCTTTATCCAGTTCATGATTCGAAAAAATTTTCGGGAGGGACATCCTTCGTTATTGCAGATGAGTTTGATGTCATCATTTTCCAGTGGTGCCCTACAATCGGGGCAGTGTGTTGGTATTTCAATAGGATTGCCCTCATGTTTCAAAACCGAGACAATTTTGGGAATAATATCACCGGCTTTCACAACCATGACGGTGTCCCCCCGACCAATTCCGAGCCTTTTGATTTCAGCAATATTGTGCAAAGTGGCTTTCGAGATTATAGATCCTTCTATCTCTACGGGTTTCAGATTAGCCAAAGGCGTAACGACCCCTGTACGGCCTACTGGCCATTCCTCATGTAGGAATTGAGTTATAGCTCCTGGGGGGTCAAATTTGCAGGCAATTTGTGCCCGAGGTTTACCCTCAACCAACCCAAACGTCTTTTGAGTATGCGCCGAGTCAACTTTGATGACCACTCCGTCCATACAGTAGGGGTATTTGTCCCTATGCATCCTGAACTTTGCCAGAGCACCTAACATGGCGGTGGTGGTACCTACGTATGTCTCAGGCACGGTAAATCCCAGCTCACTGAGCATGCTCGGTTTATCTATTTCATTGATGTCTTTACCATTGATTTCAGATTCCTTGAGGATATCGTAAGCTATGACCTGAAGATATTGGCAAAACATACCATCCAGTCTGCGACTGATCCCAGAGGCGGCATTTCTTTCGTTGCTATATCGCTCATCTTCCGGAAGACAGTCATTAATTTTAATGAAATCTTTTTTGGGAAGTATTATTTCGGCTCTCACGGAACATCGGATAGGAATTTGATGAGGAACGCTCTTCATTTTTAGAGCATTGACATAGATGTTCTCTCCTGTTGTCCCATTTCCTCGAGTGACAGCTTCAAGGAGTTCTCCGTCATATTTAAGTTCTATACTCAAACCATCCAATTTGGGTTGTGCAACATATTTAGTGTCAGGCTGGAATTTCATCGTCCAACTCTGAAATTCTACATCACTATGCACCTTGTTTAGACTCCCCATGAGAATTATGTGGTCTGATTTTTCCCAAGGTGATGTCGGTTTGGATCCTATTTTCTGGAGTATTGGATGGTCTGGGTCTATTTTCCTGACCATCTCCTCCAAGGCGTCATACTCCTGATCCGACAGGGTAGTTCTTCCTGTTGGGCCATAATATTCTGACTTGGCTTGTGCCAGTTTTTTTACAGCTTCTTTCAGTTCCATTTATTTTTTCTCACTTTCATCATCATCTTCTAGCATGGCAACCAGAAAGTCATATTGGTTGATAGCTTCTTCGGCCTCAACTATCCCACCCTTCAGGTGTTTATAGATTTCTTTTTTCTCGGTTCCGGTTTCAGTATTTTTGTATAGATCAGTAAGTATACCGAGGAATCCAAGTGTGGCCTCCCACTTTGAATTCAATATTTTGAGCATGAATGCGGGAATAGCCGTCTTATTTTCAAGTGGGCATCTTTCTTCCCCCTCCCCCATCATTTCTCTGAGATCGTCTTCATTAAATGCCATATGGTTTTTCTCCTTAAGTTGTTTTCGTCATCCCCCTATATAAAATCATTCATGGTTTTGGGGGTGAGTTAAACTTCCATGTATCTTATATCTTTTATATTTCTTTTTTATGTTTGATCCCTGTCTCGAAGAGACAGGTCTCTTGAAACTGATATGTACAGGAAAAGACACGCATGGATTGGCTCATGTAAGACAAAAAAGGAAATCAGATTTGATATAAATGACTGGAAAAATATGAGTTATGTAAGTCCTTCAAAACATTAGAGTTATGAGTCGGTAAAAAATTTTATTACCATAACCGACTGGAAAAATAGGAGTTATGTTATAGAGAGAAGAATCATGTTTATTTTTAATAAGCAAACAATTATTATTTGATGTAAGGAGAACCTGAAAATGGTTGTGACCATATCTAGCCCAGACAAGCTATCAATTGCCATGTTCCTCAACTTCTTGATAAGGAATCTTGGGTCCGGTTATGTTGTTGGTGAGGTGCATTCACTCATGTCAGAGCAATCCATTAATTCCTATGTAGACGGGCACCTTCAGACACACCCGAAGGTTGTATTTACCTATTATGCAAAAAGGAAAGTGAACATAGATCCTGTCAAAGTCATTCCACCAAAACTTCTCGAGGTGTCCGAGGCCGTGGTCTGGTTCAATATGTACGAGACCTCTTACAAATCATTGAAGGACACGATTGATTTTGATAAACTATTCCTTGATACATGGAACAAGAACTTAGTTCAACTAGGTGAAGAAAGGAGGTAAAAAACCAAGTGGAGAAGGATATTGGGGCTTATTCCTGAAAACGTACCTGCCCGGGCCTAGTGAATATGTTTCACGGTACAGCGGGAAAGAGCAGGAGGATTAGAACGTCTACATACTCATGCCGGACATTTATCCGGACATCATGTCCGGGAAGACCTTTGTCTGATTTTGGGGAATGTTTTTTGAGGTCTTTGTCCTCGGGTGGTTATGTAAGTACAGCCGTTTCCAAGAGAACCTCCCCTTGATTTTGCATGGTTAGGACCATGCCGTCACTGGCAGTAAGCGCAGGTGATGCGAAATGGCACAACATTGCGCCTTCGCCGTGTCCACGGCGGGGGGATAATGAAGCCAGAAAGGTGGCCGAAAAGTCAGACAATAAGGCACATCAAATAATCAATATTAAAAGAGAAACTGATATGTACAGGAAAAGACACGCATGGATTGGCTCATGTAAGATCAGAAAGGATAAGGTGTTATGGTGATCTACCACAACACCGGAGAAGTGTATGGTAGGCCATCACGAACTTGCCAAGAGGTTCACTTCCATATTGAACGATGGGTGGAACGTTAGTTCTGCTCTTTTCCAAGGACCCCCCTCAGTGGGCAAGAGGACGGCCGCGTTTGAGATTTCCAAGAATATCTTGTGCATAGGAAGTCATTTAATAGAGGAATGCCGGTGCCGATCGTGCATCAGAGCTTTGGAAGATCACCCGGATTTCTTATGTGTTGGTCGGTTCGAGAGGATTAAAGTAGCTGATACGGACAGTATTCGATCTTTCATTTCAGTGGCTCCATTTCTTTCAGACAAGAAAATTGTGGTCATGGATAACGCTGATTCCATGACCTACGAGGCAGCTAACAGGCTTTTGAAGGTTCTGGAGGAACCTCCAAAAAATGTCAGCTTCTTTTTGGTGACCTCAGAGCCTGAGAGAATCATTAAGACCGTAAGATCGAGGTGTGTTCAATTCAAGTTTGGTACCCTGTCTCATGAGGACTGCATAAACATCATATGGAAGAAGATGGGGTTTGACCTTCCTAAAGCGAGAGTACTTGGTTGGCTGGCTTGTGGATCGTCGGCGGACGTCTTTTCTAACCCCGGGATGTATCTCAACAACAGAGATAGGGCATTCAGTTTCATGTCTTCCATGAAGGCAAAGGACCCTCTTGATGCCTTAGATTACGTGGATAGAGTAGGAAGAGCGGAGATACCCTCATTCATAGATATGCTGATGTTGCTCTTAACAGACCTGATGTCTATGAAAGAGGGTTTTGACATTATCAATGCAGATATGCGTAAGGACGTGCAAAAGCTGGCTGAAGACGTCGACGCGAAAGCCTTCATGTTTATGGCATATCATATCAGTCAGATACGTAAGGGGCAATGGTACAACGTGAATATGTCTATGGCTCTGAAAAATGCCGTGTTGAAATCACATCCGGCGGTTTCTGTGAAAGGCGCCTAAATGAGATTCAATGAGGCTATACAGCAACTTAAGTTCAAGAGGGAGAAGAAGTTCGCGTTGGTAGGTGAAGAGCCCTACCTGAAAAGTCACTTCATCAAAGCCTCCAAAGCCTTTAATAAAGAGATTGAATTCCTTGAATTCTGGCCTGACAGCGAAAATGATACCGTAAATGCCCTTTCTGACAGCCTGTTTTCGGAGAGGCTTGTAATCATTCACCATGTGGATGAGATGAAGCTCGACAGGCTCACCTCCGCGATAAAAGGTTCTGACCATACCGTTATAGCTGTGTTCAGCGATGAGGCTAATACCAAGACGAGGGGTGCCTCAACACTCTTGGGGGTGTGTTCTGCGGTTCAATGCGTTCCCATGAAAGAATACGGAGCGGAATATCCGACATGGATGGAATCTAAGATATCCAACGCCGGCTACATTGCTGACAATGGTGTGGTTCAGGAAATTTATTCCCGGATCGGGCCTGATTTGTCCACTCTTTCAAACGAGCTTAACAAGCTGTTTTTATTGAAAGAAGAAACAAAGCATTTGGAGATGAATGATGTTAATCAAGCCATATCCGTGACGGCTACAAGAACAGCTTATGATATCCTTGAAGGGCTCATGAGGCAGGATGTTTCATTGGCACTGGCCAGTTTTCAATCTTATTCAGGAAGCCGGGATACTTACGTTGAGATCATCGCTTTCCTGTTCGCCTATGTAGAAAAGATGTATCGAATGATACTGTTGAGGGATAGGAAGCATTCGGTTGAGGCAATAGCTGACATTCTTGGTCTTCCAAAGTTTTTGGTAAGTTCCAAATATCTTCCTAAGGCATTGAAATTTGGGAAAGGTTTCTTGATCAAGCAGATGGGAGCTTTGTGTGACCTCGACCTGAAAGTAAGGTCTTTCAAAGGAAATAAGGGGGTCTTGGTTGAGAATTTTATGTATGGTTTTGCCCCTAAAGTTTAACTGGAAGATTTTTTTTCAAATAATTTTATATGGCCAGGTGAAGGAACGGATCGGGGGATTTGGAGCCTTCAAAAAACATAACTTCAATGAAATGGCGGAGATGTGTCCAAGAGCCTATTTTCATATGTAAAGTATGCTCCCTAATAACCTACTAATATCAGAAATTTAGGTGGGAAAAAAACCCCCGAAGATAATACATAACGGATAAGAATAGGATGGTTTATGGCTGATAGATTCGAGCTAACGCCTCTCGGAAAAGTCGTATGGGAAGACAGATATGCTCTTAAAGATGAAAATGGCAACCCCATTGAAAAAGACATTACCGAGACGTTTAGAAGGGTTGCCAAAGCCATAGCTTCTAATGAAAAGGATCCCAAGAAGTGGGAAGACGAATTTTATTGGATGATGGTAAACAGATATTTCTGTCCGGCGGGCAGAATTCTTGCCCATTCAGGAACCCACTACTCTCAGCTCTTAAACTGTTTTGTTCTTCCCTTCCGCTCTGACAGCCTCGAAGAGATCATGCATACCGCTTCTGATATGGCAATCATTCAAAAGCATGGGGGTGGTACTGGATTTTCTTATTCAACCCTGAGACCTGAAGGTTCCTATATTAAAGGTGTGAATGGAAGAAGTTGTGGGGTTATTGGTTTTATCAGTATGATGTCCACGGTATCTGAGGTGATCGAGCAGGGTGGCTGTCTTACAAAAGACAGCCTGATCAATACGGGGGAGGGTCTGCTATACCTATCAGAGATGATTCCTGGTACAGAACCCGGTTGGTATGACCAAAACAGGTGTGTGAAGACTAAGGATGGAGATAAAATTTCTAATAAGTTTTATGTGAATGGCTACTCCTATGTTTTACAAATAGAAACAGAGGATGGGAGGGTTATCAAAGGAACCCCCAACCATAAAATTTATGTTTTATCCCCCTCAGGGTATGTTTGGAAAAAATTTGATGAACTTAACATTGGGGATTGGATTGTTTCAAAACTGGGAGAGCATGTTGGGACTCCTCAGAAACTTTGCATTGATGTACAGAAGAGCCACCACAACTGTATCATCCCCGGTCAGCTTCCCACAGAGATAGATGAGGATTTCGCTTTCTTCCTTGGGTATTTTCTGGCAAATGGGTTTTCTACAAAGAAAGAACACGATTATCGGTTGGGAGTAACCATTCCGCACAATAGTTATCTCAACGATCAAATTGAGAAAATTCTGAATGACCTTTTCGGGGATAACATCTCTGTTTTTTCTTTACAGAAAAAGGATGATCAGAGCAAAACCTATTACATATCCAACAGAATTGTAAAAGAATTCATGGCCATGAATGGCCTTCTTAAAGAGGACAGTTTATCAGCATCTATACCTCTTAAGATTCGCCAAAGTCCTCCAGAGATTGTTGCTTCTTATCTTGCGGGGCTATTTGAGGCAGATGGGGCTCTGAGCTATGGATACCCCTCTTATAGCACAGGATCCCCCACGCTGGCAAGGGAGCTCCAGGTTTTATTGATGGGTCTTGGGATACCTTGTAAAATCAGCCCACAAAAAAGAGGCCCTGGATCTTTTTCCCAAAACTCCATGTGTCGCTTGAGGGTGCAATCTTTCATAGGCTTGAAGAGGTGGGTTGATCTGGTCAAGGTCTCGGGAGAATCCCGATTTTCAGCTTGTGGGGATCATCAGCCGGATTTATCTCGAGAGTATAATTATGTTCTTCCTTTTGCTCAGCTCTGGCTTGGCAAAGCAATTGCCCATCTGGACGATCAAAAATACAAATCAAAAGATCCAGCCATTTCAAGGCTACGAAAGCGCCTGAAAAGAAACGTTGGAGGAAAAAGGGCTCTAACTTTATCTTCTTATGAAGAACTGAAGGCTCTTGAACCTATTGCAGGGCTATTGAAGGATGTTGATGGGTACTATTTCTCCCCGGTGACCAAGATTGATAACATGGAAGATTATACCTATGATATGGAGGTTCCTGAGACCCACTCCTACATAGCAAACTCTTTCATAAGCCACAATTCACGGCGGGGAGCTAATCTTGGACTTCTTGATATCAGTCACCCTGATATATGGGAATTTATAAGTTACAAGACTGAACACAACTGGGAACATCTTCGTGAGTTTGTCAACGTACATGATCAGAAAAAATGGGACGAGTTTACGTTTGAAAATCTTTACAAGTGGCAGATGTATAATGTCAGTGTAGGAATAAATGACGAATTTTTGGAAGCGGTAAAATCAGGCTATGACTGGAAATTAGAGTGGGAGGGTGTTGAGTGGAAATTGTACAAGGTAAGTTTCAAAAAACATTTGATGGATGGATCCTATATCACCCGGTACTATGAGGTCACAGCTGATTCTGAAAAAACTGCTCTATGGAAAGTAAAAAGAAAAGTCCCTTATCCAACTGCAAACGATGTGTTCGAAGTCTTTTCTGTAAAAAATATCAAGGCCTCAGAACTATGGGACAGGTTGTGTTATAACTCATGGGCTGATGGTTGCCCAGGCCTCATCAACATGTCCGCCGTCAGAAAAAAGCATAACCTTGAGTATGTGAATCCAATACTGGCGAGTAACCCTTGTGGCGAGCAACCCCTCCCTGCTTTTGGATCCTGTAATTTAGCCAGTCTTGTACTCCCTTCTTTTGTCAACAAGAAGGGAGATTTTGATTATCCCACGCTGGAAAAAGTTATACGTATTGCAGTACGCTTTATGGACAATGTCATTGATAATTGCAAGTTCCCTTTGAAAGAAATTGAAAAAACTGCAAAAGCCGAGCGTCGAATTGGTATGGGCACTATGGGCGTCCATGATCTCTTGATGAATTTCAAGAAAGGGTATGATACTCCCGAAGGTCGCACCTTGGT
>Ga0307376_10000763_pt1 | contig 38339 bp, 43 predicted proteins | sample TR2MG_FD_202536 | JGI IMG/M metagenome (GOLD analysis project Ga0307376, IMG submission 202536) | Soil microbial communities from Risofladan, Vaasa, Finland - TR-2 | ecosystem: Environmental > Terrestrial > Soil > Coastal area > Acid sulfate soil | place: Finland: Risofladan, Vaasa | collected...
TCTCTCAGCTTCTCCACAGCCTTCGCTCGTGCGGCGGTCAAACGAGAGAGCTCCTTCGCGGCTGCCTCGGAGCTCTCTGCGTAGTTTGGCACTGCGATTTTTAGCTTGCGCGCGCGGGCCTCGAGGAGGTGCCTCTGTGCGTCTATAGCCTTACCTTTTTCTGACAGGTCCATCAGCGTGGCCATGTCCTCTGTGCCCTGCTTTTGCTCCGACAGGGCCGCACTATCCGCGTACATCTGTAAAATCTGCCCGGGCAACGCAGCCTCCTCCTCCGCAGCTGCGGCTGCCTTCTGCTCCTCTACTGCCCCACGCTCGTATTCAGTGTCAACGCCTGCAGCGAACTGCTGGAGCGCATCTGCTTCCTCCGCTTGCGTGTCTTGGACCTGCTGCATCTGCGCACCAGCTGCGGCGTTCTTGATGTCCTCGGCCTCTTTTAACGCCGCTTCCTGCTGCCGCCTTTCACTCAGCAGCTTTTTATTCTGCCCGCGAGCGTATGTGCCGCCCGCCATCCCGAATACAGCGCCCGCCCCGAGCATTGTGTACGCCGTGTCCGCGTAGGACTTCATCGCCTCATCGCTGAGAAGATCCTCTCCTGCTTGGGCGCGTGTGATGACCTGTTGGGCTACCTCAATGGGCACCTCAGACACAACACCTCGCACTCCTCCCTTAGCCGCTGCCGCAGCCAGCGAAGTTGCCGCTTTCTTCTCCAGAATCTGCGACGCAGTTTTTTTAGCCCCCTTCCCAATCAGCTTGCCCATAACATCGGCTAGCGGTTTGCCAAATCCGAGCTTATTCCCGAAAAAGGCTGCTATTTCTACTACGTCAAGTCCCGACGCTGCCGTGGCACCAAGCATCATCGCATTGGTGTCTATTGGGGCATCGGGGTTTGCGCTCATCTGCTCACTGACCATCTGCTCTGCTTGGCTTGGCAAACCACCCAACATCCCGCCGCCGATGCCGCCAATAGCCGTTGCTGCAAGCTTAGCCAAGGGGTGGGGTATGGGTATCCTTGCTGCTGCTGCTGCGCCAACGCGTGCGCCAGCGCCGATACCTATGCCCGTGGGCAACGAGGTAGCGATCGTTTCTTTAGTCAAATCAGCAAAGGTACCTGCGCCGGCCAGCAGCGCACCGAGGCCGCTGTTGTCGTTGTAGGCTTTCCGTACGTCATCCATCGACGTAGTCTTGACCTCTCTTTCATTCTTGGCGTTAAGCGCTTTATGGCGCTCTTTTATGCTGTCACTAGCACCTTCGCTTTTCGTAAGTTTGTCCCATATGTCGCCTATCCCTGCGCCCATCCCCCGCACACCCAGATTAAAGCTGGGGCCGATCCCCTCCTGCGCCCCGGATGTATCAACTTTAGGCGTAAACTCATCTGGATGCTTTTGCTTGGCGAGCTCCCAAGCCTCGTCCGGGCCCATCCCATCCGGGGCCTCAAAAAAGCTCCCACTAGGGAGAGGTAGATAATTTGGCATTATTTAACCACCCTTACACCTGCACCGGGGGCGGCGAAGCTAGGCCCCCCCTTGAAATCCTCGCCGGTTATGCTACCTAATTCATCCTTTGTAAAACCAGCAGCTAGGGCCGCTTTACGTATTGCTGCATCGAACGGGGGGCCAATCTGAGCTGTTACTGCCTTAACAGCGGCGGCCCTATCAGCAGGAGTCGCCGTGTTTGCGGTGATTCCTAGTGCCGTTTGCACTGCCTCAGCAATTGCCTTTCGCTTAACTTCTAGCGTCCTTGTCATAAGAGCGAGGCTCCGCGCTTGACTGGTAGCCTCCTTACCCGCCGCTCTTACAATGCTCGCTGCAGCTACTCTTGCACGCGAGGTTATTTCCGCTGAATCTAATCTGTACTTGCCCTGTATATTCGCTATTTCCAGTGCTCCTTTTTGTTTTTCACTTAGTGTTCTTCTGGCCTCTACACGATCCTCACGCTTACTGCTCCCCTGCGCGGCGAGGGCTGTGAGTCCAGCTGCCTGCTTTTGGTTTGCCGTACCCAGCATTGCCTCGATCCCAAAGGCTTTATCCCCCCGCTTATTAATTTCAGTGTCATCAGCGATCACGCTCGCACCAGCGGCTCCCACCCCCCGCGCGGCGGCGGGGAGGAACCCTCTCGGTTGCCCAGACTTAGCTAGCTCCGCAGAAGCGCGGAGAGCAGCACGATACTTCCGACTGTCCTTAAAGCCCTCTGTATCCTTAAGCATTTTTTGGAGCTTCTTGTACATGGGGTCATCTTTCTTTATACGCTCTGTCAGCTCCTGCTGCGCGGTGTAGAGTTCATCCGCGGTTGGTGCCGCTGGAATTGGCTCCTCAGCGGTCGATTGCGCGGGAGCTGGAGCGGCCCCGCTGGCCTCGGCGTATTGCTGCTTTAGCCCTATTTCCTGTTTAGCAACACTCCTTCCGCCCCCCGCTCCATTCGGACTGTCGAGCCGTGCTGCGGGAAGAGCTCCCCGCGCATCCCCTACCGGGCCATCCCCTACCCACTCTTCCTCACGCCTCCCTGCTGGCTTCGCCTGCATAGGCTTCGCCTGCATAGGCTTCGCTGCTGGCCCGCCCTGCGCGGGGGACACTAACCCTGCTCCCGAGGTCATGGCATCACTAATTTGCTCTGAAAGATTGCTTGTAAGCTGGGGCCTATCCGCTGCACCCGCTAGCCACGCGAGTCCCTGTGGCAGGTACTTTGCGAGGTTAACCGCATCCTCAGAGGCGTTTAAAAGACCTTTACCACTGTTTATTAGTGTATCCAAGCCAAGCTTACGCAGGTTATCCCTGAGCAAGTTGTCCTTGGTGAGGGGGTCTGATTCTACGAGGGGACCACCAAACATCCCGCCTCTGTCGGTTTTCCATTCACCGGTGGCACCACTTCCCCATTCACCGGTGGTACCGCCGTGCGCGTACCCAATGATCCCACCGTCCGCGAAGTTCATCCCCTGAACAGGGAGCTGTGCAACACCGCCCGCCTCTTCCGGCAATCTAGTTTGCTCGGGCAACGGGTATCCACCAGTAGGGGGCAGCATACTCTGCGGGGGGATGGGAGCCGCTGTACGCAGTCTAGCGTTATCCTGCAGCTGCTGCTGAGCGAGGAGGCTGTCTAGCGTTGACGGTTTTTGGGTGGCAAGCTTCTGTAGCTTTTGCTGTGGTAGCCCACTGATGCCGCCAGCCTTATAGTGCTTTACATTAACCGCGCCACCCTTTTTGTACGTATTAACAAGCCCGCCCCCTGCGCCGGTTGGGGTTCCACCACCCATCAACCCAGACAGCCCATAAGCACCAAGCCCCAAACTCGCTACAGACTGAGCGGTTGAAGGGGGAGCAGAGTACATAGATGTTTGCGTGTTCGTAATCGGTCGACCAATAATGGACGACAAAAAAGCGAGGTTGTTGTACGGCCAGTTTTGCTGGCTGAGATAGTTTTGATACTGTGTCCCAAGCAGCTGCTGTATGTAGGACTGCTGCTGCGCTCCGGCAAGCTGCTGCGCCTGATTGAGCCCCATTTGCTGGGCGTACTGCTGCTGGCCTAGTTGACCCAGTTGCTGGTTTGCCCCGAGTTCTGCATTCAGGCCCTGCAGGCCAAGGTTAGCCCCGAATTGACGTGAGGCTTCGTCTGCGGCTTGAGCCGTCGCCCCGAATTGAGCGTACTGCCCTGCGTTTGTCTGGTTATACTGATTACCCGCTAGCATCTGCTGCAGCGCCGCTTGCTGAGCTTGTTGGTAGTACTGCTGATTGGCCAATTGCCCTTGCATATACTGGCTCGACCCCAGCTGTTGCACACCAAGCCCTGCCTGCTGGTTGGCGAGATTAGTCTGCTGCTGGTAGCCCGTATTCGCCATACCAGTTTGCTGCATATTTGCGAGATTCTGCAAGTACGACTGCAAGCCCGTTTGCGTCCCTAGCTGCTGGGTACTGTACTGCCCAGCTTGATTGGCTAGATTTGCCTGCTGCTGATTGCTGAGGTTAGCCAGCCCCATCTGCTGCTGGTTACCGAGATTGGTCAGGTTCATCTGCTGCTGGTTACCAAGGTTTTGCAGGTAGTCCTGCAAACCAATGTTTGCCCCCAGTTGCTGTGTGTTGTACTGCCCTGCTTGATTAGCTAGATTTGCCTGCTGTTGATTGCTAAGGTTAGCCAGCCCCATCTGCTGCTGGTTACCAAGGTTTTGCAGGTAGTCCTGCAAACCAATGTTTGCCCCCAGTTGCTGCGTGTTGTACTGCCCTGCTTGGTTGGCCAAATTTGCCTGCTGTTGATTGCTAAGGTTAGCCAGCCCCATCTGCTGCTGGTTACCAAGGTTTTGCAGGTAGTCCTGCAAACCAATGTTTGCCCCCAGTTGCTGCGTGTTGTACTGCCCTGCTTGATTAGCGAGTCCGGCTTGCTGCCCTGCTTGCTGGTTAGCAAGTGCGGCCTGCAGTCCAGAATTTGTCCGTAGTGCTTGTGACTGCAAAAGCGAATTAAGATTCTGCGTCCCCGTCGCGAGGTTAGCCCCTTGGTTTGCCATGCCCGCCTGCAACGCGCGCGCTTGGTCGGTATTGAACGCTTGGTTTGCTACACCGTAACCTTGGTTGTACATATTCCCGGCCATAGCCCCCATCTGCATCAGGTCTTGGCTTTCCTGCACCCCTCCTTGGATTCCCTGTCGATAGCCACCAAACGCGCCGGCTTGCTGGGCCTTATCTCCAATATCCCGTTGATTGATGGCAGACTGCTGCTGCATCAAAGCAAGCGTGGGGTCAATTGCCTCCCGTATGTACGGAGACATATACGATGAGACTACATCCGGATCAACCCATTTATCCGTCCCAACCTGAGACGCAGGGCCCATTTGATAGTTGTTGATCTGGTTAGCCGGATTGCTCGCCCAATCATTCATAACCGCTTGCATATCGTAGTTCTGCAAGTTTGGGTTATACGATCCCTGCGCGGCCTGCCCGTAAGCGCCTTGAGTGTAAAAGTTCTGCAAGTTTGGGTTATACGATCCCTGCGCGGCCTGCCCGTAAGCGCCTTGAGTGTAAAAGTTCTGCAAGTTTGGGTTATACGATCCCTGCGCGGCCTGCCCGTAAGCGCCTTGGCCGTATGCAGCCTGCGCGTAAAAATCTTGGAGATACGGATTGAAGTTCCCCGTTGCGGCCTGACCCTGCGCGGCATTAGCGTAGTAGTCTTGTAACTGCGGGGCGTTTACTGATTGGTAATCAATCCCCATCGATTGAAACTGAGGACTGTAGTACTGATTTTGAAATTGCTGGGGGGTGTAGTTTTGATACGCCCCTGCTTGCTGCGAGATGTTGTACGCACCGTTCGACGCGTCTGTGGTTTGCTGAGGTATCTGGTATCCCTCTAGCTGGCTAAACGCCCCGGACTGCATCGGAGAAAACGGGGCAACCTGATCACCCTGATACTGCTGCCATGGGTTACTGTTGATGTCGGTAAGTGCCGCTGCTTGCCCAAGGAGCTGCGAATAGTACGGCGACGCTTCCGGCGCGATGGTGTTTTGCTGAACAGTAGAAGTAGTAGGAGCACTCTCCCCTCCGCCCTTACCATACAGTTTTATATGGCCACTTGGCTCCTTGCAAAAGCCACCAGTGTCATACTCCGATATATCCAGCGCCCAAAATTTATTCATTTCGCTACCTCATTAAAAAAAGTTTGGAATACCAGCGCATCTGCTGTGTATCCACACTCTTTCGTCCACCTCTTCTTCCACCCAAGCCGGCCAACAAACTCAACCCCTGCGCAGGCATTGGCTTTAGCATACTGCTTCAGCACGTCATCCAGCTTTTTACTGTACCCATCCTCTAAGCACCCGGGCTCTGTAGTGCAGTGCTGAACACACAACATACGCTTTTGCGGGTACTGCTTGATCTCTACGGCGAAAAAACCTACCAGCGAAGAGGTATCTACATCGTAAAATACCCACAAACTGTAGTGCCCCGTGTAAAAAAGCTTAACTAGGTCATCAGTCAGGGAGCGCCCGTTTGTTAAGTTTTGCGCAATAGTAAAGTACTTCATCAGGCTGCCCACCGTCTGAGTCAGCAAGCCGTATGGCACTATAGAAATTTCTAGGTTCATGCGGGGAGCGCCCGTTTTTCGTTAACTTTACGCATCTGCTTCTTTGTACCATGCGCCTGCCTACGTATACGGTCCATCATAGCGTAAAGCTTCTTAGCGCCACACTCGGTCGACCCCCCGCCAAGAGCACTCACCACATCGGCGGAGACTACAAACTCACCGTCTGCAAGGCGGGCGGGGCGACCACCATCAATCTGCGCGCAGACTTCATCTGACAACCCGGTCCCCGGTCCCCGCACCATACGCGGCTGTGTGGGGCTACCCTCAGCAAGGGAAGTAATCCCCGGGCCCCCTCCTGCGGCGTACTTGGGGATGAAGCGCTGGTTAGCAAAATAGGGGTTCTTTTGGTTGAACGGGTTTTTATTACCTGATACGCCAAACGGGTTTTTATCCTGCTCATAAGTAAAGGGCGTTACCCGAGCGGAGGGTGCGAGGCGGGGGTCGATCCCATCGTACTCCTTGGCGTCGGGAGTGTAGGTAAGAGCAGCCATCCCCAATGGCTTTAACCCAAGCTCGCGAGTCTTCAGCGTGTTCCAAGGGTCTTTCATAAACTCGTCGCCAATTTTGCTTGCCCCTCTCCCCATCTGCTCAAGTCTACCCATAGGCGTGTTCGGCTGGATCTTTGTGCTGGCTAGATCAGCGAACGACGCAGGCTGCTTAATGACGAGGCTTGTATCCGCTATCCCCGCGCCCCCGGTTGCGGAAGTAGTGGTAAGGCTGTTCCCTACCGCATCCGCTGCATCCGCCCCCATTTCTGGGGCTACGCCTCCCCAAGCATCTTGGTATAGCGCCCCTCCTTCAAATCCCGCTTGCCCCTTACTTAGGGATGACACTCCCTCTGCGACAGACTCAAACGGAGCGGCGTTTGCCTGCGCTGCCATCAGGGCTTCTGACCCAGCTGTTGCAGACTCAGCTAACCCAGCCTGCAGTGCGGGGCTCAGCGCGTTGTACTCCGCCACAGTCATCGACCCGCTTGCATATGCCTCGGCCATGGCTGCTGTAGCAGCTTCGGTCATCCCAGCCTCTGTCGCGGCTGCGGTCAAACCAGCGCTTAAACTGAAACCCCCGTAGCCGCCCAGTGCACCCATGGCGAAGTTCGCAAGAAACCCGTTCTTTTTATCCCCGACTATAGCCCCAGTGGCACCACCAGCAAGTGCAGCACCCCACGGACCACCACCAAACACGGTGGTAACAGCGCCGGCGACTATGGGCAAAATAGTAGCCAAAATACCCATCTCGTACAGCCCCGTATCGGGATTAACTGTGAGCTGCATGTTGTTTTTCGCGGCTAAAGCATGAAAGTAATCAAGCTCTTCGCGGGTCATGTGGACCAGTACGTCATCCTTCCCGCGCCCATGCTTCTGCAGCAGCGCAGCGGCTTCTCTCAGCTGCGGCTTACCTAAGTTTGCGATGCCAGACATAGTATTTCCCTATTGATCTTCTCTAGTGTTAATTTGCCCAATACAAGTGGATGTTGCAGTTATACTCCTTACAGCTAGAGTCAGTGTTTCTCCGGGCTGTAGTGTAATTTCATCCTCGAAAGAGAATACAAACTGAGCAGTTTCCGATATGGTATTAGACCAAACTACTTGATCGTTAGTTGAAAAGGTTACTTCCGTTGATGCTACATCATAATCCGTAATTGAGGTGGTAGCCCACTGAGAGAACGACGGAGTCCCTGCCGCTATAGTGGCATTTTTAATCAAGAAGAATGACGTAATAGAATTAGCATTACCCTTCGTCGCACCACTTACGGAAAGTAAATTAACAATAGCTTGATTAGCTCTTGCTACTCCAGACGCAGCAAACACAAGAGAATTTCTTATTGTAAATAATGGCGTGTAGATACTGACAGAACTGGTAATGGCCGTATTGTTAAAGTAGGACATTCGCGGGCCAGTAAGGAATTTTGCTCCGGCTACAAAACCCGCAAAGGATCCAACACTCGTTGTTATAGCCCCCGCCGCAGTTCCTATGTTATAGGTAGACAAAAGGAAGGGGAAGGATGGTTGACTTACACTTGGCGTAGCCTGACTATTTGGAAAGATTATTGTGTGGACGTTAATAAAATCTGGGTTGTTCCCCGCTACCGCGGACTCAATACGAAAGGACACAGCGCCAAATCCTAGATACTGAACCTGTATCTCTCCGACATTCCCATACGTAGGGGTAATATTAAACCCAGATTGGTTAGACGTTGATCCTGTCCCGTCGCACACATCACCATTCCAAGATGCTTGCGGTATCCAAGTATCCGTTACAGCAGTGCCAGCTAGTGTCTCCGCCCAAGCTAAGCCGGGGGTACCTATGCCCGTTATACTGAAAGTCCCTGCTTTAGCCCCAACAGAATTAGCCAGCCATACTACAGTTGCTCCACGTTGCTGTGCAGTCCAGCCGGGATAGACACCCTTGCTCAATTCATAAGCAGTTTGTTCGTGATCTGTTGTAGCGCTGCCGGTGCTGGATATTGTTACATTTACTGCCGCAGCACTATTAAGTGTTACCGCAGCAGTCCCAGCAGTTACTGTTCCAGAGATAGTCAGGGTTTCAATCTTCCTTTTACCATCCGTGGAATGAAGTATCCCGAAAGCCGTTCCATTGTAACCAAAGGCAAACGTAGACTCACTGGTACCAACACCAACTACTTGAATGTTGTTTGCTATCCCAGCGGAGAATAGCATCGTGAATCGAGCTAAAACACCTTGCCCCGGCCTGTAGCGTAGTCGCTTCCTAGATTGAATTGACCCATAGTATCCAGCAACTGTTCCCCCTGTACCCACAGTAAACAAATTACTAGCGGCTGTAGCTGTTCCAGCAGCTCCATCAGTAGAAGACACTACCTCTGTAGAATTTAGTCCATACACAGCATCAGTTTGGAATACAGAAGTAAGTGACTCTACAGCTACTTCACCAAACGGAAGTCTGGGGGAGTGGATAGCAACCTCAAGGTGCCCCTCACCAGTAACAGGAACAGCGATGTAGTTATCTGCATCGCTTGTTCCATAGATTATTGCTTTAGGTTGATAGGCCACTTAAAATATCCAATAATTTGATCCGTCTGACTTAAACCTAAGTGTCTCATACTGAAAAACAATAGACGCAGATGCCGCGTTGTCTATCAGCCCCACAGCAGGGCTAATATCCAGTGTGTTTGCCCCCGCTGTAGATCTCTTTACGGAAAACTCTCTCCCGATAACTAATGCGGGATCAGGCAGCGTTAACGTCACGTTCCCGCCTGTCGTATCCACAAGAATAAATCCATCGGCCAAGCCAACTAGGGAGCTTACAGTAACTTCCCTTACACTTTCTGCTGCCACTTCTGCGTTTGACTCGGCAGTCATACGAAGCATCCAGTTGGTCATTACCAAAATGTGATTTTGCATCCACCCCGGGGACCACTCTTTTGGCGGCTCAGGTAAACGGGGTACGCCTACAGTGTGTGACATGGCTTAGCGTCTCCCGTCTGGGCGGAGGTCAAGTCGGAGAGCTCCCAACTGCCATGCTACGCCAATAGCGTCACTTGATATACGAACTGCTGCCTGCCTCCCACGTAAGCGAACCCACGCTTGCGGCGTAAATTGCTCAATTGGTGAAGTGCTTATACCCTCCGATGACGTGCGGGTAACAGCGCTATCTGACGGCTCCGTGTCACTGTTGATCCATGTGTTACCGGGTGAGTTTCGTGTTTTCAGCGTGAGTAGTAAAGACGGGTTGATAGCGGAGGACCCGACAAATGACACGTCGGGGATCACCTTATTGATAAACATAAACTGGTGCCCGTCCCCAAGGTCAAAATCAGAGCTCTCAATATATGCGCTTATGGCAGCGGTGCTGTCTGTACTTAAGTCATCCGTACCAATTTCGTGGTTTACTAAAACCTTATTCACGTTGTCCGCGGCTACAGGAAACTGAAGAATGCCCGAGTCAGCCCAAGCGGAGCGCCCAAGCGTCCCGAAATACCACACATTTTCCCCGTAGTTATACGTGAGGTAAGAGTCGACTACCGATGAGTTGGGGCTACAGTAGTACCATGTTATCTCTGTGTACTGCTCATTGGTGGCAGCGAAGATTTGGTACGACTGACTATGATTCAGGTTGTCAATAATGACCTTCAGTAACGGGCACGGGAGTGTATTTACAGTTCCGTTGTACATGTAAAACTTATCGCGCCCCATCCAGTAAGCGGTCCCCCCGACAACACCCACTGCCCCCGGGCTAACCAGCGAAATTGGGGTGCCCAGTAAGTTAAAACCAAACACTAATGACCCGCCGATAAACGTCATTGAGTAAAGCGCTGCGTCTGTCCATATCAGCGTCTCCATGCGCGTATTGCGCGCTGTTAGTATGGAGCTGCCTAAAGATAAACGGAAACCACCAGCAGCGTTGACTACAGTTGGCGTCCAGTTAACCGCGCTTTCAGCGTCGGACCAGCGGACTAACAGAGGGTCTTGTACGAGGTCCGGTGGGCTATCGTAAGGGTTGCACCCAAAGGCCACAACATGCCTACTGTGGGTCACGACAATAGTGTTTGATACTGTCGGAACATCTGCTGCTCCGGGCATGTCCTGTAGATAAACAGCACGGGCGGTGAGCCCCGCACTGGTGTCCCAGTAAAATATGGACCCCCCTCGCTCGCAAAAGACAAGGTCTTCCCCAAAGGTACTCTGAGACCACAGGCGGAGTTGCGAAGCATTCGTTAATGAGCTGGAGCCTCCCCATGCAACGCCTCCCCAAGCACCGGCACTCCAGCCCGTGCCTGCGACAAAAATATCTAAGCCGACGTTGATCTGATACGCCGCAACAACAGCCGCCCCGCCACCTACACCACTTCCGCTTGCTGTGGAGGCTACAGATATTGTGTAGCTATCATCATCCACTACAAGCACTACGGTGTGCTCCGCGTTTATCTCTGAAGCCGGAATACCGTTAATGGGCCCCGTAGCCCCGGATATTGTCACGTAGTCCCCCATCAGTGCTCCGTGGGCGGTGTCGGCAATAGTAAGCGTTGTAGTGCCAGAGGCTGTAGTTATAGGGTCGTTTGCCAAGGGGTTAGTTGTTTTCCGAATAGGCGTGATATCTGTCAGTGCAGAGCCATACTCGACGTAGTACTTTATGTTAGTGCCAACAGCCGTATAGCTAACACCACTTAAAGATGCCCACGGTAAAAGTGCAGTGCACGTTCCCAAATACGGGGAAGTTGTAAGGCGCACCCAGCCCCCAATTTTTTCAGGGTACCCGTTGCTGAATCTAACCTTGTCCGAGTAATACCAACCCCCTTCATTTGCGTAGGAAGTGGTATCCCGTACGAGACCGGGGCGAAGCTGTAGTTTTGTTACGGGCATTACTTCACCAACGCCTGTTCTTTAACCCAATCCTGTAGACCCCTCAAACGGTCAGCAGTTTGGTGGTATGCGGCATAATTTTCGGTGCAGGTTTTGGTAAGGGCAGAGGTTTTAAGCCCGCTGGCGGTTCCATCAGTTGCGCTGGTGGGGTCGGGAACGGCGTTTGCAGCGGCACTGTCGTGCAGGCTCCGAGCGCCAGCAGACAAAGGGCAAGCATCAAGATTTGCGGCTTCATATCGGATCACCTCTTTTTCAATTGTATTCGTCACAACGCGTGTAGCCCCTGCGACTTTAATGTATTTTGTAATGACCCGCTCAGTGGCTTTGCCACGCACCACCGCGATCCTGAGAGCTTCAGTTGCTTGCTTTCCTATAAACGCATCAAGCTTTGCCGTGCCATAGGCATTGCCCTTTACAAATCCGGCAAGTGCCGCCGCAGCTACCAGTATCCCGATGATTGCCCATTTACCTAGCGGGCCAGCGAAGAAGGCTATCATTACATCGCCCTGACGAACCCGTAGATCGCCAGCAGCCCAATGACGACTATCACTACTACGGTGACAGGCCAGCGAACCACCCTTTCAAGCAGGTTATCAGCGTTTTTTTCTGCTTTGAAATACCGTTCTTCCCACTCTTTTCTGGTCATCCTATGCCTCCACGAGTTCCATTACGGTCTATCGTAAGTAGTTGATGCCGGGGTTCCCTGATTCTTAATCCAATATGTGTCCAGCTTCCAAACTCAAAAATCAATTGGTCTATATCCCAAGCAGGTACGCGAGATTCCAGTATTTTGCATACATGGTAAGGCGATCCGAATGAAGGGGAAATGAAGTCTACTGCAAGACCTAATATGTGAGCCGACGACCCGCTACTTCCAACGGCGGTGTTGAGCTTCATACAACGATACCCGCTGGTTATGATAATCGGTGAGCCAAGTAACTCTCGTACTTTCTCCATCATCTCAGCAGTCCGCATAAGATGACCATACAACTCCTGCGGAGGTTCGTTATCGATACCTAGACGCGAAGCTGTTTGACTCGCGGTGAACTCGGCTAGATCAAAGTGTGTGGTTAGTCTCATCTTTTTTTTCCGGTCTGCTATCAAGCCCCAATCTTTTGCGAATCAGATCAAAAGAAGTGGTAGTCATAAACTCTACAACCCTGACTCCGTTGTATGCTGCAAGCCCGATAAGCAGAGGCACTACTGGGTCTGGGATTTTGAATCCAAACTGGATCGCAGCTTGAATGCCGTACCAGACCATTAAGGCAGCAAACCCTGCATAGAACTGTTTGAGTAGAAGCTGAGTAATGTGCTTATGCGTAGGCCACACTTCAGCACTCGCCTCCCACGCCTTAAGGTAAGCAGCAGTTCCGGCGATCAGAGTCATAACTATTATTCCAATTTCCGCTGAAAAATCGATTACCCACTTTGGCATCTTGGCTTCCTTCTAATATCCATCACGAGTGCGAGTGCCGCAGATAGGGATATAAAAGGCAGCGACAGCGACATTATCCCAACCATGTTATTTCCCAGCAAAACAAAGAACGCTGGCAGACATACGAACGAGGTCAGCATAAGACCTCCGTGTCTGATTCTTCTGTGAGCAACGAACGACCCTGTAAGACACAACAACCCAGAGAATAAAAGAAATACCAAGAACACCCACTTCACCGAGTAGAGATTCAACAGTTCGAGCAGTCGCCCACCGTTTGAAAAGAAAAGCCCCGCTGCCCACGTTAGTTGGATACCCCCAATGACAAAGCTGGCTAGGTGGGGTCTTGGTAAAATTTTCATAAGGTTACTTACTACTCCGCGTCGATGAACTTATCTAGCGGTATGAGTACACCACCATTAATTTCGCCGTTACCCAGTAGCTCTAGTTTGACCATAGGGCAGTCAACCTCAAGCTCAGATACCACAACCTCGTTGTAGTCAGCCATAAAGGCAACCATTGCGCCGTTCATAACTTGGGTTGACCCGTCCTCCTGCTCCGTGCCGTGCTTTTTGATGAGCTCGGTACGCTGCGCCTCGATAACCAAATACTCCGGCTCCAGCTTTCGGATTATCCGGTTGATCCAATACGCGCCCTTAACAGGCAGCTTTTCTTGGGCAAGCTTTTTCAGAGCTTCAACAGCACCTACTACTTCGCCAGCAGTCAGTTTCATAAAACTCTCCATATAATTGAAATAACTACACTTGATACAACAGGCAGAGCCGCGTCAATGCGACTCCATTTATCCCACTCACCCGGCCACCATCCCTTGTGCCAAACGTCTGCCGTGCTCCCATCACCCTTGATACGATACTGGTGCTGCGCCATTTCGCGTGAGTAGAAGAACAGAAACACACCGAGTATCGCAGCCTCCCATGATGCGGTCATAGCGTGCATCAGCGCCAGTATCGGCAGCGCAAGGATGCAGTGAAATGCGCTTTTAACCCAGCGGTGGATTATCATGCCCTATTCTCCAGTAGTTGCATTTGCGCGTGTAACGATTTGTTTTCGGCAACAAGCTCTTTTATCTGACGGGTGTGGTCATTTAAACCTTCGCCTATCTGCCTGATAGCCCCGGTGTTAAGCATGGTTAATTTGCTCATGTTGACGAAGTGGTGTCCATCATCGTTGAACGTAACAATCTTATTTCTCTCCAGCGCGTCACGCTTGTCCAGCATCCACTCACCAAACTTCCGTTTGATCGGGTCATCGGCACGGGCGACGTTATAAGATAGCGCGTCAAGCGCAGCAATGTCGTCCATATGATCGAAGTTGGTCCATGCGGTCCCCACGTCCTGATGGGAATCTCCGTCTGAATCCAAAATAAATCTTACGGTGTTGTGATCTTTGATACACACTAAGTTCGTGTCTGCTGGCATCGCTGTTCCGGCGGTTCCACTTTTAGCCGACGCTGTAATATGCACAGGCGCGCTCGCGGCAGTAGACCTTGTTGATTGGGTGTCGGTTATGTAGCCTTGTATAGCCATAGAATTATATTGGCCTGTACCCGCATAACCACCGATCCATATTCCACCATAGGTATTACCCGTCCATATCTCTCCACAGGTATCAGCCTCTGCAAGAGTAGTAAATCCAGTTGATACACCCGAGTTCTTTAAAGTCAACAGCGAGCCGAATCCTGCACCCTCGTTAATTGTTACTCCTACCAATTGGTTAACGTTCGAGGTGCTTGCACCTACATATAAACCAGTCGAGTCAATGGTTACCCGCTGTGCTCCAGCAGTAAAGATTTCCAGATTCCGGTCAGTGTGGTCATACTGGACGCGGCCATCCGTTGCGCTATCTGTGTCACCGAAAAAGATACCTGCAACGCTGGTATTGCCGCTGATAATCTGTAGGTAAGCGGGCGACCCCGCAGCTGAGGCACCAGCCAGCGTAAGCACCGTGCCAGCGGTCAACGCCGGGATAGTTCCAGTACCGAGTCTGTCGATGAAGGCATACGTGTCTGCAGGGATTGTTCCGCTACGACCTATTTGTAGCGTTCCCTCTAGGTAATTAGCAGCCGTGCCTGTCATATACAGGTTCCAAGCATTTGAAGCCGCAGCTATCTCCCCGTAATACCCGTAATTATTTGTGCCTACCGTAGTGTTGGGAGCTTTATACCCATACGTATTAGTTACAGTCCCGCCCCCGCTATTAACGAATGACGTCTGATATGCCGCCATGTCAACCACAACGCAGTTAGCTAAGCTCCGCGTCTGAGAATACACACCTGTCATACCGGTAATTTGCCCGGTGCCTGACACTGCGGGAGTGGAATACACACCAACAACAGCACCACCTGACGCTATGTTCAAAGTGTTAGTGAATCCAACCTGCGATACTGTGGGCGATGCCATAACTGCCCGAAATAACGCAGTTCCCTGAGTGGTTGTCTGCGTTGTTTGCCCGTCAAAGTAAGCTGTGCTTGTCGTAGCGGCTAGATGCCCAAATCCTTTGTAAACGCGGAAGCGGTAGTCGCCTCCACTAAATATCCCAATCTCCACAATCCCGGAACTGGAGACCCGCATATTCTCCGTGATAACGCCCGAAGGAAGGGCGGTCTGAAACGATAAGCGACCGGGCACCCACCCTGCTCCAACAGTGCCTTCCGCAGAGGCTGTTATTCTTACGGATTCCCGCATCGTTCCGCTTACGGCGTCTAACCCATAAAAGTTGATTGTTCCGAGGCCGTCACCGGTAATTACCGCTACATTTGATCCATGCTCTTTACTGAATTTAAAATATGACGCGGTGGTGTCGGCAGTAATACTTCGTATCCCCATCTGAGGAGCGAAGGCACCATTACCTAATATCTGGAGGTCGCAACTTGTGTCAAATTCTGTGGGAGTGCCGATTAACAGCGGGCCAGTTGTGATTGTTAGGCTTGTCGCACTAGCCGCACCTAATACCGGTGTAACCAACGTCGGAGAAGTCGCTCTTACAGGCGCACCTGAACCCTGAGCAGTAGTCCATACAGGCAGGGCAGACGCCCCACCACCCACGAGGATCTCCGTCGTAGCACCCGCCGCAAGCGTTTGATGGACGCCTGTGGCCGTGGTGCCAGCAGCGAGCAGCCCGTAGGCTGTGGTGCTTGTCGAACGTCCTGTGCCACCGTCAGCTACAGCGATATCAGTGCCGTTCCATACGCCACTGGTGATCGTTCCAACTACAGTGGCTGCAGCGGTATTCACAGCAGCAGTAGTGACAATCTCGGTCTTTACGTTGGCGAGCGTCTTGGGTCTGACTAAACCATCAGTGGCAATCTCAACGTAATAATGAGTCGCTGCCGTCGCGGTATCCGCGATCTCGGATAAAGTAAGGGCGGATAAAGAAAGGGAAGGCATCCAGTCAAACATTGCCAGAATATCCGTCCCATCGCAGCGAAGGGGGGCAGTAAGTCCATTGGGGATAGTGATGCCCGTCCCCGCGGAAGTTTTAACAACTACGCTAAACCCACCCGTCGTAGAGTTTTCTGCAACGTACAACTTGCTAACAGTCGGAACTACCGCGTTACGCGCCGCACTTAGGGCCCCCCCTATATTAATTACAGCTTGCCGCGCCTCGTCTGTTACGCCGTTGAGAGCCGTCAGTGTGTAATTGGCGGCATCGTCATGCGTTACTGCAGCGGTTCCCGATATGGACTGCTCCAGTAAGGTGCCGAGGTTTGTATTAGTTATTGTCCCCCATGTTCCTGCTAACTCCCCGGTAGCGGGGAGATTGATTCGGAGGTTAGTCGAATACGTGGTAGCCATGTCGTACTCCTAAAAAGCAGGCGCTTATCAATTTATTCTAACCCAATTAGGCACCTGCGTGTTATCCACGGGAACCCAACCGGAGCTTTGTGTGTCGTCAACAAGAGTCCACCCGGACCCCTGCATGGTATCGACTTTTTGCCACACACTGGCTGGATAGCCAGTTATTACAAGATTCCCCGTAGACGGAGAGACCGAAGCACTGTCTGTAACTACTACTGTGGGCGTTTCACCGACCAGAGTGAGTGCCCCTTGAGCAGGCGTTATTGCAACATTGACCCCCCCAATAGACACTGTAGGTGCCGCCCCAGTAAGAACAAGGGCCCCTACGGTGGGTGTAACACTTACATCCTGCTCCACAGAGGGAGCCACACCAGCAAGGGTTACACCCCCGACGGAGGGAGTGACAACACTGTTCTGTAATAACTCAGGAGCTGCCCCAGCAAGCGTTACAGCCCCAACCGTAGGGGTTACCTCTGCGTTAGCCGTAGATGTAACGTCTGGGTCGATGCCGGTTAAATTAAGCGCACCTACTGACGGAGTTACCCGGGCATCCTGCACCACCGTTGGTGCAATGCCGGCGATCGTCAACGCTCCTACTGTGGGAGTGGCTAGAGCATTATCGCCGGAAGAAACTACGGGGGCTGCCCCAGTAAGAGCAAGCGCCCCCACCGCGGGCGTGATACTTGCTGTAACGGTAGGCGTTGTGCCAGTAAATACAAGCGTTGCCGTTGCTGGCGCGATACTGGTTGTAACCGTCGGAGTAGCGCCGGCAAAAGCAATGGAACCAACAGTTGGGGTGATGTTGGTATTGCCACTACCAGACTCAATAACAGAGGGCTCGATCCCCGCAAGAAGGAGGGACCCTACTGCGGGAATAATAGAGGTAGCACTACGGACAACGGGAGCTACTCCAGTGAGGAGCAGCGCTCCGACTGTAGGGATAGCAACGCTTCCACTTAATAGAGCCGGTGTCCCACCAGTAATAATAAGAGCCCCAGCCGTTGGCGCGGCGACCGTGCCCGCGCGTAACTCTGGAGCAGCCCCAGAGAGTACAAGAGACCCTACTGTCGGCGTAATAACAGAGCTGGATAAAACATCGGGGGTAATCCCCGTAAGCGTGAGGCTGCCTACGGTCGGGGTAATACGGGCACCGCTATCTAATACCGGAACCGTACCGGTTAAGTTTAGCGCCCCTACAGTCGGAGTAATAAAGTTACTGGCAGCCACAACAGGAGTAGCACCAGCAAGAGTCAGGCTACCCACTGCTACGGGAATAATAGTGCTCGTAATTGTGGTCGGCGCAGCACCGGAAAGAACTAAAGAGCCTACCGACGGTGTAATTGAGAAAGTACCTACAACAACGGGGGCAACTCCGGAAAGAGTGAGCGTCCCGGCTGCGGGTGTAATAACGGTGCTCTCAGAAACTGCCGGTGCAACCCCTGATAAAGTTAGCGCCCCCACCGTGGGCGAGACAGGGGTGCCCTGTACTACTGACGGCGCTGTACCAGCAAGAACTAAGCTTCCTACAGTCGGAGTAATTACTTCGCTGATAGTTACGGCGGCGGCTACCCCAGTTAAAGTAAGGGAGCCTACTGACGGCGTTACTAAATTTGCATTTATAACAACTGGCGCAGCACCAGCGAGCGTTGCGGTGCCCTGAGTAGGCGTTGTTTCTGTGCCCCGATTGACAGTAGGTGCAGCGCCAGCAAGAAGGAGTGCCCCCGCATCGGGAGTTATATCGATGTTGGAAACAGCAAGAACAACAGGCGCGTAGCCAGTTAAATTTAGCGCTGCCGCTGGTGGGTCGATATAAACTAAATCTTGAAGCGGAGGGTACCCCGTAAGTACCATACCCGCCGCGCCGCCGCCCCAAGGATCACTACCCCAGCCATCCATGCCCCAGCCGGCCTCCGGGGTTATGACGGTGCCATAAACGGTACTGCCAGCAACCCCAGCCAGCGTTAGCAAACCAGTAGTTGGCGTGACAACTGAGTTTAAAGACTGTGTAACAACGGGCTCTATCCCCGTAAGGAGAAGGGCACCCACATCTGGAGTTACCAGTGTTGGGACCTGAACAACAGGAACCAACCCAGCTAGTGTGAGCGACCCCACCGTAGGGGTCATCTCTGCGTTAGCCGTAGATGTAACGTCTGGGTCGATGCCAGTTAAATTAAGCGCACCTACCGTAGGCAGAACCAGATTATTTTGGACTACTGGCGGAATTACGCCGGCAGTGGTTATTGCCCCAACAAGGGGGGTACGATCGGTGTTTGAAGCTAGCGCCGCTTTAAACGTCGCAACAGCGGTGGACCATACTTCCGAGGAACTGAGGGTCGCGCCGTAGTTTGTAGACGTTGTGGCAGATACAACTACTGTTGCTACTGCCGTTGTGTTCCTGCCAGCCGGGGATCCCCCGGAACTAGCCGTGCCTATTTGTGCTTGCCCGTTATCGTAGCTACCCCAAGTACTGCTGTTTATGTTGCTGTATAGGGCAACGACGAGCTCGTCTGCTTGCGCAAGAGTACCCGTGGTACCCGTGGTACCCGCGGTACCGGTACCGGTATTGGAGTTTCCTACGTCGAGGGGGGTTGCATCGATACCAGACCACTCAGAAGCAACACCAGAATTGCGATTAGATGCTGCTAGAGTGAACGTCCACGTCGTTCCCTCTGTACCGTCCGCTATTTTGTAGTAAAGGGCGCTATCTATACCCGAGCCGTTACCCCCGGCTCGCGCAAGGGTAACAGAGTGCGGGACGGCGGATACCGTAGTATTCCCGCGCCAAGACAGACCAAGAACAACTAAATTGCCAAGCGTTGGTGCAGAGGGGAACGTAAAAATAACGGAAGTGCTACCGTTACTAGAATTTGTGTTCCTCTGTGCGGTTAGCTCAGCTATAGCCACGGCGTTTGCCTATTCTGAATAGGCATAGCCATGTACAACAGCGAGCGCTGCTAGCTTATTTCGCGCATAACACCATGGCTACACCCACAAGTTACACGAGGGTGAACACGCCCGTTGCCGCGGGCAAAATCGTCAACGTATTTGGCGACGTGATAGTAAACTGCGTCGTCGATAGGGCGGCGTAGCATATTGGTAGCCCGTTTGACGCGCCGGTCGACGTACGTATGACCGCGTAGCGAACATTGATCAACGAAGAACCCGATGCAGTGAATACCAAGCCAGTCGTAGTGTAGTAAAACTTCATTGTTGACTGGTTTGCGCCGGTTGACCATGCCACGTTACCGATAGTACGACCGCTGGAGACGTAGTTACCCCGTGCGGAGATATTGCTGCCGATAGACGCCCACAACGATATGGTCGTAGCGAGAGAACGCATATTGGATAAGTTTGCGCTTGCCGCCGTTGTATGAAGGGCCATCCGGAAAACACCGGTGTGCAGTGTTAAAGCACCACGCCCCAAATTCCTCTTTGCGAGGCCAAACACTTTCCATGCAGATGCAGCCATTTTAGCTCTCCTTTACAAAATCAACTTCTTCAATTTCGGAACCCACTTTAAGCAGGTACGCTAACAACCCGTCGCCGTATACCTCTAGCTCAATTTCATTGCCCAGCAACTTAACTAAGTCGAGGAACTCGTGCGCTTGTGACGCTTGCCAAATAGAGGTCATAAATATCCGACCAGACGGTGCGCCGCGAACACTTACGGACGTCGGGAGCATTACGTCTACATCATTTTCTTTTTGCTCGTACGCGTGGTGGACACCGTCCATAGCGCACGAGTCGCACCCGTACAAATGAAACTTACGATACCCAAGCAAGCGAAGGAGGGGTATCCCACGAAGCAAAACTGTACTGCCACCGGGGACCCACCACCATTTCTTGTCATATGCCAAATTCAGGATGTCGTGGTGTAACTCCGCACCGGTATGCCATAGGTACGTCCTGTCCTTGGGCAAACCCTCGAGCACTGTGGGGTCGCACTGCGAGCAGATCAAATACCGGCAATCGTCAACAACAGGGTGAGAAAATCGGGCATTGTGCTCCCGCGCGTCGACAATTATCGTTGCAGACGGCGTTAGCCCGCGCTCGAGGCACCAGTTGTATGTATTGTTGAGCGTGATGAGCTTTACGCCGCGCGCGCGGTGGGCGCGGATATCATCCTCAAACTGACTCAGCGACGGGCCGCCACCGAGTATCATACACTCAAAATCATTGGTATCGTGTGGCTCAACCTGCTTCCAGTCTTGCGCAATATTGAAGCTTACATTACTGCGTGCTTTTTCTTCAGCTATATTAAGCTTCCCAGATTCTTGAACAGCATCACCGCTAGTCCACGCCGAAACGTAAAACATACAGTGAGAGCCAAAATCTTTCGACCAATGAACAAGGCACTTTCTCTCATTGAACTTCTGGAGCCACCATTCATACGGACGAACCGTCAAATGCAGTGGGTGCCCCACTAGGCCCCCCAACACATCATCTACCGTGCTGATCTGGAAAAAAATGTGCTGGCACGCCATAAGGCAGTTGTTCAGTACACGATTTACCCCTTCTGGCGGAATGTGCTCCATTACATCCGTACAAAAACCGTAGGACGTTGTTATGGGAATCTCTTTCGTAAGGTCCGCCTCAACGAAACGAAGGGCATGCTTCTGTGCTTCGAGCATGTCACGGATATCCGCGTCGAGACAGTTATCCGCAAAATCCACCATAGTCACATTCAGGTTAGCCCCCATTGGAGGAGGGAGAGCCAGCAGCAACGAAGCACGCCCTGTGCCGCAGCCCAGATCCAAAACAGAAGATCCTGCCTCGGGGCGGGCTTGCATAAGAAACTCAGAGACGCAGTGCTCCCCGGGGGCAACAGCGCGGTAATCCTGCGTGTCCCACAGCTTCTTGTATATCTCCTTTTCAGGAGGACGTGACACTAGCTCATTGACTTCCATTTGCGATACATCTCCTTGGCAAAAACCTCTTCCCCAGAACGATTTTTTTGCGCTTTAGAAAAAGCCAGAAACATAGCCCTCTCCTGCTCAGGTATTTGGGAGATGAGCATTCGCTCTTCTACCTTCACTACCGGCGCATAACCGCGTGTAAATCCTTCATCGATTCCCATCATGGCACCTGTAATCTAGTTTGCTGCGTACGGTACGCATCTTGACGCTCTTTGCCATCGCTGAGCACCTTAAATAAACCCATCGCTTCTTTAAACTGCTTTTCGTAGTACGCCATCATGTCCTGCTCGCCCTTCATGTACCCATATGCTTCAACTAGCGCCCCGTAAAGAAGTGCAGAATCAAAGTAGGTACTCAGCCACGTCGTGCCGGCTTCCCCAGCGTCGACCAAGGAATCCGGATATGCGTAGTAGTGTAACTCAACAGAATAGCTTGTGTCAGGGGTACGCGACAGGATGATGGAGTTCTGATCAAACAGGGCGTAGTAATCAGCTAGCCCCTCATCGGTGGAGTCCGGATAGGCTTCCCGTATCCAACTCACATCTTTCTGCAGCAGCGTGTGGGCCAAGCCACTACCGTCCGTTACGATCAGCTCAAACGGAGCTAAGAAGTCCGCCGGCAAGGTCAAAAAGCGATTACTCGCTGTAGTGGACCCAGTCTGGTTCTTCTTGAAAAGAGGGCTCTCCGTATTATTGACAATACGCTGCTCTGCCTGACGAATAAACGTAGGAATATTCGCTATGAACGATGTTTCATAGTTTTCCGTGTACTGCTGAAGCGCTGTAGTCAGCTGGGCGTAGGTCAGAGCCATCTATGCGCCTACTTGCTTCCCTTAATGCTCGCGCGATTACCTTTTTTGGGGCGTCCAATTACCCCGCCATCAGACTCGCCCTTATTCTCGTTCAGCGTTGGTTGAGGGCTGCCCTTTTGTAGAGCACACCGAGCGTAATTACGCCCTTCCTTTTTCATCTTGTCCTGTGAAAGACCACTCATAGCATTCTCCTTAGTTCCTGCGTGGTGTGGGGGCCACCCCTGTAGCTACTACTCCCCCTACAGGGGGCGTTACAGCAGTGGTAAATACTGGAACTCCGAATCCGGTAAATCCTACCAAAATTGGGTTATTCGTTACATCCATGCGCTTGTCCGGGCGGGGGTTACGTAGCGCCTGCGGGTCAAATATGGGCGTTTTGCCGAGCTGATACTGCGGGTGATCTTCGTCTAAACACTCCGCGCAAACAAGCAATCCGGACTTTCTCTGATCGATGACCTGATCCCGCAGCTCCCGCAATAGGCGTTGCTGCCCACATCTATCACAAATTGCGACAGCGATTTTACCTGTTGCAAAAGAGGTACTCATAACATTGACGCCCGCGGGATAAAACGCACTGGAGCTTTTTCACGGTCTTCGTCCATCGCAAGCATCATCTGCTCATCATAGATGGCTTTCAGCATTGGCACTCGCTCAATTAACTCAGGCTTGCGCAGGGACATGTAATAGGACAGACCAGCTACCAGCGCAGGATAAAAGCGAAAGGGCACGTCCTGCGTAAACCCAGCATTACTGCCGGCGTCTTCCAAGCGTCGTAGGTAAACGTAATACAGAGTCCACGTCTGCGTTGCATCGGGCACAGGCCACAGCGTCACCGTCGGGGCCAACTGGCGGTCTACCATATACTGTAGCGGGCGACCGGATGACAGCTTGTTGGGTATCGTGTCGTACTGCGCCATGGATATACGGCTGATCTTTAGATCTTGCTGCGTTACCACATTGGTAGCATCAGTACGGATAACTACGTCAAACAGATCAACGCAATCAGCGGGGAGGGCGTATGTAGCGGTTGCAGCTACCAACGTCTCCGAAGCAGAGGTCAGGGTCCAGAGATTTATGCCCCGATTAGACCACTCCATTAAAAGTGTGTTGAGCGCAAAACGCGCAGAGCGAAAGTCAAAGCCCGTCCGCGCCTCAAACCCGGCAATAGCACAAGCTTCCTCAATCAGATTAACCTGATCGGGATTAAAGATTGTTGTGCCGGATGTAGCCACTACACTGTGCCCCTAGTCATCATCATGCGAGCCCCCTCGGTACTCCCCAGCGTTTTGTTCGTAGTCGTATGCGGCTTGCTGCGCCTGCTGCTGCTGCACAGCGGCTTGCTGTGCAGCAACTTGCTCCGCTTTAAACTGTGCAGCTGCTGCTTGAGACGCTTGCTGCTGGGCTTGGAATGCCGTGGCGGCTTGCGCTTGCTGCTGCGCGATATTCTGCTGCTGCTGCTGAAGGTACGCAAGACCACCAGTTTGCTGCGGTGGTGGCTGCGGTGTGGGCTGCTGCTGCGGTGGCTGCTGCGGTGTGGGCTGCTGCTGCGGTGGCTGCTGTGGCTGCTGTGGCTGCTGTGGCAGCGGAGCGGGCTGCTGGTACCGCGGTGTCTGCGGTGACGGGGGCTGTTGCTGTTGTTGCTGCAGCTGCGCGAGTGCAGACGCCATCCCGCCCTTACCACTCGGAAACTGCGGCTGTTGCGGCAGTCCCTGCGGCGACTGTTGCTGCTGCGGAAACCCCTGCGGCGGATACTGCGCCGGAGGTTGCAGTGGGGGCATACTCGTAGAAGGGGGGCGGTCATATCGCTGCTGTTGCCCCCACTGAGACTGCCTCTGCTGCCCCTGCTGCGGATTCATCCACGGCATTTGCTGCCGCTGTGGGGGGCTCCACGACTGTGGCTGGGGAAAGGGAAACTGCCCCTGCTGTTGCCCCCACTGAGACTGGGGCTGGGGCTGCCCCACACTGCCTTTACCCGATTGCGGAGACTGCTGATACGGGTTGTTAAAGGCGGGATTCAGTTGTGAGCCAGCGGGCTGTTGGGGCATACCACTCGGAAACCCCCCCGACTGCTGGTTACTTTGGTCATGGAGGCCAACCCACTCCCCACCACCGGGAGGAGGGCCGGGAGGAGGGCCGGGGGGCTGTTGGGGCTGGGGCAGCCCCATACTGCCTTTACCCGATTGCGGAGACTGCTGAGGCGCTCCCCCCGAAAACGCGCCGCGCGTGTGGTTTATCGGGGCGGCCTCCCCGGCCAGCGAAGCAAACGGACTGGTTTGGCCCGACCCACCTACGCTCATACCATCCTCCCACGGGTGTGTCCTTTAACCGCGCAGCCATCACCACGCCCACGACCGCCAACCTGACCACCGCGAGCAAAGGGCTTACCACCTTTCTTTTTAATCCATGGCGGTACCCACTTTTTCTTCGCTTTAACCTTCCCGCCCTTTTTCATCCCCTGCGGAGGAGGGCCGGGGGGCATACCACCGGGAGGAGGGCCGGGGGGCACACCCATACCACCACCGGGAGGAGGGCCGGGGGGCATACCACCGGGGGGCATACCCATACCACCACCGGGAGGAGGGCCGGGGGGCATACCACCGGGAGGAGGGCCGCCCTGCCCTTGGAGCATAGGAGCAACCTTTGCTATAACTTCTTTAGCCCCCAGTTTCTTAGCAGCCTCAAGGGCCTGCAGTATCCGTTCCTTATCGCCAGCACTAAATTTTCGTTTTTTCACGGCACCACCTTTTTTAAAAGTATCGCCCATTTCCGTTTTGGTTGTAGGAGCCTTTTTTCTCTTGGCCTCAATGCGCTGAGCTTCACGTTGCTCGGTAAAGTCTTTTAGTGCTTTGCCCGTAGGTTCATCCTCGCGAGGCTTATCTGGTTTCACAGAACCACCCTCTGCAAAACGATGCTTTAACCTTTTCATAGCGCTACCCTTGTAAACGGGCAAGTCAAGCTTACCGTGTTTAGTATCACGTTTGCCCAGACCTTGCTTGAGGAAGCTGCTGTTTTTCACGACACACTCGGAGCAACACCGGTAAGGGGGAGGGCATCTGTAGCTGGGGCGAGGGCTAGCTGAAACGTATCAGTAACCCCCGAGTGCACAGCAGCCAGCATAACTACACCCGCCGAGGAGTAGTCGGAGACCCCATGAGTACCGATATCCCCGGCGGCCACTACTTAATACCCGATTGGTTAACCAGCATAGTCACATAACCAGCAACCCACGATGTAACGTTTAGCCGCACTGCGCCAACGGGGAAGGCTATGTTGCCATCAGCGTTTGCTGTCTTTGAAACAAGGGTGCTGTGCACAAACACACGTAGCACAGATACTTTTGCTGTGTGGCTAGTAGCCGTTGTCGACGCTATTGTGTACGTAATCGTGTTCTGGTCGGTAACTCCGGCCACCTGAAACGTACCGTCCAGCGCTGCAACTCCAGAACCAGCAACAATTATTGAATCACTGGTAGTCAACCCGTGGTTCACCAACGTCAGCGTTGCCGTTGTCGCAGACGCAGAGATACTACACGCAACCCCGTTTTGGGGATTATCGTGCGTATACTCTACGGAGTACGTAGCGTTGATGTTGGAGGAGCAAACACACGCTAGCGACACGTTGAACGGCGTCGCTAGGAGGTTTAACGGTATCCACGCTCCCCGAACAGCAGAACTTACCGTTTGCTTTATGGGCCATGGCATTGGAAAACTCCTTACCGTTCAACAGCGGCGAAGACGTAGTCCACTGTCATAGTTTTAGCAGCAGCCGCACCATTCTGAATACCGAAAGTAAGATTCAGGATAAGGTTAGGGAAGTAAGTGCTTGAAGCGTCAAGTGACCATACCCGCGCGTCGTCGATGAAAAAGCTGCACGTCGAATCACTTGGCTCATAAGAAAAGCCCCATGTCGTAAAGGCTGTCCCCAGCGTGCCAACATTAGCCTTGGCGTTCTTGCCGGCGGAGTCATCCTTCTTTACGACAACGTCGATCAGCGCGTCGCCATCATCCTTCGAGAAATATATGCCGTCCGTCACCGTTGCGGCGGTGAAGATATCCGTATTGGTTATCTGCAGCCCCATTGCAACATCGGACTCCGTTGCATCGCTGACCTTAAACCGCGTCTTGAAATAAGCCCGCTTCGACGCAGACAAAAGGAACGACGCAAAGTCCAGCTGAAATTGGTTGTTGTCATTATCCGCGGCGGCATTGGTGATCAACAGATTGCCCCCGTCAACGGCGGTCAGGGCGCGTGTACCAGTGCCGGTCTCGGTAACCGTCCAATCAGACGCGAGGTATGTATCAAAATCGTTAAAGTAGGTGTGCCACTTCGACGGATCCGGAAGACCATAGTTGTATAAGGCTTCGCCGGGGGAAGTGTTGGTAACACCGCTTCTAAAATGTGTGGGCATAACATAACTCCTTTAAAGTTACACGGCACTTGCCGCATTAGTCCCTAATAAAAAAGGGCGGGGGAGACGTCACATCCCCCATCAAGGCGTTACTCGCCACCCTCGCTACCTTTACGAACTACCTGCGGAACCCCAGATACCCAGAGGATCCGACCAGCCGAAGCTGTAACGCTCGCGTGCTTTGTACCGCACATTGCCGGTCTCGAAGTCCCCTTCCATCTTGGTGGACATCTTCACGCGCTCAAAGTGCTTCAACCCGTTGGGTACGTCTGTCAACAGGAACCACGCGTTGGTGTCGGTCAGAAAATGATTGACCGAAGTACCCTGCGGAATGACGTTCATCGACTTGATTGCGTTGATATCATTATCCGCTCCACCCGGACGAAGCTCGGAGCCAAACAAACGCTTGGCCACAAACATATAGGCAGGGGGGATGACCAACTTACGCGGGCGCGCGGCGAGCAGCAAGTTACGCTCATCCGTCCAAGCAGCAATTTGAATCACAGCCGCCTCAATAGCGGTTTCATTCAAATCAACGCCGGCAGCGGCTTTGTTCGAGTTCACACCGCCACTAACCAGCGGGTGAGACGCGGAACACAGCACTACACCATCGCCACCTAGCGCGGTAGCAAACGCACTGTTGAGAACAGACGCGCCCTTTACCTGCTTGGTGTAGGACATGGCTCGGGCCAAGGCTTTGGTATAACGGGACGACAGACTGTCGTACAAGTTATCTTCCACCGCTTCTTCAGTGATGGAAAAGCCCAGCGCAATGGTCTCGTGCGTATACCGGGCAGTGAATGCTTCCTGCGCGGTATCGTACGCAATGCCCTGTCCCTCCGATTTCACTGGCGCGGAGCCAAAGCCCGAAAGCTTTGTTTCCTCTTCAAATGAACGATCGGACGATTCCGTTTCGTACAGTTCCCGATACTCCTCGCCGTAGCGCTTGTACTCCAACCCGAACAGGGCGTTTAGCCCCGGGAGCAGTTCCTTGAGTAGCTGACTTCTTGAAATAGCCATGGTAATAGCTCCTTAAATGCCGAGTTGGAAGGAATAGTGATGGGTGTTGTAATTCCACCGCACGATGCAGTCCGTAAACGCGTCGTTAGGTGCAGACAGCCCACCGCCAAAGATCGAGTTCTGATTCACCAGATCCACCAGCTTCAGCGGGTAGGTGTTGGTTGTCGCCGCCGTTGCATCGGCGGTCATCGCGCTGAGCCCCGTGGTGGCACTACCGGTCAACGTCAACAGGTTCATGTTCAAACCTATTTCCGCCTGTGCTACCTGACCACTAGCCTGAATCATAAACAGCGCATTCGGATCGTCCAGCACGCTTACCAAAACGTTGGTGTACCCCGCGGTAATGGCATTAACCGGAAGATACTGAGCATTCAGGGTGTACTTCAGCGTGGGGTCGGTGTACTGAACCCCCACACAGATGCCGATAGGCGACTGTGCGTCGAGCGTTCCTGCAGCCGGGGCGGTATCGCCTCCGTTAATGGCACCGGCGTTGAGAACGCAGATTCCATTCGTGTAAATTGCCACATCGTTGTCCGCCGTCAGGCGGTACTGCCGAACAGAGTTCGCGCCGAATGGTGACAAACCGCTGGCACCAATAGGCCGCATCCCATACGGGCTTGATACGAGAGCCATGTCCTTCTCCTTTATTTATTGCCTGAACCAAAACCCACACCGCGCGTTATTGAGGAATCGCGCTCCGCAAATAACGGCATACGAGGGTCATTATTTTTCATAAAGTGGCTGTCCACAGACTCCATTTGAAGGGAGTTTTGCTTCGCATACCACTCGTCACGCTGCTTGGCGCGTTCCGCAGACATCTTGCACAACATAAGACCGCCAATTTCGACGTTACCGTTGGAGTCCCCGTTCAAAACCAGCTCCGGGTAATCCACAGCTTTACAAGGCTCCCAGCCTTCACGTCGCCGCTTGGACACATTTGCCGGATCTGCTTGCCCCAGTACATGCGTGGCAACGTACCGGAAAACGTACCCCGGCTCAGGATCTGGCATTGGGAGCATGGACGGCGGGGCATAGGAGTTCATATCCCGCGTGTCTTTTTCCCGTGCTTCTGCATCTCGTGATTGCTTATCGGCCATCGTTATTCTCCAAAAGGGCTGCATGTCGCGCGTAATCGGCAAGGGATACACCAAGCTTTTTGGCAAGGCCCACCTGCGTCTGCGTAAGGGTAACTTTTCTGGTGCTGCCTGTTCGCGCTGTTGGGGCTACGACAGAGGCAGATTTGCGGGAGGCTCCCGCTTGTGCGTCCTCGAATTTACGAGGGAACGTCTCACGAACACTAGCGTCGATGCGCTTGTAGTATTCTTCCGAGCGGGGGTCTAACCCCGAATCAACCAATTCCTGATGTACGGCCAGCGCTAGGGCTGTCATACGATTATCTGACCCGAACCACTTATTGCGCTGTTGCCAGCGGACTGCTCTTTCGTCCGGATCAGGGACTTGTTTCGGAGTATATACCTGTTCGGGGGACTCCTGTAAAGGGGTTGGACGAAAATTTTTAGCAGCGTTCAACTCTAAGTTCGCGTAGGTCAACTCTGTCTGCGCTTCAATCAGCGCATCCGCGTCAAACGCTTCGTGGGCCTCCTTGTACTTTTTCTTTGCCATCTCAAGCCGGTTCTCGGCAGCACTTTTTGCTGTCCCGGCGTATACCTGCTCCCCCTTATGAACGTACTCCTTAAGCCGCTTGTTTTCGTCGAACACCGCCTGTGCAACCCGCTGCAGTTCCTGCTGCTCGCGGAGTGCGGCCTCCTTGGCGCGGCGCTCGTCGTGGCGGGCAAAGCTAAGCTCCCTTATGCGCTTTTGCACATTCCCCGAATAAGTAGCCAGCTCATCATCCGTTACGTCGCCAATATCCTTGGACACCCCCGGCTTGTGCCCACGATCGGGCTCAGGGGTGTCATCTACAACAGCGATATCGATATCGTCTTCTGCTTCTGCTTCTGCTTCTGCCGCGTCTACCGTTTTTACACCTTCCTCTTCGTCAGGGAATGTATAAACCTGTTCCCCTTCACTTCTCGATGCCTCAGCCATGGTATTACTCCTTTAATGGGCCCTACGCCCGCGCGATTCCTCGCGGATCCAGCACAACAGCTTCAACCTGATCGTCATTCACCAAGCGGAACTCGTCCTTATAAATACGCAGACGGGTACCGGAATATTGCCGAACCAATACAAAGTCTCCCTCTTTACACCACGGACCGTTGGGGTACCGTGCTTTATCCCCGTACGCGTCAGGGCCCATCTTAACTACAAACAGCACTACCGTAGCCACACGCTCTTGGTCGATGACAACGTCTGGGCGCACGAGGGACGTACCGTCAAACTTTGCATCGATCTTGGGGACAGCGCATAGTATTTTGTACCCTACCGGATCTGGCAGCAGCTTTGCCTTTTCCTTATCAAAGTCCGGTTCAACATGCTCTTCTATTGCGGTCACATTACCCATCATCCGACTCCTCTACTAGTTTAGCGAGATCGTTAATATACTGCTCTGCGATAGCAAGACCCCGTAATATGCCACACAGATACCGATAATCTTCCATAGTTTGTGCGCGGTTGCTAGCCAGATGGTCCGCATGTTCATTCATGTCCTTGCGTATTCTCTTTACTAACTCTGCCGCGAATTGGTCAATCATTTTTTAGGCTCCTCCTTTTTCTGCGCGACGGCTTGCTTTTTAGCAGCAAGGTCGGCCCGATGCTTAGAGGCTTTTATCGCCTTGTCCTGATTATGCTTCTCTTCAGCGTTTATCATCTGCTGCCGCTTGGCAGCGGCGTCCAGCATAGCGCGATCTTGTGACACTTTGCGCTCCTGCTCGATGCGCTGCTGCGCCTGAGCGGCGTTTGTCTGCGCTTGCTGTTGCTGCAAGCGTGTCTGCTCTGCATCCTTCTGCGCTTGCATCTGCAAGCGTTGTTGCTCGACCTGTGCCTGCTGCTGCATACGCTGCTGCGCCAGTGAGAGCTCCTGCTGCTGCTTCTGCATCTTCATCTGCATCTCTGCCTGAAGCTGCTGCGGATCGATGCCTTTTGACTTGGCATCGATCGATAACCGCGCCTGCTCTATCTGGTTGTCCGCCTGATCTTTTGCTTTTTTCCGCTCCACTTCCATGCGAGCGGTTTCCTGCTCCATGCGCTGGGCGACCAGCACCGGATCCTGCGCGTTCTTCTGGGCCTGCTGCTGCGCGGCCATCTGCTGGCTCTGTTGCATAACTATGGGGGCCGCCTGCGCCATCATCCTGCTCAGCTGCACCTCAACTTCCTGTGGCAGGGACTCTGTCTTCTCCAGCACCGGCAGGGCACGCCCCATCGCGAGGGACATCTTGTTTCGGTATGCAAACCCAACGTGCTCGGACACATGCGCGGCCATGGCAGCCATTATCTGGCTTGCCTTGGGATTCTGCCCCACCATCTGCTGCACCAACGGGTCTTTAGCCATCGCCATGTGCACCTGAATGTGAGACTCGTGGTCCTGCCAAGCTATTGCCTTGACGGGCTTGAGCGCAATGATGTTCTGGTTCTCCTGCACAGGGTCGACAATGCGGATGTCCTCCTCAGTCGGTACAAGCTCACCAATGTTCTTGATCCCAAGGACATTAAGCATCTGCCTGTGAAGTGCTGGCATATCGTAGATGTCCGGAGCCATCTGCGCCAGCTGCACCACTGCTTGGTACTGAACCACCCGCTGTGACATCGTCGCGGAGTTTGGGTCCGACACAGGGATAATGCTGACGTACGAGTAGTCCTCCAGCTTGGCTTTACTACCATCCGGCGCGTCGACATCGTAGTCATAGTCTGGGTTGTCCCCTTCCTCGGCATCTTCTTTGATTATGTCCGCCAGCAGCCGCAGCTCCTGCTTAAACGAAAAGTGTACCCGCGCCTGTACGGCGGTCATGGTTCTTAACTGCCTCTCCAGCACCGCAAGAGTTGTACCCACAGGTGCCTGCGAGCTCATGTCCGCTACTTTCAGATCATTAGTGGACGCGAAGCGCCGCCCCTCCTCCACAATGTTGAGCAGCAACTGATACAGCGTGGCGCTGGGTTCCTTGTACGGAAGCGGAAGAATATTATCCCGTATGGTGCCTGACCCGACGTCGACGTCGCGAAACTCACCCGGTGATATTGGCTGGTCATCCCCCTTAATGCGCAGCCCCTTGGACTTCAGGCCCCCCGACAGATTAGACAGTGTCCCCGCGTCGACAAGCTGACGCATGATTGACGTAGCAGATGTCGCGAACCCGCCCAGCAAGTGGAACAGCCCGAAGCCATACGCGCCGTAGCCGGGGATGTACGTGTACATCACAAAGTGCAGACGCTTCTGCGCCAGATCGTCCTGCTCCTTCCAGTTACGGCGAAGCGCGACTACCTTTTTGGTCTTGTCGAGGAATGTGACGATATACGGCTTAGCGCCCCCCGAGTCCATCGCCTCTTCAGCGCTTTCATCCCCCTCCGTCATAGCGTCCAAGTCCAGTTCTACGGACACCTCATAAAATACGTGCCGTGTATCCAGCAGGTCAGCCATGCCCGTTTCTTTATCCTTCTTTTTCTGGATATCGTTGGGGTCCATAACCTGCGGCTCTGGCAAATCTACGTCCCGCCAAAACCCCGACTCCTGCAGCTTGGCGGTCTCCAACTTGGTTTTCTTCATGCGATGCGCGATGCGCTCGCAGGTCAATAAGTCTGTGGTGCCGTAGGGTATGATGATGTCCTCGGCTGGGACAAATACTGAGGTCTGGCGGTTTAGCGTGGGGCAGTCATATACTTTTTTGAACGCGCACCCAGTACCCGGAAGATTGAACAGCATGCGCTCATGCTCCGATCGAAACTCCGGCATGTTCTCCATCAACTGCCAGTTCAAGTCGTCGCTTACGCGCTTGGCCGCCTTTTCCTTATCCTCGGTTACCTTACCAACAATCTGCGTTTTGACAGGTCCGGACGATGGAAATGTCTCCATCACTGTGTCCGCCTGAAACCGAATCACCGCCTCCATAATCATGGGGTGGAACACGCCGCACGCGCCCTGCCAAGGTTCTGTACGGGTTTCGTACTTCAGCCCGAGCAGGTTTATTCCCTCGGTGTATATCTTCTCCCAGTCCTTCCGGGCACGGAGGTCGTCGTTTATGCCCGTCTCAAGCTCCGAAGCTATTTGCTCCAGCACTTCTTCCGGCAGGGACTCCGCTAGGTTCTCGTAGAAGTCACTCTCCTCCTCGATCTCAACCTCAACGACTGGTTCGTCACCCTCAAGTGAAAACTCAACATCGACGGGTAGCTCATCCAGTGAGCTAGTGGCCAAACCCTGCGGGGGCTGATACAACCCTTTGTCCAACAAATTAACAGCCATCACGCACTCCTCATCTCATAGTGCCTTTTGTTTTACCACGGGATTCAATCCCGCCGCCCCGCTTAAACGGTATGCTCAGCTCAACGCCGGCTCTCGGGACGCCTTTGTACGTTTTACCTTTCTCTCGTGCTATGTAAGCGTCGGCGTAGGGGGAGAGTGTCGCCGCCCCCACGGGGATATCCAAACTGGCCCTACCCCCAATGGACCGGTGGGTCCCCTCTCCCTGAACCCGGACGCGGGTCTCTCTTTTCTTCTTACGCTTTTCGCCCATGGGTCAGCCCTTAGTCCACTTCGGAGCGCCGGCGCTTTTACTTTTACGCCAGCCCTTATTTTTTTTCAGGGGAATAATTTTAATGTTACTGCTTTCGTTGCCACCGCCGGCGTCCAGTGACTTTACATGCTCAACACTCTTGCCATCGCCCGGGCGTATCTTGCCGGACTTGACCGCCCGACGCCACGCAACCTTCTGCAGGGCGTTTCGCCTGCGGTTCTCGGGGCGATCGTTGTACGCCCGCTTGGCCTTGAGCCACTTCTCTGGGGTTTTGGCCATCAGTAATAGGGCCTAGTGCTTCTGCGTTTAAATGACATCCTATCCTCCTGCTCGTCACTATCCAGCGTTATAAACCCTCCCTGACGAAAGCGCAACAGGGCTTGTGACACAGTGTCGACATAATCGTCGTTGTCACCAACAGGAAACGCCGCGCACTCCTCGATCACTTCTTTAGCCCACCGCCGATCGGGAGCCCACACAATGCCAGAGGCAAACAGATCTGAGATAGCGTTAACACGAGCCACCTTATCATTGCTGGTACCCCGCGCGCCGCGCGACGGAGTGTACTCCTGTACGGGTATACCCATACGACGGAACTCTTGGATGAGCGGTGCGCCGGCAGCTTTTTTCTCGATCAGGAATGAGTCCGGCTGCCAATCTTTCCAATGTTCGTAGAGCACCTCCTTCAACTCCGGGAACTCCATCCTGTCTTTGAACGCATCGAGCAGAATCAGATTAGGCACCTGCCGCCCCGCTTCTTTACCCACCTGTCCTTCAAGATAAAACACCCCCCACATTGTACAGGCGCTGTAGTCAGCAGAGGTTTTGGTTTCGTGCGCAGTGTCCACACTCATCAACAGGTAGCTACACGGAGGTGGGTCATCCTCCTCCCAAGTGCGCCAGAACTCCCGCTTGAGTATGGCAGAAACTTCGGACGTGGGGTTCTGCTGGTACTGGGACTGCCAATAGCGCGGGTCGATCGCCGCCCGGGTTTTACGCAGCTCCGCGAGGGACCACTTCTCCGCCCACAGACTTTTCTCGTCGGGCGTGTTTTCGTTAAGGATGGCCGGGAACTCAATTATCTCCCACTCATCAGCGTCGGGGTTCTTGATCTGGTGGTCGATGAGCTTAGCCGTTAAATCTGCGAGGCCCCATCTCGTCATCAACACAACTATGGACCCACCCCACTGCAGCCGCTGCCGTGGACCGGTCTGATACCAAGCCCACGCCTGATCGAACACCAGCTTGCTCCCCGTACGTACATCCTGCTCGGAGTGGGGGTCGTCAATCACGCACAAGTCAGCACCCCGTCCCGCGATACTACCCCCCACACCTACGGCGTAGTACTTGCCGCCAGCGCTGGTATCCCACTGTCCAGCCCCCTTTGAGTCCGCGCTGAGGCGTGTTTTAGGGAAAATCGCCCGATACTCGGGGTCATCCAGCAGGTTTCGCACCTGCCGGGAGAAGTCTTCGCTCAAAGTCGCCGTGTGCGTGGCCATAAGGACCTTGGCATCGGGGCGATGACCCAAAAACCAAGCAGGAAACAGGTATGAGGCAAGCAAACTCTTACCGTGGCGGGGGGCTATGTTGATGATCACCCGCTTTTTTCTGCCCTCTAGAATGTCTTTGAATATTTTAGCTATGTGGCGGTGGTGCGGGCCGGCGTTAAACCCCGGATACACCGCATGAGCGAAGGAAATGAGGTCATCCTGACTACTTTGTACCTCAGCGCGCTTGATTTTCTGGTCTAACAGGTCTAACAGCGCCATTTTCTGCGCTGTAGGCATGTTTTGTATCTCTGCTAGGTTCACGCTTCGGGGGTAACGTCGAGTTCTGCGGGGCTTTGAAGTGACATGTACTTCTCCAACCGGGTTTTGAGCTCCTCATCCAGCTCCGCGTCGGACATACCCACGGTTTTTACCTCGTGGCGCTCAGTGAACAGGGCTACTTCCGTGACTTTACCCAGCATTTCCAGTGCTTTCAAGCGGATGCGTGCGTCTGGGTGCTTAGTTTCCTCGAGTATCTGGGCGACGGTGTACCCACGCAGCTCCTTCGCCTGCTCGACAAAAGCCCAGTCGTACGCGGTGAGCATGCCTACCAGCTCTTTTACAGCGTCGGGGACTTCGATAGCAGCGAGGGCTTCCTTGCGCTGGGCAACTGACGCACCGGCAGCGATCGACAGAAATGCGGCGCGGGCAGCGTCGGACTGGGCAGCGTCGACAATTTCGTCATCGGCCTCCACTGCGGTGCGGTACTTCGCGTCGAGCTCCTGCATGGGGGATACGTCACCCGTGGGGGTGAAAAGATCTGGGTCCGCGTCGAGGAGGTGCTCAAGCATGGTGTAGTAGCGTAACCCAAATGTGTGTGGTACGCTAGGGGGGTTGTGTTGTTGTGTGTTGATGGGCGCGGGGTTCCTCCCCCTCGTCGCCCCTTCGGGCCCCTCCGTTCTCCGCGGCTGGGGCCCTTTTTATGCCCCCGTATGTCAAACTTTTGACATTGAAAGACAATTTTTTACAGAAATTTGAAACGTGGGTGCGGTTTACTGACCTAGCCACGCGGCACCTCGCTCCTTCGTCTACCCTGCCCCCCACCCCGTGGGGTCTACGTATGTCGAGAACCCCGCGCCACCACGCCACCACGCTCAGACATCACTCACTCAGGGCTGTATGCTACAATGTAGTCACTGGATATAGCAATGTATCCAGTGACTTAAGGCTGACAACCGTCAGCTTTAACACACTCATGGACGTTACGTCCATGAGATAACTTGATAGAGAGGCAATAATGAAACAGATCGAAGCAGTAAAGTTCTACACGTCGCACGCAGCATATGCGACAACGCAAGCCGTGTTCACAGCCGCGGATAACGCGGCTGTGACGCTGGCCGAAAGGCTCCTCGCGGAGGGGATTGGCGACCGCAAAAGCGCTCGCCCGTTCGCCCTTCTCTGGGCGAGCGCCAAGTATGGCGCTCCGATAGTGGAAAGCCAATCGGGCTGTGGTTTTACCCTGCCGCAGGACTCTGCGGCTTTGCGGCATGTGAGCCGTGTGCTCTCACTCGTGTTCCCCTTACACGAGAGCGACCCCGATGTCTGGGGGAATAAAGGCCGCGTCCGCGCGGTGAGCAGCAAAGCGGACAAGGTGAGCGCTGCAATCAAGCTCTTAGCAACGCTTAGCGACGCTGAGAAAAAGCGCGTGAAGCGCGCCATGGGCTGGTAACCACGGCGCGTGGGCGCGGGGAGAGGGGGTAAATGCGAATGATTATCATTCGCACCCCTGCTCCCTGCGCTCTGTTGGAGTGTAGCAGGTGATCCCCTCATTAGAGGGGTGATCCTAGTGCACTTCGCACTCATGGACGTAACGTCCATGTAACTCATAGGAGGTTTTATGCCGTACAGCATGGACAGTGGGTTGGTGTACGTTGTCGCCGACGCAGATAGGTATTGGGTTTATAGCGACGAAAAAAGCGCCCGGAAGGGCTACGACACCGCGCCCGTGGCGAACTCCGGCACGCGCGTTTTGCTGGTGGAGCAGGACGGCATCATCCTGCGGGAGCTGGCTTCGATGTATGTCGAAGCGTAGCAGAGTGTAGCAGGTGATCCCCTCATTAGAGGGGTGATCCTAGTGCGCTCAGCACTCATGGACGTTACGTCCATGTAATTGTAATCAAAAGGAGAAAGAAATGAACCAGCCATACAACAGTAAGAACGAAACGTGGGCGCATTACGTCGCCCGTCGCGACATCACGGCAGTGTATGTTGTCGACGACGTCGACAAGCGCGTGACATACCGCGACTATACCGACGCGAAGAAGGGCTACGACACCGCGCCGGCGTCGAAGACCGGCACCCGCCGGTTGCTGTGGGAGCAGGACGGCAAAGTCCTGCAGGTGCTGGCTTCGATGCACGTCGAAGCGTAGAGCATAGTAGGTGATCCCCTCATTAGAGGGGTGATCCTAGTGCGCTTTGCACTCATGGACGTTACGTCCATGTAACAACAGGAGAGCAACATGAGGCCAGAGCTGGAGTATGTACTCAAACGAGTAACGGATGCGAGGGAGCTGATGAAAGACATCGCTGCCGCGCCCGTCACGGGTCGCGGGGGAACGATCGGCGTGGATTGGAAGGAAATCACCCTCTATGGAACGCCCGTACGGCTCGTACGCGACAACAACGAGCGGGTAGTAGTGATGTGGCCTGTGAGTGCGACGCAAATAGCGCACTTCCACGGGCTAACGGAGTTTCTCGCGTGGGTGCTACGTCGTTACTGGTAACACCCGTAGTAAAACCACGCGCATAGTAAGGGTGCGGCTGTGCGCGTGTCGACTGACTTTCGCACCCACAACTCATGGACGTAACGTCCATAAACAAAGAGGTGGATAAGATGATCAACGAAAAGAGAGCCAACCACGGTGTACTGTTAAGCAAGAAGGTGATCGACCCGAAGAACAGGGTCGTGCAATACCAGTTCCCTAATGGGATCGCCTCAACGGCACTGTACCAAGTGCCGCCGCGTGTTCGCGCGGTGTTTGAGGTTTTTGGCCACGTGATCCCTGTAGAAAAGAAGTCAACGCCCATGTATCGGGCGCTAAGCTTCTTGGGGGTTACCCAAACGTTCACACCAGAACGAAAGGGTAAGATAACGCTGTAGAAAAGAGGGGGTGAGCGCTGAATCCTAGTGCTTACCCTCTTTATCTCTGTTAATTGCCACAATTAACAGAGATAAAGAATACCCTCAAAAACTATCCAATGTAGTAAACACTGGGAAAACCACATTAAAGGCAAGTAAGCGTTAAGAATCAAAGACTTACCAATATAAGTCCCTCTATATTATATATATTTATATTTATATGTATGTATGTAGGAGTATATATATATGTATGTGTGTTCCCTTTTACGCTTCTTTGTTTGTTTG
>Ga0307376_10000764_pt1 | contig 38331 bp, 36 predicted proteins | sample TR2MG_FD_202536 | JGI IMG/M metagenome (GOLD analysis project Ga0307376, IMG submission 202536) | Soil microbial communities from Risofladan, Vaasa, Finland - TR-2 | ecosystem: Environmental > Terrestrial > Soil > Coastal area > Acid sulfate soil | place: Finland: Risofladan, Vaasa | collected...
GCATCCTTCCGCAAAAACTATGTCCAGCTTTGGCTGACGTTACCTCACCAAATCACTTGCCTCACTTGACTTGGAAGGCAGCCGCAAACACCAACTGCACATAGTTTAAAACTGTGCATAGGGGTCGGTAGGAGCCGCTAAACACTAAAATCAGCCGATAGTGGCGCCAAACACCGCCAATAGGGTCTCTGCCTGGTTTTTTTCTCCCCGCTTCAAACCGGGTAACCTTTCCTTCTCCGGCAGCAATTCTGGAGGTTCTCCGCCGACCCGCGTTCACGTAACCTGCGTGCTATTCTCAAACTCGAAGCTTCGCAGAAATCCCGCCACACAGGCTCGCTCTGCATCGTCGTTGGCAGTCGGAGGATGGATCAGATGGCAGCCTCGCAGCACAATACGCAGCGTTCATCGCGCAGTCATTCCGCAGCGGGCGTGGAACAGGCACGCAGCGTGGCGCAATCCCACGACAGCCCGGAGTGGCGTCGCTGGGGGCCGTATCTCAGCGAACGCCAATGGGGCACCGTGCGCGAGGATTACAGCGCAGACGGTGACGCCTGGAATTATTTCAGCCACGACGAGGCGCGCAGTCGCGCGTATCGCTGGGGCGAAGACGGCATTGGCGGCATCTGCGACAAGTACCAGCACCTGTGTTTGGCCCTGGTGCTGTGGAATGGGCAGGATCCCTTTCTCAAGGAACGCCTGTTCGGCCTGACCAACACTGAGGCGAACCACGGCGAGGACGTGAAGGAGCTGTATTACTACCTCGACGCCACCCCCACACACTCCTATCTGCGGATGCTCTACAAATATCCCCAGCGCGCCTTTCCCTATGCGCAGCTGCTGGAGGAGAACCAACGCCGCAGTCGGGAGATGCCGGAATTCGAGCTGATCGACAGCGGCGTTTTCGATGAGGACCGCTATTTCGACGTTTTTGTCGAATACGCCAAGGCCGGCCCTCACGACATCCTGATGCAGGTCACCGCCCACAACCGGGGAACGCACGCCGCACCCTTGCATATTCTGCCGCAGCTCTGGTTCCGCAACGACTGGTCGTGGGGTGAGCCGGAAGCCAAACCGGAGTTGTCGATCGGCGACGCGGGCGGTATCGAGGCACGCCATGCCAAGCTGGGAACCTATTACTGCTCTCTGGATGGTGCCCCCGAGCTGCTGTTCTGCGACAACGAAACCAACGCACCGCGCCTGTATGGCATCCCGGATGAGGGTTACTACAAGGACGCATTCCACGATTACGTGGTCGACGGTCGGCACGATGCCGTCAACCCGGCGCACACCGGCACCAAGGCTGCCGGGAACTTCGTGTTCGAGGTGCCGGCCGCTGGCAGCGTGACCGTTCGCCTGCGCCTGGCAAGAACCGCGTTGGAGCAACCGTTCGCGGATTTCACCGAGATACTGGCGCAGCGCCAGGCCGAGGCCGACGCCTACTACGACGAATTGCAGGCCGGTATCGACGATGCCGACGCGCGCATGATCCAGCGCCAGGCCCTCGCCGGCCTGATCTGGAGCAAGCAGTTCTATTACTTTGACGTGTCGCCCTGGCTGGATGGCGACCCAGGCCTGCCAGCGCCGCCTTCAGAACGCAGACAGGGACGAAACCGCGACTGGCGGCACCTCAACAATGCCGATGTGATTTCCATGCCGGACAAGTGGGAATACCCCTGGTACGCGGCGTGGGACCTGGCCTTCCACTGCATCCCCCTGGCCATGGTCGATCCCGCGTTCGCCAAGGACCAGCTCGTCCTGATGACGCGCGAGTGGTACATGCATCCCAACGGTCAGATTCCCGCCTACGAGTGGGCATTTGGCGATGTGAGCCCGCCGGTTCATGCCTGGGCTGCGTGGGAGGTATACAAGACCGAGCGCGACGCAAACGGCGGCAAGGGCGACACCGCGTTCCTGGAGCGCATCCTGCACAAGCTGCTGTTCAACTTCACCTGGTGGGTGAACCGCAAGGACCCCGGCGGGCTCAACGTTTTCCAGGGTGGTTTCCTCGGCCTCGACAACATCGGCCTGTTCGATCGCAGTTCGCCGCTGCCGGGCGGCGGCCACGTCGACCAGGCCGACGGCACGAGCTGGATGGCCATGTACTGCCTGAACCTGATGCGCATCGCGCTTGAGCTTGCTCAAACCAACCCTGTCTACGAGGACATCGCGACCAAATTCTTCGAGCACTTTCTCTACATCGCCAAGGCCATGAACAACATCGGCGACCAGGGGATCGGCCTGTGGGACGAGGAAGACCAGTTCTTCTACGACGTGCTGCGTTTTCCGGATGGGCGCATGCAGCCCCTGCGGGTGCGCTCCATGGTCGGTCTGATTCCACTGTTCGCGGTCGAAATCATCGAGCCGGAAATGCTGGAGCGCCTGCCGGACTTCAAGCGCCGGCTCGAATGGTTCATGAAATACCGCCCGGAGCTGGCCGCCCTGGTATCCCATTGGCTGGAACCCGGTCGCGGCAACCGCCGCCTGCTGTCGCTGCTGCGCCCACATCGCATGCGGCGTGTGTTGCAACGCATGCTGGATGAAAGCGAATTCCTGTCCGACTACGGTGTGCGTTCCCTCTCCCGTGCCCACCTGGATCAGCCCTATGAATTCTCTCTTGACGGCCAGCCCGTGCGCGTGAGTTATGAGCCGGCGGAGTCGACGTCCGGCCTGTTCGGCGGCAACTCCAACTGGCGCGGGCCTGTCTGGTTTCCGGTCAATTACCTGCTGTTGAATGCCCTTTACCGTTTCGCCGATTTTTACGGCGAGGAGCTGAAGGTGGAATGCCCGACGGGCTCCGGTCGCACGCTTCGTCTCGATCAAGTCGCCGAGGAGTTGACGCGTCGGCTCACCGCAATCTTTCGCCGGGATGAGCAAGGTGACCGCCCGGTATATGGAGGCGCAGACAAACTACGCAGAGACCCCCTCTTCCGCGACCACATCTTGTTCCACGAATATTTTCACGGCGACAGCGGACGCGGCATGGGCGCCTCGCACCAGACGGGATGGACAGGCCTGGTGGCGAAGTTGCTGCAACCGCGCCAATCGCGCTCTGGGTAGACGGCTATCGACGTCGTGGGGGTTCTTCCAGGGCCAGTCGTCACGGGCGATGACGGCTAGCTTCATCACCCGGCGACAATACAGACACGGGCTGGCGTTATCGACCATCGCCTGCACGTGAAGGAGACAGAGATGGAAGACAAAACTTATGATCTGATCGTGATCGGCACAGGAACGGCGGCCAGTGTGACCGCATTCGGTTGTCGCAAAGCGGGATGGTCGGTGGCGATCATCGACCACCGACCGTTCGGCGGCACCTGCGCGCTGCGCGGCTGCGACGCGAAAAAGATGCTGATCGCGGCCACCGAAGTGATCGACGGCTTCGAGCGCATGGGCGCCATCGACACCGTGCAAGGTAGTGTGCGCATTGACTGGGCGGCGCTGCAGCGCCACAAGCGTTCGTTCACCGACCCGGTGCCGGACAAACGCGAGCAGGCGTATGCCCGGCAGGGAATCGACGCGTATCACGGTCGCGCCCGTTTCAATGGGCCCGACACGGTCGTCGTGGACGGCAAGACGCTCAAGGCACGGCAGATTGTCATCGCCACCGGCGCCGAGCCGATCAGGCTGCCGATCGAGGGCGCCGAGCACCTCGCTTTGAGCGAAGACTTCCTGAATCTGGAATCGCTGCCGCGCCGTATTGTGCTGGTCGGTGGCGGCTATATCGGCTTCGAGTTCGCACACATCGCGGCACGCGCTGGGGCCGAAGTCACGATTCTCAACCGTGGAAAAAAGCCACTGACCGGTTTTGATCCGGATCTGGTCACCTTGCTGGTCGAGCGCACTCGCATGCTCGGCGTGGACGTACGCCTGGGTCACGAGGTGAAAGGCGTGCGCAAGGTGAGTGATGGCTTCGAAGTCGAAGCAGATGGCGCTGAGGGCCCCGTTGTCATCAAAACCGATCTGGTGATCCACAGCGGCGGGCGCAAACCCGCGCTGCAAGCCCTGGACCTGGATGCGGCCGGCATCGCGCACGAAAACGGGCGGCTGAAGCTCGACGAGACTTTCCGCAGTACGTCCAATCCTGCTGTATATGCGGCTGGCGACGCCGCCGGTGGCCCACTGCCGTTAACCCCGGTTGCAGCGCTGGAGGCTCATGCCGTGGTCGATAACCTGCTCGGAAATAAACGGGCAACCGTCGATTACACCGGCATACCCAGTGCAGTCTTCAGCTTGCCACCGATCGCACGGGTGGGTCTGCTGGAAGCCGAGGCGAAAGCGCAAGGCCTGCGCTTCAAGGTCAAGTACGAAAGCGTGCCCGGCTGGTTTACCGCATGCCGGGTCAACGAGACTTGCTACGGTTACAAGGTGCTGGTGGAGGAAGACAGTGGCCGCATTCTCGGTGCCCACCTGGTTGGCCCCGATGCGGCCGAGGTGATCAACCTGTTCGGCTTTGCCATGCGCAGCGGCCTGACCGACGAGGCCATCCGCCACGCCACCTTTGCCTACCCCACCGCCGCCTCGGATATTGAATCCATGCTGCCCTGACGAATGCTTTCGGCTTGGCCTCCCCAATAAAACCAGGTTGGACAGACGTCTGAACTGCCGGCCCGCTCCCGCTGCTCATCCCACCGCGCCGGCGGATCAACCGCCAGATCGAACAGCGTGATGTGATTCGGCAGTGCGCTCTTCAAGACAGCGGCCGCGATGGTGATGCGGGTGGTGTACGTGATCTTCGGTGCGTTTTCTCTGGGTGCAGATTTCAAGCCGAAGATCACCGATCAGGCCACGGCGCTATACTACGCGATGGTCACCGGGGCACTGTGCGGTACGGCGATATCACACCACAAACCACCGAAGCGAAACGGTTCGCGGTCTCATCGTCGTACTCGGCGTCGCGGTGTTCGCCGCCTCACTGGCTGCGGTGATCGCATCGCTGGTCACCCGTAGTTTCCAACGCATCGTCACTCGCAAGGGCATCCGTATGAATCGCGAAAACCATTTCGTCGCCATCGGCAATACAACACTGGCACTCAACACCTGGCACGGGCTGGCGTACCGGGGACATCCCGTAACCTGTCTGCTGCGGCAGGAGTCCGAAACCGGGCCCTCCGATGACGTGGATGTGGTGATCGGCGAACCTGGCGACCGTGACGTGCTGCGCCAGGCCCGCGCAGACAAGGCACGAGCGGTGCTGACGATGCTCGACGACGATTCCGAAAACGCGTTCACAGTGTTGGCAGTCCGCGAATTGGCGGGCATCCAAACCGACAGCCTGAACCGGCGCATACGTCAACTACCGGAGGCAACGATTCCATGATTGAACAATGGCTGACCCACACCGAATGGCTTGGCAATTCCATGCTTTCGTGGGTGATCGCCTCAGGTGGCGCACTGTTGGGCTACATCGTTGCGCACAGCGCGGCGGCAATCCTCGGCGCGCGTCTCGGCAACCTCGCCAAACGTACGGGACGCCGCGGCATCATAGTTGCTGCCAAGGTCGTCAAGGCCACCCGGGGCTGGCTCTTGCTGCTGATCTCCATTGCGGTGGCACTCGAGTTCTTGTTTCTCGGCAAGACTGCAACGGACATCAAAGGCGCCCAGCCGGCACTGCATCTCGCGACGTGGGTGCTGGTGGGCATCCAGATCGCCTTCTGGGTCAGCACGCTGCTGGTGTCATCGCTGCGCCAGTCAGCCGACCACGACAAGACGCGCCCCGCCAACCCGGTGATGTTGGGGGTACTTGTATGGGCCGCGCAATTTGTCGTGTGGGTCACCCTGGTGTTGGCGCTGCTGGCCGGAGGGGGGGTCAATATCACCGCGTTCGTCGCCAGCCTCGGTGTGGGCGGCGTAGCAGTGGCACTGGCCCTACAGAATGTGCTCAGCGACCTGTTTGCGTCGATCAGCATCGGGTTGGACAAGCCGTTCGAGGTCGGTGAATTCATCGCCTTCGGTAGCGACCTCGGTACGGTCACCAAGGTCGGCATCAAGTCCACGCGAATCCAGTCGCTCTCCGGCGAGGAACTGGCTGTGTCCAACGCCGATTTACTGAAAAACCTTGTGCACAATTACAGCCGTATGCAGCAGCGACGGATTGTGTTCGGATTCCGGATTCCGTACGACACGCCACGCGAAAAGGTGCAGACCCTTGTCGAGCGCGTGCAGCAGGTCATCGCTGACGAGAAGCAGGCAAGCCTGGATCGCGGGCATCTCAAGGGCTTCGGCGAATACGGCTTCGATTTCGAGTTCGTCTATTACGTACTGAGTCCGGACTACACGTTGTACATGGATGTGCAGCAGAGCATCAACCTGAACATCATGGCGGTGTTTGACGAACTCGGCATCGGCTTCGCGATTCCCACACGCATGCTGCACGCCTTCGCACCGGATGGCACCCCCGTCGTCCAGACCGCGCCCAGCGGGTGATGACTCCGCCGTCGGCTTGGCGCCTCGAGTCGCCAAGCCGACGGCGCCATAACAGAATCAATGGTGCCTGACCCGAAGACCCTCATGGCATAAGGTTGGAAGTAGCACAACATCGCAAATCGAAGGTGGTCAGGAGCAGTTACCAACAATTTCACGCGTTCCCCGTCAGCGGGGGAGTAATCTGGATTAACCAACGTGCTTTTTATGGGAGTACTTCATACGATGATTACTATCCGCCAATGTACTAAAAAAGATTTGCCGCCGTGCGGAGCGTTTCTCCGCCAAATTTATGCGGAGCCGCCTTATTGCGAGAATTGGTCTGAGGAGCGGGCTACGGCATATCTAGAATCATTTTTTCACATTGATCCTCAAGGGGCTCTGGTCGCAGTAGAGGGTGATAATGAGATTGTCGGGGCAGTGTTTGGTTACAGCTATCCGTGGCAAACCGGCTCCATGCTCTTTCTTCAGGAGCTATTTGTCACCATCTACTATCGTCGCAGGGGGATCGCTGGCGATCTTGTAAGACAGTTGGTGGAGAAGAAAGGAACAAATTCACATGTCGCGCTGATCGTTCGTGAGGGAACTGTAGCGGCAAGATTCTATGAAAAACTTGGGTTATCTAAGAGCCAATTTTATGAGCTTCGATCAGGGAGATTGAACCGCCCCGACTTTCGTGGAGGCCATTTGGTTTAAGTCATGCTGCTGTTTTGGCCTGACTGGCGAGTGCTGTAGCGGATCGAGACATACTGGGCGGATTCAACCGGTCGTCGCAACACCCCACAATTTGAAGGGGGTGAAATGAGAAAGAAACATGGTCGTTGTCGCCGTGGAATCCGTCCAGCGAGCCGCGGTCGGAATGATGGATCAAGGCCCCATCGCGCTCAGATTGCCGGGCGTACAACGCCTGCCCCAGGGCACCCAGAACAGGGAACCTCAGGGTCAGCACCATTTTGTTACTGATCCACGCTACAGACCAACGGCAAATGTTCGGGGCAGGTCTTGTAATCACGTACCCGCTGCGCGATTTGGACAATCTGTTGCGCCGATTGGTTGAATCCGCATCGAAAGCCAGTCGCCCACATCGCTTCGCACCGGCAATGCGGCACCCCAAGCGATCAATCCTTCAACGCAATCCCTACCACCTCTGCCACGTCTTTCGACAGATCCTCGACCGCCGCGATGCGTTCCAGTGCGGCGCGCGCATGCGCCTGGCGACCGGCGTCGAACTGGCGCCAGCGGTCGAAGCTGCGGGCGATGCGTGAGGCGACCTGCGGGTTGATGGCCTGCAATTCCCCGATGACGTCGGCTGCCAGGGCGTAACCGCTGCCATCGGCAGCGTGGAAGTGGCGCGGGTTGGCGCCGCAGAAGCCGCGGATGAGGGCGTAGACGCGGTTGGGATTTTTCAGGTCGAAGGCGGGGTGCTGCATTAGCGCACGCACCTGGGCGACGGTGACGGGCAGGCGGGAAGCGGCCTGCACGGAAAACCATTTGTCGATGACCAGGGCTTCGTTTTGCCAGCGGGCGTAAAAGTCAGCCAGGGCCGCTTCCCGTTCGGGCAGGTCGAGGTTGACGAGCGTGGCCAGCGCGGCAATCTCGTCGGTCATGTTGCCGCTAGCGTTGTGATTGTCAGCCGCGAGCTGGGCGACGAGGCGCGGCACGACCGAGGATTTCAGATAGTCGGTATCGCTTTCGGCCAGATAGGCGAGGCAGGCGTTGCGCAGCGCGCGTCGCCCGACCTGTGCGCCGTCGGGAGCATACCCCTCGCTTGGTGCGAGCGTCGTCCACACGGATTCGAGTTGGTCGCGCAGACAGGCAGCGAGATGACGGCGCAGGCCCACGCGCGCGGTGTGGATGGCTTCGGGGTCGATGGTGCCGCCAAGGGCGACCACGGCTTCGGCGAGCACGGCTTCGGCGGGGAGGTTCAACGCCTCGGCGGCGAGCGCGGGGTCGCCGGCGAGGCCGTCGTCGAGCACGCGCCCGCAAGCGGCGACGAAGGCGTCGGGAATCCAGTCGGCGCCGGTTCCGCCGGCCGCGATGCCGGCGAGCAGGACGTGCGTCGCCAGGCGCTGCCCGGCTTCCCAGCGGTTGAAGGCGTCGGAATCGTGCGCCATCAGGTGCGCGAGTTCGGCGTCGGTCTGTTCCAGTTCAAGCAGCACCGGTGCGGAGAAATCGCGCAGCAGCGAGGCGACAGGGGCGGCGGGAATGGCTTCGAAGACGAAGGTCTGCGTGGCCTCGGTCAGCGACAGCACGCGTGTCGTGCCGCAAGCCTCGACCTCGCCGGCGAGTTTCAGCGATGCGTCGCTGCCGTCGGGCAGGACGAGCCCGAGCGCGACGGGAATGTGCAGTGTGCCATCGACGATGTTTTGCCCCGATTCGCCCAGCCGTTTTTCGTAGGCAGTCGGCGTGAGGTGTTGGGTCAGGGTCAGCGTGCAGCGTTGGGTCGCAGCGTCGTACGCCGTTTCAGCATGCAAACGCGGCGTGCCGGCGCGCGCATACCAGCGGCGGAACTGCGTCAGATCAACCCCGGAGGCATCCTGCATCGCTGCGACGAAATCGTCGCAGGTCACGGCCTGGCCATCGTGGCGCTGGAAATACAGATCCATGCCGCGCCGGAAGCCAACGCGTCCGAGCAGGGTGTGGATCATGCGGATGACTTCCGCGCCCTTGTTGTAGACGGTGGCGGTGTAGAAGTTGTTGATCTCGGCGTAGGAGGCCGGCCGGATCGGGTGCGCCATCGGCCCCGCGTCTTCGGGGAACTGGCCGATGCGCAGGGCGCGCACTTCCTGGATGCGGGTGACCGCGCGCGAATGGGTGTCGGCGCCGAATTCCTGGTCGCGGAACACGGTGAGGCCTTCCTTCAGCGACAGCTGGAACCAGTCGCGGCAGGTCACGCGGTTGCCGGTCCAGTTGTGGAAATACTCGTGCGCCACCACCCGGTCGATGCCCTGGTAATCGGCATCGGTCGCCGTGTCGGGGCGCGCCAGCACGTATTTGGTGTTGAAGATGTTGAGGCCCTTGTTCTCCATCGCGCCCATGTTGAAGTCGCCCACCGCGACGATCATGTAGCGGTCGAGATCCATCTCCAGCCCGAAGCGCTGCTCGTCCCAGCGCATGGCTTTTTTCAGCGCCGCCATCGCGTGGCCGCATTGGTCGAGCTTGCCGGGTTCGACATACACTGCAAGATGCACCTTGCGACCCGAGGCGGTGATGAATTCGTCTTCCAGCACGTCGAGTTTCGCCGCGACCAGCGCGAACAGGTAGCAGGGCTTGGCGTAAGGGTCTTCCCAGCGTGCCCAATGCCGCGTCGGGTTATCGTCGCACGTGCCGGCTGCGACGGGATTGCCGTTGGACAGCAGATGCGGAAAACGTGCACGGTCGGCTTCCACCGTGCAGGTGAATTTCGCCATCACGTCCGGCCGGTCCGGGAAGAAGGTGATGCGGCGAAAGCCTTCCGCCTCGCACTGGGTAAAATAGCCGTCGCGCGAGCGGTACAGCCCGGAGAGCTGGGTGTTCTGGTCGGGAAGTATGCGCACCACGGTTTCCAGCACGCAGGCATCCGGTAATGGCCCGGCGATCGTCAGCAGGTCGTCGGTATGGGTGTAGCGGGCCGCATCAGGCGCGCTGCCGTCGAGCGTGAGGCTGATCAGTTCCAGCACCTCGCCATTCAGCACCAGCGCGCAGGCGGCAACCGCCGGGTTGCGCGTGCAGCGCAAGCGTGACCGAACTTCGGCGTGGTCGTCGCGGATGGCAACCTGCAAATCGACCGATTCGATCCACCAGGCGGGTGGGGTGTAGTCCTTCAGAAAAAGCGTGACGGGGGTTTCGGTGCGCATGGCATGACCCAAGAGGGATAGGGTGGAGAAAAGCTAACCAGGAAAGAGTGGTGGAAGCTGCTTTTGCTTGTGCAAGCAGCAGTTGGAGGTCAGCTTGTTCGATTGTGCCAATAATCAGGGTGGCGATGGAGGTGCATGACGGCAACGATCAGCAAGTGGTCTGGTTCTGCAACATACAGAACACCATAGGGAAAACGATGTACCAGTGCGCGCCGGATATCACTGTTCATTTCCTGCCAGGCGAACGGGAAGGCGAGTGCGCGTTGAACGGCGGCGTGGACCTGGGTCGCGAAATCCAGACCGAGGCCGGGTTCACGCGTTTCATACCATTCGATGGCTTCGTTGAGTTCCACCTCGGCATCCGGGTGGAAGGCGTAATTCATTTGTTGTATTGCTGGCGGATGCGCTCGAACACGGCCTCGCCGGGGATGGCCGTCGCATGCCCTTGGCGCAATTCTGCAAGCCGGCGTTGCGCAACTTCCAGCCAGACGGCATCGATTGCGCTTTCGGGTGCATTCAGGCTGCGCAAAAGTGTGTCCACCACACGTGCCCGTTCTTCCACTGGAAGCGAAGTCACTTCGTCGATCAACTCACCTGTTTTCATCGCCAGCTCCTTGGTGCGTAACGAGCCAAAGTCTACGCTCGCGCTGCGAGACATGGAAATGCCGCTTACACGCCCTGTTTCAGGCTCGCCTCGATGAAGATATCAAGGTCGCCGTCCAGCACCTTCTGCGTGGCGGAGGTTTCGACGTTGGTGCGCAGGTCCTTGATGCGCGAATTGTCGAGCACGTAGCTGCGGATCTGATGGCCCCAGCCCACGTCCGACTTGCCGGCCTCGAGCTTGTCCTGTTCGGTCTGGCGCTTGCGCAGTTCGGCTTCGTACATTTTGGACTTCAGCATCGACATCGCCTCGGCGCGGTTCTTGTGCTGCGAGCGGTCGTTCTGGCACTGCACCACGATGCCGCTGGGCAGGTGGGTGATGCGCACCGCGGAATCGGTCTTGTTGATGTGCTGGCCGCCGGCGCCGGATGCGCGATAGGTGTCGACGCGCAGGTCGGCCGGGTTGATGTCGATCTCGATCGAGTCGTCGACTTCCGGGTAGACGAACACGCTGGCGAAGCTGGTGTGGCGTCCGCCCGACGAGTCGAACGGCGATTTGCGCACCAGACGATGCACCCCGGTTTCGGTGCGCAGGGTGCCGTAGGCGTAGTCGCCTTCAAGTTTGATCGAGGCGGACTTGATGCCGGCGACGTCGCCGTCGGATTCTTCCAGCAGCTCGGCCTTGAAGCCCTTGCGCTCGGCGTATTTCAGGTATTGCCGCAGCAGCATCGAGGCCCAGTCGCAGGCTTCGGTGCCGCCGGCGCCGGCCTGAATATCGATGAAGCAGTTGCTGGAGTCGGCCGGGTGGTTGAACATGCGGCGAAATTCCAGCTTCGAGACAGCCTTTTCAAGGGCTGCGATATCGGCCTGCACGGCGGCCAGGGTGTCGTCATCGTTCTCCTCGCGCGCCATCTCGAACAGTTCGGACGCATCCTTCAGGCCCGATGCTACGCGGTCGAGCACCAGCACCACGTCTTCCAGCGATTTGCGTTCGCGGCCCAATTCCTGGGCGCGGGCGGCGTCGTTCCAGAAATCCGGCGCTTCGGCCAGGCGGACGACTTCTTCCAGGCGGTCTTTCTTGGCAGCGTAGTTAAAGAAACCCCCTGAGTTGGGTGGCGCGCTCGCTCAGGTCGGCGAGTTTGGATTCGATCTGATTAAGGCTTTCGGCTTCCATGATTAGGGCTCGGTGATTAAGCGGAAAATCTTCCGATTATAGCCCAGGCCAGCACCAGGCCCAGACCTGCCGCGCCCATGCCGGCGATGGCGTATCGCGCCATCTGCCAGCCGCCGATAACCAGGGTGAGCATCGATTTGAAGAGCAGATTGGCCAGCACCGCGAGCGTGATGACGTTGACCAGAATCGCCGCCGGCAGTTGGCCAAGATTATGTAGACGCAGGCTGGACAGCGTGATGGCGCTGGCATCGGTCAGTCCCGACACCAGCGCCACTGCGTACAGTCCGCGCGTGCCCAGCCAATCGGACAACCACGCTGCAGCCAGCAACACCGCCGCATACAGCAGGCCAAAGCCCAGCGCCGTGCGCAGTTCGGTGGGATTGCCTATCGCCAGCGCGGGCAGTTCGTCCTGCGGCTGCAGCCGGTGTACGCCATAGGCCGCGCCGAGTCCGCCGACGGCCAGCCCGCCGATCAGCACCGGCAACAGTTGCGGCATCACCTCCGGCGCCAGCACCGCAGCCAGCACGCCCAGGCGCACCAGCACCATCAGGTTGGCCAGCACGATGACGATCACCGCGGCCGGCATCATTGCACTGCTGGCACGGGCGTGGCGGCTGAACGCGAGTGTGGTGGCGGTGGACGACACCAGTCCGCCGAGCAGGCCCAGCACCGCCGCACCGTGCTCCTGCCCGACCACGCGCAGCGCGGCATAGCCCGCCAGCCCGACACCCGCGACCAATACCACCATCCACCAGACCTGGTGAGGGTTGATCGCCCCGTAGGGGCCGTAATTCTGGTTTGGTAGCAGCGGCAGGATGATCAGCGCCAGCACCGCGAACTGCAGCACCGACAGCAGGTCGCGCCGCGAGAGATGCTCGCTCAGGCCGCGCAGTTCCGGCTTGAAATACAGCAGCATGGTCGCCGCGATCCCCAGCATCACCGCCAGCTGGATTTCGTCGTGCCACACCAGCACGCCAAGGCTGTAGCACAGCAGCAGCGCCGCCACCGTCGTCGTGCCCGGGTCGCCGTCCGTCGGTTGCGGTGACCGCAGATAGGCCGCGATCATCATGCTGCCGACCAGCAGCAGGCCCACCGCGACCAGCCACAGCGCGCCCAGTTCGGTTGCCAGATGCGTCGTCAGCACGCCGAACAGTGCGGTCAGCGCAAAGGTGCGCAGCCCTGCTTTTGCCGCCGGGTTGCGCTCGCGCTCCAGTCCCATCAAGAGGCCGATCGCCAGCGCCACCACGTAGCGCGGTAGGGTGGCCAGTTCGGCAGGTAGCCAGGCGATCAATTCATTCATCTCGGTTTGTCTTTCAGGCAGAAGAAGCAATGCGTATAGCGGATCGACGTTCCTCTGCTGACGAATTTGCTTTAAGGCTTTAACTTTATTCATGACAGAATAAAGCCACATGAGTCGAAAACAACAAATTTGGCTCGTGGGGATCGGTTTCCCGGCAAAAAGCGCGCTTCCGGGAGGCGCTGTGGGCAACCAGGTAACAGGAGGACAGATGAACCAGGGATGCCGCCGATTTCTTGTTACCAGCGCACTGGCGCCGCTTGCGCTGGCGAGCGCCTGTAGCGGCCAGTCCCCCTTGCCGCGCGTTGGGAAGCATTCTCTGGATCCCGCACTGGAAGGGCTGGCGTCCCCGTATTTTTTGCCGGCCTTGTCATGACGATGCGACATTTGCCGCTGCGCACCGCCTTGCCCATAGGGCTGGCGCTGCTGGCGCTGGTGATGCTGGGAGTCTCGGTGGCGAATGCGTTGCACAAGCGCCTGGGACAGCTCGACCAGCGGGCCAGGGCGGATATCCTGATCCAGACGGTACATCTGGCGCACATGGCGGAGCAGGGCTGGGAAACTAACCGCGGCCTGGTGGAAGACGATATAGCCCTGGCGGCGACCGACCCGCGTGTGGAGGCCGTGCTGCTGCTCGACGACAGCGGCCGCGTGCTGGCGGCCCACCGCACTGCCTGGCGCGGCAGGCTCGCTGCCGACGTGCTGCCGGGTTTCGATATGCGCCGCCTCGCGCAAGAGAAACAAGGACGGCTGCCGGCGTTTTTTACCCTCAGCCCGGACGGCAGCCGTGTTGCCGCGATGCAGTATTTCCCGCGCCCCGCGGAACCCAAACCGCAGCAGTTGCGCAGCCAGCGACTGGGCATGGTGTATATCGGTTTCGATCTCACTCGCGAGCGGCGGGCGATGCGCGCTTTCGTGTTCAAGGCGCGCGCCCCTGACCTGATCGCCACCTTGTTGCTGATTGGTTTGCTTGGATGGCTGCTGCATCGCTACCTGGCTATTCCGCTGGGCAATCTGGGCCGTGCGGCCAATGCCCTGCGCAGCGGGCAGCTGGATGTGAGAGTGCCGGAGCAGGGCCCGCAGGAGATCGCGGTGCTGGCCGAGAACTTCAATGCCATGGCGCGCGCCATCCAGGAGGCGCAGGAAAGCCTGGCCACCAGCGAGGAACGGCTGGCCATCACCCTCAACTCCATTGGTGACGCCCTGCTGGCCACCGATACCGAAGAACGCGTCACGCTGATGAATCCGGTGGCGGAAAACCTCACCGGCTGGCCCCAGGCCGAGGCCCTTGGGCGTCGTGTCGCCGAGGTGTTCGTGATCCACAATGCGCTCACCGGCGAACCGGCGGAGATTCCGGTGACGCGCGTCATCCGCGAGGGGCGGGTGGTGGGGCTGGCCAACCACACCACGTTGCTGGCGCGAAATGGCGCGCGTCACCACATCGCCGACAGTGCCGCACCGATTCGCAGCGCCGGGGGGGAATTGCAGGGGGTGGTGCTGGTGTTTCGCGATGTGTCGGAGGAGTACTTGCTGCGCGAGGAACTGGCCAACAGCGAACTGCATTTCCGCGCCCTGGCCAACAGCGGACAGGCGCTGGTGTGGACCGCCGGGGTCGACATGGAATTCGATTACTTCAACGAGCCCTGGCTGCGTTTTACCGGCCGCACCCTGGAACAGGAACTGGGGCAGGGCTGGACCGAAGGCGAGCATCCGGACGACCGCGCGCGCTGCACCGAGATCTATCGCGCCGCCTTCGACCGTCGCGAGCCATTTTCCATGGAATACCGCCTGCGCCACGTCAGCGGCGAGTACCGCTGGATCATCGGCCAGGGCAGCGCGCGCTTTGGCAGCCAGGGCCAGTTCCTGGGGTATATCGGGCATTGCCTGGATGTCACCGAGGCCCGGCGTGCCGAGGCCGAAATCGAGCGTCTGGCCTACCATGACGCGCTGACCGGCTTGCCCAACCGTGTGCTGTTCCTCGACCGGCTGGACCAGACACTGGCTGCCGCACGCCGCAAGCGGCGCTACGGTGCTGTGCTGTTCGTCGACCTCGACCAGTTCAAGCGCATCAATGATGTGCATGGCCATGCCATGGGCGATGCCGTTCTGCGCGAGGTCGCCGGGCGGCTGGAATACTATATGCGGCAGGGCGATACGGTGGCGCGGCTGGGCGGCGACGAATTCGTGATCCTGTTGCCCGATCTGGCGGAAAACCTTGAGGGCGCAGGCGCGCTGGTGATGACGGTGGCAGAGAAGATTCGCGGTGCGCTGGAAAACCCGATCAGCATCGACGGGCAGGAATACGTGACCGGCGCCAGCATCGGCATTACCCTGTTTCCCAAGGGCGCGGAAAGCGTGGAAGACCTGATGCGCTAGGCCGACACCGCCATGTACCGGGCCAAGGAGCGTGGCCGCAATGCCCTGGCCTATTTCGAGCCCGCCATGCAGGAAGCGGTCGCCGAGCGCTATGCGCTCGATCGCGAATTGCGCGAGGCGGTGCGCGAACGCAGCTTCGAACTGTACCTGCAATCGCAGGTGAATGGAGACGGGAAGGTGATCGGGGCCGAGGCCCTGGTGCGCTGGCGCCACCCGCAGCGCGGCCTCGTGATGCCAGCCCGCTTCATTCCGCTGGCGGAGGATTCCGGTCTCATCGTGCCGATGGGGGAATGGGTGCTGCACGAAGTCTGCCTGCTCATCGCCCGCCTCGACGCCGAGGGCCGCGGTCTGCGCATCGCCGTCAATGTCAGCCCGCGGCAGTTCCACCAGGCCGATTTCGTGCAGCGGATCAAGGAGATCCTTGCCGCCACCGGTGCCGACCCGACCTATCTCACGCTGGAAATCACCGAGAACCTGCTGATCGAACACGCCTCCGAATCGGTGGCGCGCATGACCGAGCTGGGAGCGCTCGGCCTGCGCTTTTCCATTGACGATTTCGGCACCGGCTATTCATCCCTGGCCTACCTGAAACGTCTGCCAGTGTCCGAACTCAAGATCGACAAGAGCTTCGTGCAGGACATTCCGCACGATCCCAATGACGTCGCCCTGGTGGAGACCATCCTCTCGATGGCGCACCACCTGCATTTCGATGTGGTGGCCGAAGGGGTGGAAAACGAAGCCCAGTTTGCCTTCCTGCGCCAGCAAGGCTGCGAACGTTTCCAGGGTTATTACTTCCATCGCCCGCTTGAGATGCGCGCCTGGATCGAGAAGCTTCCGCCTGCGGGCTGATCGTGGTTTTTTTGATTTCTGCCGCATCACGCTTGCCAGGTTGACGCTTTGAGAGAGTCTCGTGTAAAGCCTGGCGCTGCGGGTTTTTATTGGTGGCGAGATCTCCAGACGCGAGAAGACCCGCAAGCCTTATAGCCTGCGGGTCTTGCTTGAACCATCAAACCCCAGGGTGAATTCATGCCGCCAAGTCACGTCCAAACGCAAAATCCGGCAGCGGCCCTGGAGAAACGATTGCTTACTTGATCCGCATGTCGTTCTTGACGGATTTCACGCCGGCAATGCCACGTGCCAACTCGACTGCCCTGTTCGCCGCGGCCTGCGAAGTCACGAAACCACTCAGTTGAACCTCACCCTTGAAGGTCTCGACCTTGATCTCAAGGGCTTTCGTCAAGGGATCTTCAATCAAGGCCGCTTTCACCTTGGCGGTGATGACGCTGTTGTCGAAGTACTGGCCGGTCCCTTCCTTCTTCGCCGTGGGCGCACAAGCCACGACGGATACCAGCGCAACGGACAGGAATGCTGCTGAAAGAACTTTACTAAATTTGTTCATGGTGGATTCTCCAAAGGTAAGAAAGAAAAACAAGAGCTGCTTGGTCCCGGCTTCCCGCCGACAGGCCAGTGCGATGCGGCAACACCTGAACGGGCCTTGCTCGCACACTGTGTCGAAGCCTTGATCGAAATATAGTCAAAAAAACAGATGGGGTCGGTACGGTATCGCACATAGCGCAGCAGCAGGCCCAGCCAGGCTGGATGGGGGCCGTATGACATCGGCTATGTGCGATGCCGCACAGACGCCCCCCCCTATTCTCCGTATTGTTGCTCGTAGGATGAATGTATGACGCCAGCCAAATGCAGAGCGCACGCAAAATACCCCGTTTTTTTTTGACTACTATGATTAATAGCTGCAATCGTATTGCAACCGCATTTAATGGTCATTGCAACGATTGTGTTCGATGCTCAACCCAATGGATGAAAAGATGATGAAAAACACATACTCCCCCAAACTGAATCAAATGGCGCGCAGGATTGGCATGGCTGCCGTGGCTGTTATGTTAATGGCGGGTTGCGCAAGCACCTCGGCGCCGACAGAACAGATGGCCGTTTCCAGGGCTGCGGTAAGCAATGCAATGAGCGCCGGGGGCAATCAGTTCGCACCGGTGCAGCTCAAGTCCGCATTGGACAAGATGGATGCTGCCGAGCGGGCAGTGGCCGCGAAAGATTATGAGCTTGCCTTGCGGCTGGCGGAACAGGCGGAGGTTGACGCCAAGCTGGCTGCAGAGATGGCGCGTTCAGCCAAGGCGAAACAAGCCGCGGATGCAGTGCAGGAGGATATTCGCGTGCTGCGCCAGGAAATCGATCGTCAATCCAAATAACCGTCAATGGAGCTCATCATGAAAAAAAATCACTATCTTTCCTTAAGCCTGGTCGCTGCTGCGATGCTCGCGGGCTGCAGCACCACGCCGCCGAAAAACACAGCACTCGAAGACGCGCGCAGCGCTTACGGCAGCGCACGAACCAACTCCCAGGTCGTGAGCCTGGCACCGCTTGAGCTGCAGAAGGCCGGCGAGTCACTGAGCAAAGCGGATGCGGCATTGAGCAAGGGTGACGATGTCGCGGTCGGTCAGTTGGCCTATCTCACCAGTCAGCACGTGGCGATCGCGCAGGAAACCGCCAGGCGCAAAGCCGCCGAGATGGAGATTGCCAACGCCAGCGCCCAACGCGACCAGGTCCGCCTTGCGGCAAGAACGGCTGAAGCCGAAGCGGCCAAACGGCAGGCGGCGATGTCACAGGCTGAAGTCGATGAAGCCAGACGGCAGGCCGCAATCGCGCAGCAAAACTCTGAGCGGCAAGCTGCCGCGTTGGCGGCCGCCAGTGCCCAGGCGCAACGTGACGAGACACTGATTGCGGCGAGACAGGCTGAACTCGAAGCGGCCAGGCAGCAGGCGTTGATTGCCCAGCAGACCGCCGAGGAGAAAGCGGCCGCATTGGAGGCGGCCCGCGCCCAGGCGGAGCGCGACCAGGCAATGATTACGCAGCAGGAGCAGCAGCTCAAGGAACTGGATGCCAAGCAAACGGCTCGCGGCATGGTGATCACGCTGGGCGACGTGCTGTTTAGCGTCAACAAGGCGAAGCTGTCGTCGGGTGGCGTGCGCAACGTACAAAAACTGGCCGATTTTCTCAACCAGTACCCACAACGCAAGGTGTTGATTGAAGGCCACACCGACAGCACCGGCAGCCTCAGTATCAACCAGCCGCTCTCCGAGCGACGCGCCGATGCCGTGCGGACGGCTCTGGTCGGCATGGGGATCAGCGGCGACCGCATTGAAACGCGTGGTTATGCCGATGCCCATCCGGTTGCCAGCAACAACACGGCCGCGGGTCGTCAACTGAATCGACGTGTGGAAATCATCCTTTCCGACGACAGCGGAAACATCGTTCCGCGCTAGTCGGATGACGATTGGTTAAGCGGCTTCGTCAGCTCGCTGGCCGGTACTAAAGGCGGTGTTTATTTTCACATCGTGAGCGGTGTGAAAATCCGTCAAGCATGACGGGCAAACTAAACGTTTCGAAGCGAGTCTGCTCGTCTGTCAGGTTTTATATTTTATAGGGAGTGGAAAAATGCTCGGAACAATTGCAATTATCCTGATTGTCCTCTGGCTGCTTGGAATGGTTTCCGCCTACACCATGGGCGGTTTCATCCACATTCTCCTGGTCATCGCAATCGTGGTGATACTGGTGCGTGTCATTCAGGGTCGACGCCTGTAAAGACTCTGAAGTTTTTAAGGCGATGGGGCGAGCGGGCGGTGGCGATCCGGCTGTTCTCGGTTTTTGCTTGATCCGGATTCCCGTTGCCAATACAAATACAAATGCATTTCCACGGGAGAGGATAGGATGAGCTCAATCAAGATGTTGGCAATCGTGCTGATCGTGGCCGGTGGCCTGGCGTTGGCGTATGGCGGCTTCACTTACACCAAGGACACGCACCAGGCCAAGATCGGTCCGGTCGAGATGTCGGTCAAGGAGACGCAGACGGTAAACATCCCGATCTGGGCCGGTCTGGGGTTGATGGTAGCGGGTGTGGGCCTGCTTTTTGTACGCAAGTAGCATCGTTCAGCCTGCGGGCGAATCAGGTTGCTACCCGGATAGTCGTATACCGGATCTGCCCAGTCTGACGGATAATCAGCAAAGCAATACGATTAGGAATCCTCCTATGAGCACGATAGAACTGGCAATGGAGAAAAAGCATGGAAAAATTATTGGGTGACATCACTAAAGAACAATTGATCACTGATTTCAAGGTGGTGGTGGCCGATGCGGAAGCGCTGCTGAAGGCGACGGCCAGCCAGGGTGGTGAGAAGATGGCCGAGATACGCGCCAAGGCGGAAGAGTCCCTTCGGGTTGTGAAACACAGGATGGATGAGGCGCAGGCGGCACTGCTGGTCAAAACCAAAGCGGCAGCCAAGGCCACCGACGTTTATGTCCATGAAAATCCATGGAGAGCCATCGGCGCCGCCGCCGGTGTCGGCCTGGTGATCGGCCTGCTCATCGGCCGCCGCTAGTCGCTCGCCATGAGCGAGAAGACGCCCGGCGAAAGCAGGGGGCTGCTCGAGTCGCTGAGTACGCTGGCCGCCACGCTGGTTGCCATCGCGCACACGCGACTCGATCTTCTGTCCGCAGACGTGGAGGAAGACCGTGCACATGTACTGTCGCTGCTGGTGTTGGCACTGGCCACCCTGTTTTTCATCGGGGTGGGGGTGGTGCTGGGGACGATCCTGTTCGTGGTCGCTTTCTGGGACAGCCACCGCCTCCTGGCGCTGGGATCGCTTGCCGGATTCTTTCTGGCGGCGGGCGTGGGGGCATGGGCGTACGCCCTGCACAAAGCGAGAACGAAGCCGAGACTGTTTGCGGCGAGTCTGTCGGAATTGTTGAAAGACCGGCAGCAGCTCGTTTCCAGGTCGTAAAGGACGATCATGAACGAAAAACTGATCCGCCTGGCTGAACGACGTGAACGCCTGGTAGCACAGGCTGCAGTTCAACGAATGGCGCTGGCGCAGAACATCGAGCCGTGGCGTGTGCCTCTGGCGCGGGCCGACCAGGGGCTGGCCGCGCTGCGCTATATCAAGCGCCATCCCGCCTGGATTGTCGGTGGCGTCGCCTTGCTGGCGGTGTTGCGGCCTGGTCGCGTCAGGGCCGCCGGCGTCGGAAAATGGCTGACGCGCGGCTGGGCAACGTGGCGGGTGGTGCATAAACTGCGCGGCAGATAGTCGCCGCTTAGCGTTCCAACAGGCAGCTGGCTGCCTGCCCATCCCATCAAATCCTGAAGATACCGGGCTGTTGTTGTTGCAGCGACTTAATAATCGGTAACGAGCAAGTGCGCGAAGTCCTCTGCGGGCAAGGGGTGGCTGAAATGAAGGCCCTGTCCGTCGTGGCGCCTGAAGTCGCTGACCGGTTCCTCCGTGGTGAAAGACCGGCCTTCAAAGCCTTGACGTTCGTAAAAGGTGACCTGTGCGGCCGCTTGCGAGGCAATCGCCACGCCGGCCATCACCCGCGCGATCCTGGATCGTGCATTCATTGCTGAATCCTGTAAGGGGGAAGCCGGGACCCGTGTCGAACCGGGAGATCGATCCCGGCGCCCGGCACATCCGAACCCGCAATATGGCGCACCGTCGAATCCGGGTCTGTTCGCGAACGTACATAGCGGGCTTATTGGCCCTTCACGCGATCAATCGTCTCTATGTTCGCCAGCGCACTGAACTGCGTGCGGCATTCGCTTACGCTGTTGATCTGCCGGGTGCGACATCCCAAGTCGAACCGGTTTCTCGCGGACGGCTTGATGCTCTTCGTGCCACGATTGACCACTTCAAAAGGATTGACCATGAACCATACGCTATTAATTTCCGCTCTGCTCGCAACGCTCAGCCTGGCCGCCTGCGACAAGCCGACGGTGGTCAATGTGCCCGCCACGCCCGTCGCCGTTCCCGGCCCCGCGGGTCCGCAAGGCGAGACCGGCAGCCAGGGTGCAACCGGCTATCAGGGCGAGACCGGCAGCCAGGGCGACGAAGGTATCCAGGGCGAAACCGGTGCGACCGGCGATCAAACCACGGTAATCGTGGTGCCGCCCGAAGCGAACTGAATCCATTCATCCATTCGAGGAGCGTCTGATGTTGGGAACTATACTGTTGGTCGTCCTGATCCTGATGCTGCTCGGCGCCGTTCCGCGCTGGTCGCATAGCAGGAATTGGGGCTACGGTCCCAGCGGCGGTCTGGGTTTGGTATTGATCATCGTCATCGTGCTGCTGTTGATGGGACGGCTGTAACGGGTTGTCGCGTGGACAGGCTGATGTGACACCGCATCTGCGCGCGGTCGATGGAGGGTTGATGGTTTCAACGACGCTGAAATCGACGCGTCGGCAGTCGTATCTGTGGTATTGGCTGGCCGCTTTTCTGTTCGTGCTGGCCGGTTGCAGCAGCCTGCCGACTATCGTGCCCGATCTGGCCCGGCCCGGCCCGGCCGTGCAACTGGAAGGGGCACGTGGCCCGCTATCGTCCGCGCACAGCAAGGCGATCCTCGATCGCCTGGAGAACCGCAGCCAGGGTAGCGGCATCTTCGACCACCACTTGGCGCGCGAAGAGGCCATTGTCGGCAGCCCGTTAACCGCGGGCAACCAGGTCCTGTTGCTGCAGGACGGCCCGGCCACCTACCAGGCGATGTACGCAGCCATCCTGGCGGCGCAGGACCACATCAACATGGAAACCTACATCCTCGACGACGACGAGGTCGGTCAGCGTTTTGTGCAGGCGCTCATTGTCAAGCAGGCGCAGGGCGTGCAGGTCAATCTCATCCGTGACAGCGTGGGCACTCTCGGTACACCGCCGGCCTTGTTCCAGCAACTGACCGACAGCGGCGTGCAGGTGCTCGAATTCAACCCCATCAACCCCTTGCTGTCACGCAAGGAATGGACGTTGAATCAGCGCGACCACCGCAAGCTGCTGATCGTCGACGGGCACACGGCGTTCCTTGGCGGCATCAACATCAGCAGCGTCTACTCCGGCGGCTCGTTCAGCCGGCGCTCACGTCATCGGCCCGACACCGGTGTGGCGTGGCGCGACACCGACCTGCAACTGCAGGGACCGGTGGTGGCCGAGTTGCAGAAGCTGTTCCTCGCCACATGGGAAAAGCAGAAGGGCGAGCCGCTGCCCGAGAAGAACTACTTTCCGCCCCCCGAGCACGTGGGCCCGCACGTGGTGCGCGCGATCGGCAGCTCGCCCGATGACCCCTTCAGCCTGATTTATGTCACGCTGCTGTCGGCCATCACCAGCGCCGAAGTCAGCGTGAATATCACCAATGCGTATTTCGCCCCCGACCCGCAGCTACTCGACGCGCTCGAAGCGGCCGCCGGACGCGGCGTCGACGTGGCCCTGATCCTGCCCAGCCAGACCGACTCCTGGCTGGTGTTCCACGCCGGCCGCAACTACTACGACCGGCTGCTGCGCGCGGGGGTGAAAATCCATGAACGGCAGGGCGCGATTTTGCATTCCAAGACCGCGCTGATCGACGGCGTCTGGGCCACGGTCGGCTCGACCAATCTCGACTGGCGCAGTTTCCTGCACAACTACGAGCTGAATGCGGTCGTGCTGGGGTCGGAGTTTGGCAAGCAGGTGCAGGCGATGTTCGACCGGGATCTGGCGGCGTCCGACACAATCACGCTCGAGCAGTGGCAGCGCCGCCCGCTCGGCCTGCGACTCAAGGAATGGTTCGCGCGGGTCTGGGAGTACTGGCTGTGAGCCGAGGTCACGACAACAAGCACATCGCGATTGTTGTCGTGGCCCGCTTCGCTCTCCTCCGGACTGAATGCCGGCGCCCTTCCTGAGGCGTGCCTGGAACTGGATCGACCTCCCAACCCCCTTGCAACCGTGGTCGGTTGCAGGGGCTCGAACCTTATCGCGCGAGCGCGCGATCGATCTTGTCGTCCATCTCGCCGACCAGGGCGGCCAGGCTGTTGGTGGCCTCGTCGATGGATTGCTTCGTCGACTGCGTCACCGTGTCCATGCGCGTGTCGACAGCCAGGATCACCCCACGCAATTGCGCAAATTCCTGCTCGATCTGCGTGCGCAATTCATGGATGCGCGAGGTTTCGGCACTTTCCGCCAGTTTTCGCTGCGCCTCCAGCTCCTGATTGTGGCGGCGCGACTCCATTAACATGTTGGTGCGCAGCGCCAGGGCATAGAGGACGAAAAGCGCCACCAGGACCAGCGTGACGCCAAGCAGGATCACGCCCAGCGGACCCTCGATATCGAATGCCACGAATGACAGCGTGGTGGGCGCGATGAGTACCGGCCAGTTGACCAGGGTGAAGACACCCAGCAGAAACAATGCCACCAGGATGATTGCGCCAAGAATATTCATTACGTTCCCTTTCATCGATCGAAAATAAACCATTAGCCCAGCTTTCCGGCTTTCGCCGGAATGCCGCAGTTTTACTATTGGACGATCCCCGTTTATTAAAGAAGGCGCCTCTCACAGTATAGGAGTTGGTTTCGGCATGGGTTTGACGGGTGCCTCCGCAGATTAAAACCGGTTCAACATCGAGCCCGCGCTTCTGCGAGCTGATCCGCCGACGTGTTCAGCCTGGCGTTTTGCGTACGCTTCGCGGTGTCTGCTGGCGCAGATATTCACTCCGTTTCATATCCATATAAGCGGCCCGGTCGATTTCGTGCAATTGGCGGGGGTATTGCTCGGTGGCACTGAACCAGCTTTGCAGGCGTTGCTGGAGCTGCAGAGACGGCGCGGTGGCCAATGCGCCAAGATAGGCGTCGATGGCGAGGTAATAGCGCATGGTGTTGCGTTCCACCACGCCACGCATGCCGCCGATGTGTTCTGGCTGGCCGCTGGATTGCCCGCCGGTCTGGGTGAACCCTACCTTGCCGCGGCCAAGGGTCGCGAGGTAGGTCTTCATGGCGAGTCGCCCCGCCAGGCCGTAATCATACGAATAGGTGAGATGCAGAAAAGTCTGGCCGTTTCCAACCGGGACAGCCTGCAGCTGGATACGATAATTGCGGGTGCTCAGTGGCCCCTCCTGCGCATCGAGCTGGATATCCAGGTATTTCGCGGTCGCCGCGGCGACGCGATAGGAAAACTCGATGAGGTAGGCCTCTTTGAGAGGCTGAGGCGTTTTTCTGCCGATACTGACCGCCAGGGCGGTGGTCGACTCATCGGTCGTGGCACGGCAGTATTTGGTGTTGATATGCAGGATCAGCACGTCACACCAGTGCGCCGGGTCATTGAGGGCCTTGCTGACCGTGGCAAACGGATAATCAACCCGCGCGTAGATGTCGCCCTTCAATTCGCCCGATGATTCCGACGAGTCGAGGGATAGCGCACGCTGGAACGGGGTGTGCTGGAGTCGTTCAGCCAGAGACGCGTATTGGGCGTGGAGCGATGCGGCGGGTTGTGTGAGCGGCACGGAGGCAAAAGCCAGCCCCGCGCTGGAAAACGCGATCACGCCGAGCAACATCCTGGTCAGCCAGGGCAACGGGTTTTTCCGGAATGCGTATTCATCGGCCTTTGTCTTCTGCCTGTCGAGATGATCGTCACGGATTTCAGCGGCAGCTGCCATGGCGGCATGTCCTCCGCCATGCCGCTCACCCCGGCCCTGTATCAACCAGGGATGCCGCTTCACGCGCAGGTTTCCTTCCCGGCCGCAATCCGTCGAGCCGCAGCGGAAGCGGCTGACTGTGATGAACATGCTCATGAGCAAATCAACGAACCGGCGTGGCACGCGGATCGCAGGGTCGGCGAGGGCGTGCATCCTGGAGAGGAATAGCCCGTGCCGTCAGGCCGTCTGAAACGTGTCATGAAGGGATGGCCAGACGGGACATCAGGCGAGGTCGTCCTTGTTCTTCTCTTCAAAGTCCTTGATCTGCTTCTCGGCTTCGTCCTTCGTGATCCCATATGACTCCTGGATCTTGCCCATCAGCTGATCGCGCTTACCGCCGATCACGTCGAGGTTGTCGTCGGTAAGCTTGCCCCACTGCGTCTTCACCTTGCCCTTGAACTGCTTCCAGTTGCCTTCTACGATATTCCAGTCCATTTCAATCTCCTTGGGTTTGGGTTCCGACTGGCGGTATTGCCAATCGGGCATCCACTGTTCCAGCCCACTGTCCACTGTATGCGCATTTTCTGCTACGAGTACGGCAGCCGGGAAGGACGGTGACCATCTGGACACTTTTATAGACGCGCCCGATTAAAATTCAAGACTAGTCGCATACCCATGCACCGTCTGTACGGCGGCGTACATAGCGCGACGTTGGTTGATAGACTTGCCGGGGTGTCAAAAGGTCCGCAGCGCACGGGTTCGATCCAGCGCCAGCAACTCGCCATCGGTCCTCGGCGGGGATATTCATGGCGGTGGCGGATGTGGACGCTTTCGGTAAGCTGAAAGCAGGCTCATCAGCGGCTTGACGCTGGTGCCGTGGACGAGAATCGAAAGCGTGACCGCAATCAGCGTCAACTGGATCAGATCCAGCGCCAGCGCCTCGGGGAGGCCATGCTGAATGGCGAACATCAGGTAGTACAGCGAACCGATGCCGCGCACCCCGAACCAGCCCACCATGCCGCGTATCGGCCATAAGGTACGCGTGCCCATCAGGCCAACGAAGACGCTGACCGGACGTGCCACCATAAACAGGAATAACGTGAGCCCCACCGCACGCCAGCTCCAGGAATCGAGAAACAACGTGCCGCCGATCAACAGGACGAGCATCAATTCCGAGAGTCGCTCCAGATGTTCCTTGAATACCAGCGACCCAGCGCTGACGGTCGGCGCGGGCTCGTTATCCGGGATTGCGATTGCCGCTTCCAGTTCGATTGGGTCGGTTTGTGGCGGATTCGGGTGAACCAGATCGGCGCGGGCGAGTTTAAGTTCGGTCTGGCGCAGCGCGACGGCAGCAAAAAAAACCGCCAGAAATCCCCACGCATCGACCAGCACGCTCAGGCCGTACACCATACCGATCAGGCCGAGCCCGAGGAAGTCGTCCATGAGCTTGTGCACGGGTGGATTGCCGCGCAGTTTCCGTCCCAGACGGGCGAGTGCGACGCCGGACGCGACCCCGATGGCGACCCCTGCCACGGTGGCCCACAGTACATCGACCAGCGCCCAGCGCAGGCCGAATTCACCGAGCTCGTGCAGCCCGAGCAATCCCATCCCCAGCATCACGAACGGAAAGGCGCTGCCATCGTTCATCCCCGCCTCGCAGGTCAAGGTGAAGCGCAGCCGGTCGCGATCACCGGGATGGCGGGTCTGCACGTCGGTCGCCAGCACCGGATCGGTGGGCGCCAGGATCGCGCCGAGCAAGATGCCCGCGCCGAGTGGCAAGCCAAGCAAATAATAGGCAAAGGCGGCGACCAGCCCGACGCTGACCGCCATGGAGACAGAGGCCAGCAGAATCGGCGTGCGCCAGCGGGCGAAGCTGAACGGCACGGGCATTTTGACGCCGGCGGAAAACAGCGAAATCAGCACCACCACTTCGGTCAGCACTTCCAGTAGCGCCGATTCCTTGAGCGGGTTGAAGTGAAACAGATTGAGTACCGTCGGTCCGACCAGTAGTCCAACGGCCAGATAGACAATGGCCGGAGTGACCGGCAGGCGCTGGAGCAGCGGCGCGGTCAAGCCCCTGGCAAGCAGCAGACCTCCCACGAGTAAAAACCATTGTGCGTTAGTCATGGTGGTTCGTTCGGTTCATTGGAGTCCAGTTCGACGTGACTGCTTTAGCGGTGTTGTTGGGCAGGGAATTCGCCAGACAGGATTCGATTATCCGTCGCAGCCTCGGAGAGCAGCCTGGAATGTTCATTAATTGTGGTTGATCAGCGTCTGACGCGTTCAGCGTAATCCGGTTCAATATTTTCGGGTGTACGCCACCGTACAGACGCATGGGTTATGCCTGCCTAAGGTGCAGCGGAGACAAGCACATTCATTTGTGACCACCAAACAGCGGGAAAAACACACGCTGTTTGATCCGGCGCGGCTTGTCAAAAATCGTCTGGTGCCTATAACTTTGACTCGGACACATCACACATCACACATCAGCCGCTGACAGCCAGTAGGCCGACGTGACTCACCCAGGAGATCGGTCATGAGCAAAGCAAAGACAACGGATAATTCTGGAAAACGCAAACCGGAAAAAGGCTCCACTCCGGCCAAAGGCACACACCAGGCAGCCGGCGGCGAGCTCCATCAGGTCGCGGGGGGCGGGCACCCGGTGCTCACCACCAACCAAGGCGTCGCACTTTCCGATAATCAGAACTCGTTCCGGACCAGCCCGCACGGCCCCACGCTGCTGGAGGATTTCATCTTCCGTGAGAAGATCACCCATTTCGATCACGAGCGGATTCCCGAGCGCATCGTCCACGCACGCGCGACGGGCGTGCATGGATTCTTCGAGCTGACCGCCTCGTTGAAGCAATACACCACCGCCAGGATTCTTACCGAGGTCGGCGAGAAAACACCCGTGTTTACGCGCATATCGACCGTGGCAGGCGGAGCCGGCTCGGTCGACACCCCGCGTGACGTGCGCGGATTCGCCGTCAAGTTTTACACCAAGGAAGGCAACTGGGATCTGGTCGGCAACAACATCCCGGTTTTCTTCATCCAGGATGCCATCAAATTCCCCGACATCATTCATGCCGTCAAGATGGAGCCCGACCGCGGCTTTCCGCAATCGGCGACCGCGCACGACACCTTCTGGGATTTCATTTCGCTCACGCCTGAATCCATGCACATGGTGATGTGGATCATGTCGGATCGCACGATTCCGCGTTCGCTGCGGATGATCGAAGGCTTTGGTGTGCATAGTTTCCGTCTGATCAACGCCGCCGGCGAATCGACTTTCGTCAAATTCCACTGGCGTCCCAAGCTCGGCCTGCAGTCCACCATCTGGGACGAGACCGTCAAGATTTCCGGCGCCGACCAGGATTTCCACCGCCGCGACATGTTCGATGCCATCGCAGCCGGCAACTTTCCCGAGTGGGAATTCGCGGTGCAGCTGTTCACGCAGGAGCAGGCGGACAGCTTCCCGTTCGATCACCTGGACGCCACCAAGCTGATTCCCGAAGAACTGGTGCCGCTGAAAGTGATCGGCCGCATGGTGCTGGATCGCTGGCCGAACAATTTCTTCGCTGAAACCGAACAGGTGGCTTACTGTCCCGCCAATGTCGTTCCGGGCATCGATTTCTCGAACGATCCGCTGTTGCAAGGGCGTTTGTTCTCCTATCTCGATACCCAGCTTTCACGCCTGGGTTCGCCCAATTTCCACCAGATCCCGGTCAACGCGCCCAAGTGCCCGTTCGCCAACCTTCAACGCGACGGCCATATGCAGATGGCGCAACCAGCCGGCCGTGTCGCCTACGAGCCAAATTCCCTCTCCGACACCTCGCCACGCGAGGCGCCGCAGGGTTTTCACAGCGCCTCCATCACAGAAAACGGCGACAAAGGCCGTATCCGCGCCGAGGGTTTCGCCGACCACTACAGCCAGGCGAGGCAGTTCTATCTCAGCCAGACCGCGTATGAACAGGCGCACATCGCTTCGGCGCTGGTGTTCGAGTTGTCCAAGGTCGAACATCCGCATATACGTGTAGCCATGGTCGGCCACCTGCTTCATATCGAAAAGGATCTGGCCAAACGGGTCGCCGTCGGTCTCGGGTTCGACACCATGCCCGACGCGCCGGCGGCGGCAGCGCCTGTGCGAAAAATGGCGCCATCACCCGCATTGCAGATCATCGGCAAGATGAAGGACACGCTCGCGGGGCGGGCGGTCGGCATCCTGATCGCGGATGGCTCGGACGGCGCGGCGATCAAGAGGATCAAAAAGGCCGCGACCGATGCGGGCGCCAACGTGAAGATCGTCGCCCCGAAAGTGGGCGGCGCGAAGCTTGCCGACGGCTCGATGCTGGCGGCTGACGGACAACTGGCGGGCACGCCTTCCGTGCTGTTCGACGCCGTCGCCGTCATCCTCTCCGACAAAGGCGCAAAAGTCCTGTCGATGGAAGGCGCCGCGATCGACTTCGTGCGCGATGCCTTCGGTCACCTCAAGGCCATCGCCGTCGACCAGGGCGGTCAGGCGCTTCTGAAAGCAGCGAATGTGGGACAGGACGCGGGCGTCGTGGATGCCAACGACAGGAATGCATTTATTGCTGCGGCCAAGACGCGCCAATGGGATCGGGAAAAGTCGGTTCGAACCTTGGCATAAAAGCAATGAAAAACGCAGAAAAAGTCCAACCGATGAAGGAAAGGAAGAGCGCCATGCGTAACAAAGAAGAAGGAAAGATAGGGTGGATTTTGCTTTGGCTCGTGGGAGTCCCGATCCCGATTTTGCTGGTGTTGTATCTCCTGCGTGGGTGCACCTGAAACAACTCCGTTGCAATAGATGCCAGCTAACGTAATCCTCTCCGACAAAGGTGAAAAGGTACTATTGAAGGAAGGCGCCGCGATCGATTTCGTTCACGCTGCTTTCAGTCACCTCAAGGCCATTCCCGTGAACCAGGGCGGCCAGATGCTTCTAAAAAAAGCGAATGTCGAACAGGACGCAGGCGTCTTGGATCACCGCGCGGCGATAGATCTTATCCGTGCCGGCCTGCCGCCAATGGCTCAGCCGAAGCCGCTGGACAAGCATGACACCGCCAATTTCGTTGAATTGCGTCCCGTTGAGCGGCGCGCAGCCATCGCTCTGCGGGCGAATATTGCGTCGCACTTCACGGCTGTCCTGCATTGCGCTTATCGTTGGCACGAGCCTGCTGGCAGGCTGTACCGGCCTGCCCTCGCTCGAAGGTCGAAGTGAATCCACGGTGCTGACTGACACCTCGTCAACCACGCTCGGCAAAGCCGTTTCGCCACAGGTCACATTGCATCCGGGGCAATCCGGTATTCACGCGCTGGCTGATGCGCACGACGCCTTTGCCGCGCGCATGTTGCTGGCGCGGGCCGCCGAACGAAGCCTCGACGTCCAGTATTACATCTGGCGCAAGGACCTCACCGGCACGCTGCTGTTCGAAGCCCTGCACGCTGCAGCCGAACGCGGCGTGCGGGTGCGCTTGCTGCTCGACGATAATAATATCGCCGGGCTCGATTCGACGCTGGCCGCACTCGATAGCCATCCGAACATCGAAGTGCGGCTGTTCAACCCATTCGTCTTTCGCCGGTTGCGCCAACTGTCGTATCTGACCGACTTTTCTCGCGCCAACCGGCGCATGCACAACAAGTCTTTCACTGCCGACAACCAGGCGACGATCATCGGTGGGCGCAATGTCGGCGACGAGTATTTTGGGGCCACCGACGGCGTGCTGTTCGCCGATCTTGACGTCATCGCGATCGGCCCGGTGGTTGACGACGTGTCGAAGGATTTCGATCGCTACTGGGCTAGCGGATCGTCCTATCCGGTCGCGCGCCTGTTCAAGCCCGCCCCAGCTGCGGCGCTGAATGAATTGACTCTTGTCGCCTCACGGGTGGCCAACGATCCAGCGGCTGCCGCGTATCGGATGGCGGTGCGCGAATCGCCCTTCATCGACGACTTGCTGGCGGGCCGGTTCAGCTTGCGATGGTCGCCCACGCGCATGCTCAGCGACTCACCCGACAAAGGGCTGGGCTTGGCGGATGCCAACGCGATGTTGCTGCCGGGACTGCTGGAGGTCATCGATGACGCGAAAACCAGCTTGAACATCGTGTCGCCTTATTTCGTACCGACCCGCGCGGGCGTCAAGACACTGAGCACGTTGGCTGCGCGCGGCGTACAGGTCACGGTTTTGACCAATGCACTGGAGGCCACCGATGTGGCAGTGGTGCATGCCGGCTACGCAAAATACCGCAAGGCGCTGCTTGAGGCCGGGATCAAGTTGTACGAATTGCGTCGCAGCGCCGGTAACTCGGTCAAGCAAAAGGCTTTGCGTCTGACAGGTAAGATCCTTGGCGGCAGTTCGGCGACGAGCCTGCACGCAAAAACCTTTTCGGTCGACCATGCACGCGTCTTTGTCGGCTCGTTCAACTTCGATCCGCGTTCCGCGCAGCTGAATACCGAGCTCGGTTTCATCATCGAAGATCCAGTCATGGCGCGCGAAATCGACGCAACTTTCGATACCGTTGTCCCGGATAGTGCATACGAGGTGCGGCTATCTGACGACGAGCAGTTGATGTGGACCGACCGTGGTGACGGCCGACAGGTGGAGCACCTCACCGAACCGGGCAGCAGCGTCTGGCAACGCGGCTGGATTCATTTATTGGGGATGCTGCCGATCGAGTGGCTGCTGTGAGCGTGTGATGGCTCGCCCGCACTCCGTGCATTGTCGACCCCAGCGCCGGTAAACAGAATTTACCTTTTCGCTCGGCCACTTGAAGCCCCAGATGGAGAAATCTCGACGGGTCCGCTTCAAATGTTATCGGGCGGAATCAATCAATCCGTAGCGCGCGATTCAAAAAAAATCAGCTCAGTAGGGCGGCGGCCGTTGGCAGCGTCGTGCCCACCCTCGTCCGGTCCAACAACCCGCGCAACGCAGATTTGGCCATGCCGAACGGGGCTAAAGGGATACTCGCGCATATCCTCTGGTGCGACTAAACCCAGCTCAGGCTGGATCGCTGACTCGAGATCGAGAAACCGGGGACGGCAGGTGCAGTTGAGTTTGCGGTGTTCGGCCATGGCTAAAGTTTGTTATCCATATGCCGACTCACCCAATACAGCAAAGCACTCACCTTCCTTCAACTCCCACTCGAGAAACAACTATGTCACCAGTAAAAAATCTCGCCGCCGTCCTCGCGATGTCATTTGCGGCGGCTTCTGCGGCTCACGCCGAGGATGGCTTCAGCTATCGCCTCTCCGGCTTCGGTACGCTCGGCTACGCAGCCACCGACACGAACGACGTGCTGCTGACCAATCCCAATCAGATCAGGGGCGCGCGCGAAAACGGGTCCGTCCTGGTCGATTCGCGTATCGGCGGCCAGCTCGACCTCAACTTTAATCAAGTGCTGAGCGCCACCACGCAGCTTGTCGCCAAGCAGGACACCAAGGGCGACTTCAGGCCACAACTGGAATGGGCCTTCCTGCGCTACAAGATAAGCGACAACACGACGCTGCGCGTGGGCCGGCTCGGCTTTCCCGCCTACCTCGTATCCGATTACCGCTACGTCGGCTATGCCAACCCGTGGGCACGCGCGCCACAGGAAGTGTACAAGCTCGCCCCCATCGACTACTTCGAGGGCGCCGACATCAGTTGGCAACACAGTCTGGCTGACGGTTATCTCACCGTGCAAGCATTGGTCGGACACATGTCTGCGCCGATAGTCGACACCCGCTCGGACAGCGGACGCATGAAAGTCAACCAGTTGACCGGCGGCTATATCACCTACGAGATCGGCAATCTGCGTGTGCGCGGCGGACTGAGTACCGGCCTGGCCTCTCAACGGGTCAGCGGTGCCGACCAGCTTTTTGCCGGCCTGAACCAGGCTGGACTCGACAACGTCGTCGACCTGTTCCGGGTCCACGACTCCCGCGCCACCTTCACCAGTCTGGGTGCCACCTACGATGCCAACAACATCCTGCTGATGGGCGAATACGGCCAGCGCAGTTCTACTTCACGAGTGCTTGACGATGCCTATGGCTGGTATGGCACCTTCGGCTACCGCCTGGGAAAATGGATGCCCTACGTGACCTATGCCGGTTACGGCAAAAGCAACCAGACTGGCGGCTACACCATTTCAGCCTCCAATCCGCTGTCCGTGGGTGTGGATAGCCTGGCAGCGGGTAACAGTCAGCACACTGTCTCGCTAGGTGTGCGGGTAGACGTACGTGACAACGTTGCCATCAAGGCGCAGATAGACCACGTATTGCCGTCCACCAAGGGTGGCACCTTTAGTGGCGTCGCTGCTGACTATAACGGCCACTCGGTGAACGTCTTTTCCGTCGTTGCCGACTTCGTATTCTGAGGATCGTCCCATGCGTCACATTATTCGAAACTACATCCTCGCCGGCGCTCTGACCTGTGTCGCCCTGCCTGCGTTCGCCGACATGGTGGTCATCACCAGCGCCAAGAGCTCGGTGAAGACCCTGAGCAAAGACGACGTGGCCGCCCTCTATCTGGGCAAGACCAGCAGTCTGCCCGGTGGTGGCAACGCCAAGCTGTACGACCTGGCCGATGCCAATCCCGGCCGCGAGAAGTTCTACCAGGCGGCCACCGGCAAGTCGGCCGGCCAGGTCAAGTCGATCTGGTCGCGGCTGGTATTCAGCGGCCGCGCGCTGCCACCGAAAGAGTTGCCCAGCGATGCCGACGTGGTCAAAGCCGTGGCTGCTGATCCCGGCGCCGTTGGCTATGTGGACGCCAGCGCCGTGGACAGTTCCGTCCAGACCGTGTCCAAGCTGCCGTGACACCCATGCCCGCGCATCGCCAGGCGCTGCGCGGGCATTTTCGCCGGAGTGAATCCCAATGAAATTCAAGACACGTATTCTGCTGTTGCCGGCCATCACCCTGGCGCTGTTCGTTGCCGGCTGGCTGGTGAGCGCAACCCTCGCCTCGAAAACCGCCACCTCGGTAGCGACGCTGGGCGGGGTGGACTACCCCTACCTCGAAGGCATGAACCAGCTTGACGAGCTGGCCAAACGCACTACCCAGACCACCCAGAGTGCGGTCTCCGAGGGCGACAAGAGCAAGCTGGATGACGTAAAGGAAATTTCCACCACGGTCACTGCCACGGTGCAACGACTCGTTGCACTGGATGAGCGCGAGACTGGCGCTGGCGCAGTCGGAAAGGCGTATACCACATACTCCGACGCCGCCATCGACGCGGCGCGCAGCATGCTGGAAACCGGCGACGATACGGCTAGCAAGGTCGCTGCCATGCAGCAGGCGCAGAAGGTGCTGACCACCGTGCTGGATCGTGAAGCCAAGACTGCACGGCACAACGTGGAGGCGCGCCTTGATGCCTCGCGGCTGGGCGTACGCTACATGATGATTTCCAATGCGGTGTCAGGCGTGGCTATAGTGCTAGTCCTTCTGCTCGGTGCCTGGCTGGTGCTTCGCGCTATTGCCCGTGATCTCGGCGCTGAACCCGAATATCTGCGCACTGTCGTCGAACGCATTGCTGCCGGTGACCTGCAAACTGGCAATGACAGCCAGATCGACGACCGCTCAGTGCTCGGCAAGCTACAAGTCATGGCGACCCGACTCGCACAAATTGTCGGATCGATCCGGCATGTATCGCAGGAAGTCCGCGATGCCTCGGCACAGATTGCGCAAGGTAATGACGATCTCTCGCATCGCACACAGACCCAATCCGCTGTACTGGAAGAGACCGCCGCGTCAATGGAACAGATGACTGCATTGGTCAAGCGCAACGCTAGCAATGCCAGTCAGGCCGATCAGATCACCCGCAATGCGCGCAAACAAGCCGAGCAGGGTGGCCAGGTGATGAGCGACACTCACGACGCGATGCAAGCCATCAACACTTCCAGCCAGCGTATCGGTGACATCGTGGGATTGATTGACGAAATTGCGTTTCAGACCAACTTGTTGGCACTGAACGCTGCTGTCGAAGCGGCGCGTGCCGGCGAACAGGGGCGCGGCTTTGCGGTGGTGGCTGGTGAAGTTCGCAACCTGGCCCAGCGCTCGGCAGGCGCCGCCAAAGAGATCAAAACCCTGATCAAGGATAGCGTCGAAAAAGTTACCGTGGGCAGCGAACTGGTCGAACGTTCGGGCCGCACACTCACCGACATCATCGACGGGGTTAAGAAGGTTACCGACACGGTGACGGATATCGTCGCCGCCAGTCAGGAACAGGCTACCGGTATCGACGAGGTCTGCCGCGCCGTCACCAGCATTGACGAAAGCACCCAGCAGAATGCAGCCTTGGTCGAACAGGCCTCTGCCGCGAGCCGCGCCATGCAGGAGCAGGCCGACATGCTATTGCAGCAGGTGGCTTTCTTCAAACTATCCGACGCTGAAAACAGCGAGAGCGGAGTCGTTATGCAGGCTGCGTATACCACCCGGGCGTCCACACGAATCGAACCAACCCCGCCGAAAGTCCTGGCAGTTGTCGGCGCCGGGGGTGCCTAGCAGGAGTTCTGAGTTTCGGGGGCATGGCGGACCTGTGCGGCCGGCAGCCACAAACGTGCGCCGCTAGAAAGAAATGTTCAGGTTCCGCGTTTTTCCCGGAAATTTCATTGAACTTAAATAAGTTGACGCATGTTTTCCCGAAAAAACGGATAGGTATGGCAGCGGTTTATGTTCCTTGAGGTGTCAAGGCCATCAAGAAGATTCGGCGCGCGGTATCTGGTTGGAAGAAGGATGCGGGCGCGCCGAGGGAAGCAGCATTGACGCGCTGCGAGCATGTGCTTGAACGCTGTGCCGCTACTCACTGTTGGGAGACATGACATGTCAATAGGAACAATTCTGCTGATTCTTGTGATTCTGCTGCTGATCGGCGCGATCCCTGCCTGGCCCCACAGTCGTGGATGGGGATACGGCCCCAGCGGGGGGCTTGGGCTGTTGTTGCTGATCCTGCTCATTCTGTTTCTGTTAGGCAAGCTGTAGCGTGCCTTCGTGCTGAATCCTGTCGCCTGCGTTTTCTTGGGCCATCAATGGGGAAGGGCAGGCGATACGCCTGTCTGCAGCAAGATAGCGAGCGCCTCTGCCCCCACCGGACGGCCGAAAAAATAGCCTTGGCCCTCGTCGCAATGCTGGGCCAGAAGAAAAGCAGCCTGCTCTGCTGTTTCGACGCCCTCCGCAATGACACGGAGCCTGAGTGCTTTTGCCATGTTGATCACGGCACTGACGATGGCGGCATCGTCCGGGTTGCGGGTTATCCGGCTTACGAACGACTGGTCGATCTTCAGGGTATTGATTGGAAACTGCTGCAGATAACTCAGGCTGGAATAGCCGGTGCCGAAGTCATCGACTGCAAGCTTGACGCCCAGGTCTGCGAGCGCGTGCAGAACGGAATCGGCGGAGGCGGCATCCCGCATGAGGATGCTTTCGGTCAGTTCAAGTTCCAGATAGCGCGGTTCCAGACGCGACTCCTCGAGGGTCGCGCGTAAGTATTCGAGAAAGTCCCCGGCACGGAACTCAGGCGCGGAGGTATTGACGGCAACGGTGATCGGCGGCAAACCCGCATCCTGCCAGGCGCGGGTCTGGAGACAGGCTTCGCGCAGCACCCAGCGGCCGAGCGGCAGGATCAGGCCGCTGTCTTCGGCGATGGGCACGAACTGTGCGGGTTCCAGCAGCCCGCGTTGCGGATGCTGCCAGCGGACGAGCGTCTCGATGCCGACGATCGTGCCGCTGAGAAGATTTACTTTCGGCTGATAGTGCAACACGAATTCCTGCCGTTCCAGTGCGAGGCGCAGGCTGGCCTCGATGGATTGTCGCGCCATGGCGCGGGCAGTCATTTCCTGCTCGAAGAATGCGTAGGTGTTGCGGCCGTTATCCTTGGCGTGAAACATCGCGGTGTCCGCATGCTTGATCAGGGTTTCCGCATCCAGGCCGTCTTCCGGGTAGATGCTGATGCCGATGCTCGCGCCGATATGCAGATCGTGCTGGTTGATGAGGTGAGGTAACGCGATCGCGATGAGCATCTTTTGTGCAGATAACGCGGCGTCTTCCGGATGATCAATATCGGGAAGCAGCGCCACGAACTCATCCCCGCCCAGGCGGCTGATTGTGTCCGACTGGCGCACGCAACCCAGCAGGCGCCGGCTCATCGACTGCAGCAATTGGTCACCCACGGTATGTCCCAGCGAGTCGTTGATATGCTTGAAGCGGTCCAGGTCCATGAACATCACTGCGAGCTGCTTGCCGGAGCGCCGCGCCTGCGTAATAGCCTGGGCCAGCCGGTCGTACAGCAGGGTTCGGTTGGGCAAGCCGGTGAGTACATCGTGATGCGCCAGATGGTCCAGTTCGATCTTCGCCGTTTGCACCTGCTCGGCCAGCTTGTGTGCATCAATGGTGGCGATGACCAGCTGGGCGTTCGCTTGCCGCAACATGCTTATCCGATCGTCGGACGTTCCCTGTGTCGTCGCTGCCGTGCGAATTTCCCGCTCGCGCGTGGTGATGGCCCCTTCGCGCACGTCGACAGCCTTTTCACGCAAACCCACGGCATCTTCCCGTGCCGTGGCCAATTTATCACGGCCTGGGACTGCCGCTTTATCGTCCATGCCCTGTGCGGGATCCGAAGCGCCGTATTGATTATTTCTGACCATTACCATCCTCCATTACGCGGTTCTGGCGGGAGTCCAGGAAGGCTAGGCGTGTTGCCTGCAACAGTCGGTACGCTAACGCACAGAGCCTGGGGCTGATACCGATGCTGATCACGGCCGTGATCATGGTGGTATAGACCATATTGCAGGACATTAGGATCACGAACAACGGGTCGGTCTTCAGGGCATTCGATCGGAAACTGCCCCTGACAATCCGGAGTGGAATAGCTGGCCGCCAAGAATACTTGCGCCGCCTTATCCTGTTTCCGCCAGTTCCAGCGCGCTATCTAGCGCTTGCATGAATTCGTTGATTTTGATCGGCTTGGTGAGATAGCGGAAGAATCCTGCCTCCAGGCCTTTCTCGATATCGCGTGGCATGGCATTGGCACTGATGGCCAACACCGGGATATGCGCCGTGACCGGATCGTTACGCAGGATTTTCAGCGCCTGAATGCCGCTGAGGCCAGGTAGGTTGATGTCCATCAGGATCACCTCCGGCTGATGGACGCGCGCCAGTGCAATGCCGAGATTGGCATTGCGCGCGCTCAGCATGCGCA
>Ga0307376_10000766_pt1 | contig 38113 bp, 31 predicted proteins | sample TR2MG_FD_202536 | JGI IMG/M metagenome (GOLD analysis project Ga0307376, IMG submission 202536) | Soil microbial communities from Risofladan, Vaasa, Finland - TR-2 | ecosystem: Environmental > Terrestrial > Soil > Coastal area > Acid sulfate soil | place: Finland: Risofladan, Vaasa | collected...
GCTGCATTCGACGCTCGGTTACAAATCTCCGACACTGTTCTTGCAGGACTGGCTGACCGCTCAGCAGATGGAAAAACGGGTAGCATGAACACCGCTCGTTGGAAGACGAAAAACCGAGGGAAGGTCAATCCAGAAATGCCTGGTTGATCGATACGCTGGATTGCTTCGCTGCGCTCGCAATGACGGTCATATCAAATTAATCAGCGCTTCCTTAGAGCGGGTTGACGATCACCACCACCATGTTGGCGCGCAGGGCGCCGAAATCCCGCTACCGCCCGCCCATTCCGATCAGCAGCACGTCGCACGTCGCGGCAAAGGCCACGTCCTTGCTTACGCTGCCCAGCAGCCAGTCCTGCAAGCCGCCGCCATAGCCGTGCCGTCCCAGAACGACCAGATCGACCTGGCCGTCTTCGATGCACTGGCAGATGACTGCGGGGGGAAATCCCGGCTGGACCAGACGCCTGGCTGCCGCGCCCTTTTCGACCGGCGCCAGCAGGGCATCAAGCTGCTCCTCGGCATCCGCGCGCTGGCGCGTGAGCCAGTCGGTGAGGTCCAGCCGGACGAACTTCGCCTTGCGCAAACGCTGTTCGACCTCGCTGCCCAGCACGTGCAGCGTTTCCACCCGCGCGCCGTCGGCGAGGTCGAAAGCATGGCCCAGCACCGCCGCCGACACCGGCGAGAAGTCCATCGCCGCCAGCACCTTGCGGTAGGGTTCATCTACCGGTTTCTTGACGATGAGCACCGGGCACTCGGCCACCCTCAGTAAACGCGACGCGGTGGACCCGAGGAACAAATCCTTCAGCGTGCTCTCGCCGCGCGCCCCGGCCGCCACCAGGTCGGCCGCCACCTCCTGCGCGTAGCCGGCGATTTCGGTATGCGCCCGGCCGATGCGGGTGACGGGGAGGACGCGAATCCCGAACTGACCGGACAGTGCCGTCGCCATGGCCTCCACCCGGGTCTGCTCCGCTTGCTGCAACTCCTGGTCGCTATGGCCGAATTCGTCCGGAGTCTGCGTCAGGCTGGGGTAGAGATCGAGCGGGCGCACTACATGCAGTAGATGCAGCTGGGCATTATGCTGTTGGGCAATGCGCGCGGCGCGGCGCACGGCACGTTCCGAAAATTCGGAAAAATCGGTGGCGGCAACGATACAGCGGATGCTGGGCATGATGGGTTCCTGGGAAAACGCGTAACACTATTATTCATAGCCCACGCGCGAGCATCCCGGGTATTGCTCAGGTGCCGCATTCGGCGCGGCCCCTGTGGGAGGGGCTTTAGCCCCGATGGCCCCCCTGATCGCGGGTAAACCCGCTCCCACAAAACGCCCGCCGCCGTTACATGGCGGGGCGTCCTCGCCGCGATTTTCGGGCGGGGCGGAACACCGCGCATTCGGGCCGGGGGCGGCCTCCCACACACCCCGCGGGCTCTGCGGGAGCCTCCGCAAATAAATGGCAGGTCAGAGCCAGCTTTCCACTTTCTTGCGATCCGGCACGCCGCCGGCGTGCACCACCTTGCCGTCGATCACCACGCCGGGCGTGGACATGACGCCGTAGCCGAGGATAGCCGCCATGTCGTCGACCTTTTCCAGATCGACCGTCACGCCGCGCGCCTGCGCAACCTCTTCGATCAGCTTCAACGTGGTCTTGCAGTTGGCACAGCCGCTGCCGAGTACTTTGATGTTCTTCATCCTGCGTTCTCCATTGAATTTTTCGGCTTGATGGCCTCGATGCTGGCCGAGGCGATGAAATCCTCGACCCCGCGGCCGGGCGCCCAGTGGCGGATGAACTCGCGGCTGGCGTCCTTGGGGGCAATGCGGATGTCGGCGAAGCCCGCCGCCGCGAGCATGGCCGTGAGCGCATCGACGCTGGCCGCGCCGGCCACACAACCAGTGTAGAGCGCAACTTCCTGCTGCATGGCCGCCGGCAACGGGGAGGTGGTGACGATGTCGGAAATGGCGAGCCGGCCGCCGGGTTTCAGCACCCGCCAGGTCTCGCGGAACACCTGCGCCTTGTCCGGCGACAGGTTGATGACGCAGTTGGAGATGATGGCGTCGACCGTGGCGTCGGCCAGTGGCAGATGCTCGATCTCGCCGAGGCGGAAGTCCACGTTGGCGTAGCCGCCCTTGACCGCGTTGGCGCGGGCCTTGGAAACCATGTCGGAGGTCATGTCGACGCCGATGACAGCGCCACCCGCGCCTACCTGGCGCGCGGCCAGGAAGGCGTCGAAGCCGGCGCCGCTACCGAGGTCGAGCACGGTTTCACCCGACTTCAGCGCGGCAATGGCCTGCGGGTTGCCGCAGCCGAGGCCGAGGTTGGCGCCTTGCGGCACTGCGGCCGTCTCCTCGGCGCTGTAGCCGATGCCGCGCGACAGTAGTTCGGCGACGTCCTGGTCCGACGGTGCACAACACCCGGTGCTCGGCGCGCAGCAGCCGCCGGATTCGGCGCGCGCCACCGCGCCGTAGGCGGCGCGCACCTGCTGGCGGATCTGGTCGTGTTCGTGGATGGTCATGATCGGTCTCTCCTAAAAATATCGGGCTTCAGCAGCAGGATTTGCCGGAGGGCGTCGGGGTGCAGCAGGCCGCGTCCGACTCCACCACGGCGATCTTGGCAAACGGGTCGGCGGGTTTGGCGCTGGCGGCGTAGGCTTCGTCGAAGCTGGTATCGAGGCTTTGCGCGGCCTCGTCGCGAATATGCCGGGCGATTTCGATCACCGCGTCGATCTGCTCGCGGGACACGCCGTAGCCCTTCAGCCGGTCGACCTGGCACAAGCCCTGTTTGGGATGGTTGGCGGCAATGTTGGCCGCCAGCGAAACCAGGGCGACGATGGACGGATGCAGTTCGGTACTCATGCGATGACACTCCTCAAGGCGTTGAACAGGATGCCGACCAGGACGAAGGCGGCGGCGAGATAAGCGGCGAAGATGCCGAGCAGCGGCCATTTGACGACCTTGCGCAAGATCAGCATCTCCGGCAGCGACAGCGCGATCACCGCCATCATGAAGGCCAGCACGGTGCCGAGCGGCACGCCCTTGCCGAGCAGCGCCTCCGCCACCGGGATGATGCCGACCGCGTCGGAATACATCGGCACGCCAGCCAGCACCGCGACGACTACCGACAGCACGCTGCCGTCGCCGGCGATTTTCGCCACGAAATCCGCCGGCACATAGCCGTGGATGAAGGCGCCGATGCCGACACCGACGATCACGTATTTCCAGATGCGGCCGACGATCTGCCGCACCTCGTTCCAGGCGTAGTCATGGCGGGCGCGCAGGCCAGTGTCCCGTTCCTCCTGCAGCGCCGCCTCGCCCATGTGAATCTTCCAGACGTAGTCCTCGACCCAGCGTTCCAGTTTGAAGGCCTGCAGCACGTAGCCGCCGACGAAGGCGACGGTGAGGCCGGTCGCTACATAGATCAGCGTCATCTGCCAGCCGATGACGCCGGCCAGCACCACCACCGCGACCTGGTTGACCATCGGGCTGGCGATCAAAAACGACAGCGTCACGCCGAGCGGGATGCCGGCCTCGACGAAGCCGATGAACAGCGGAATCGACGAGCACGAGCAGAACGGCGTCACCGCGCCCAGACCCACCGCCAACAGGCGTGCGCCGGGTCCGGAGCGGCCGCGCATCATCGCCCGCACCCGCTCCGGAGTGAGCAGCGCGCGCAGCCAGCCCATCAGGTAGATCACCGAGGTCAGCAGCACCAGGATCTTCGCCACATCCATGACGAAGAAGTGCAGCGCCGCGCCCAGCGGCGTGTCCTGCAGGCCCAGCCATTGGTAGGCGACCAGATTGCCCAATGCGTCAAACATTCGATCCGCTCCGGCGATGGCGCGACTTACAGCGCAAACTCATCGTCATACGGCGCGTCCCCCTGCACCACCGGCAGGGTGAAGGCGCGGTCCCAGACGCCCCAGCCGCCGTCCAGCACGCGCACGTCCTTGTAGCCCAGCGATTTCATCTGCAGCCAGCCGAGGCTCATGCGGAAACCGTCGTGGCAATACACGTACACGGTCTTGTCCTTGGGCACGTCCTTGTAGAATGCGGCCAATTCTTCCTCGCCGAACCACTTCTGGCTGTTGCCGTCGGTGGCGTCCAGGCTCACCACATTGAGCGCGCCGGGAATATGGCCGCCCTGCACCGCATGGCGGACGACCTTGCCCGTGTACATGTCCGCAGGGCGCGCATCGACCAGCACCACGTTCGGATCGCGCCGCGACAGCACATCCTCGTAGACCTGCGGCCACTCGACAAACATGCTGGCATCGGCGGGCTTGAGCGTGACCTTCCCGTGTTTGACCTGCGGCACTTCGCGAGTCAGTTCGTTGAAGCCCATCCATTCCTGCGTGCCGCCGTCGAGAATCTTGACCCGGCTCATGTCGAACCCGTAAAGCGCCAGCAGATAGGCCACGCGGGCGGTCAGCGCCGAGCGCGAATCGTCATACAGAACGATGGTGGAGTCATTGTTTATCCCCCATTTGCGCAGCGTCGCCTGAAACGTGTCCCTGTCCGGAAACAGCATGATGGAACGCCCGTTGTTGTCGCCCAGATCCTTGAAGCGCTGCACCTGGACTGCGCCGGGGATATGCCCGACCGTGTGATAGCGATGCGGGTGATAGCGCACTTCCAGCACCACCAGTTTGGGATTTCTCATCTCGGCGGCAAGCCAGTCGGCATCCACCATGAAAGCGCGGTCGGCGAATGCCGGCGCGGACAGGACCGCCAGCCAGACAAGAACGGCACGAAACAGATTCAACATCGATATTCTCCAAGTTATCCAGATTTCAATTTCAATTGTGCGCGGGCAACGCGCCCTTCTCGTACCAGCCCTTGCTGCGGTTGACGATCTTCACCACCCCCAGCATCACCGGCACCTCGATCAGCACGCCGACCACGGTGGCGAGCGCCGCGCCCGACTGGAAGCCGAACAGCGCGATCGCCGCCGCCACCGCCAGCTCGAAAAAGTTGGACGCGCCGATCAGCGCCGACGGGCCGGCCACGCTGTGTGTCTCGCCCACCTTGCGGTTGAGCCAGTAGGCGAGACCCGAGTTGAAGAACACCTGGATCAGGATCGGCACGGCCAATAGCGCAATGATCAGCGGCTGCGCGACGATCGCCTCGCCCTGGAAGGCGAACAGCAGCACCAGGGTGACGAGCAGTGCCAGGATGGAGGCGTGGCCGAGCCGCGCCATCGCCGCATCGAACGCCGCCTGCCCGCGTTTCAGCAGCAGCGTGCGCCAGACCTGCGCCAGGATTATCGGGATGACGATGTACAGCACCACCGAGGTGAACAGCGTGTCCCACGGCACCACGATCGCCGACAGCCCGAGCAGCAGGCCAACGATGGGCGCGAAGGCGAAAACCATGATGGCATCGTTGAGCGCCACCTGGGTGAGCGTGAAATAGGGATCGCCGCCGGTCAGCCGGCTCCACACGAACACCATCGCGGTGCAGGGTGCAGCGGCCAGCAGGATAAGGCCGGCGACGTAGCTGTCGAGCTGCTCCGCCGGCAGGTAGGGCGCGAACCAGTGACGGATGAAGAGCCACGCCAGCAGCGCCATCGAAAACGGCTTCACCGCCCAGTTGACGAACAGGGTGACGCCGATTCCCTTCCAGTGCGACTTCACCTGGTGCAGCGCGGAAAAGTCGATCTTCATCAGCATGGGGATGATCATCACCCAGATCAGCAGGCCGACCGGAATGTTCACCTGCGCGACTTCCATCCGCCCCAGCGCGTGGAACGGTGCCGGAAACAGCTGGCCCAACAGCACGCCGACGACGATGCACAGCGCCACCCACAAGGTGAGCCAGCGCTCGAACACGCTCAACTGCACGCCGGCGGCGCGCCTGGCGGTGACTTCGCACTGCGCGCTCATCGGGCGCGTTCCATTAAATTCGGCGCGCGCATAGCGCACTCCCGGTCGAGACATTCATCACGGATGATCCATTCGCCGATTTAAAGCTTGTAGGGTGCGCCGTGCGCACCATGGAGAGCATGGATCGGTGCGCATGGCGCACCCTACTGAACACCTCGCATGCCCAATGGACAATCGGGTTCATGCCAGTTGCAAAGCCTGCTTCACAGCGGCCACCAGGCGGGTGCGGATATCGTCGCGCACCGCGATGAAGCGCTCCAGCGGCTCGCCGTGCGGGTCGTGGAACGGCAGGTGGATGGCCGGGATCGGGCGCGGGAAGATCGGGCAGGCCTCCTTCGCGTTGTCGCATACCGTCACCACCAGATCGATGTCCTCGTTCATCACCGCGTCGATGTCTTTCGGGTGCAGGCCGTCGGTATTCAGGCCTGCCTCCTTCAGCGCCGCGATCGCGCCGTCGGCCACCTTCGGCTGCGGCCGGGTGCCGGCGGACAGCGCGCGCACCCGGCCGGCGAGATCATGATTCAACAGCACCTCGGCCATCTGCGAGCGACAGGAATTGCCGGTGCACAGCACCAGCACGGTGTAGGTTTTTTCAGCCACGATGGATCCTTGAATAAGCGTGAACGGATAAAGGGGAGAACTTTTTTACGATGCACCCCGAATATGGGAACGCTGTCGAGCGTGCGGGAGCTTCCAGGCGTTTCATGCTGACGCCTTCGAGGGAGAACAGGCCGGCGAACAGACCGGCGAGCAGGGATTGCCGCCGCAGCAGTTTTCGGTGAGGAAGGCGAGCAGGTTATTCATCGCCTCGAACTCCGCACGGTAAATGACAAAACGCCCCGCCTGCTGCGACGAAGCCAGGCCGGCGTGAGACAGCTCTTTCAGGTGGAAGGACAGCGAAGACGGCGGAATGCCGGTGAGTTCGCTGATTCTCCCCGCCGCCAGACCGGCCGGACCGGCCTGGACCAGCGCACGGAAAACCGCCAGACGGGAATCCTGGGCAAGAGCAGCAAGGGCGGTGACGGCAGCTTTCGTTTCCATGTTTCAATGATAATCGAACTATTGGATTCGAAGCAAATGAAATCTTGATGGATTCGGAGGAGTCCAATTTCGGGCCGGGGGCGACCCTCCCACACACCCCACCTGTAGAGGCGGGCTTGCTGGCGGTAGGCCGCGGTTCGCGACGACATGTTATCGGGCAAGCCCGCTCCTACGGGGGTTGCGACAGCACGGGCTTGCATCCACCTGTGGAGCACCCGCGAGGAGTAGATCGGTCGCCGGGTGGGTGGCGCTTGGCGCGCTGGCCTTGCATCCACCTGTGGAGCACCCGCAAGGAGTAGATCCTCCTACGAACCCCGCTCTCCGTTCACATCTGCCGCCAGCATCTGCTTCGCCACCGCCTCGGCCACCCGGATGCCGTCCACCCCCGCCGACAGAATCCCGCCTGCGTAGCCCGCACCCTCGCCCGCCGGATACAGGCCCTTGACGTTCACGCTCTGGCAATCGTCGTCGCGGGCGATGCGCAGCGGCGACGAGGTGCGCGTCTCGACGCCGGTCAACACTGCATCCTTCATCGCGAAGCCCTTGATCTGCCGGTCGAACGCGGGCAGCGCCTCGCGGATCGCCTCGATCGCGTAGTCCGGCAGGCAGGACGCGAGGTCGGTGAGATGCACGCCGGGCTGGTACGAGGGTTCGACGCTGCCGAGCCGGGTGGACGGCTTGCCCTCGATAAAATCGCCGACCAGTTGAGCCGGCGCATCGTAATTGCCGCCGCCGAGTTCGAACGCGTGCGCTTCCAGCCGGCGTTGCAGCGCGATGCCGGCGAGCGGATCGTCTCCGGGAAAATCCTCGGGCGTGACGCCTACCACGATGCCGGCGTTGGCGTTGCGCTCGTTGCGCGAATACTGGCTCATGCCGTTGGTCACCACGCACCCCGGCTCGGAGGCGGCCGCCACCACCGTGCCGCCGGGACACATGCAGAAGCTGTAGACCGTGCGGCCGTTCTTCGCATGGTGCACCAGCTTGTAGTCCGCCGCGCCCAACTGCGGGTTGCCGGCGTTCGGCCCCAGCCTTGCCTTGTCGATCAGCGACTGCGGATGCTCGATGCGGAAGCCGACGGAAAACGGTTTCGCTTCCATATACACGCCGCGCGCGTGCAGCATCTCGAAAGTGTCGCGCGCGCTGTGCCCGAGCGCGAAGATGACGTGCCGGCTCTTCAATGTTTCACCGCTGGCCAGTATCACCCCGCCGATCCGTTTGCCATCAGGCCCGTCCTCGATCAGCACGTCGGTAACGCGCTGCTGGAAGCGGATCTCGCCGCCCAGCGACTCGATCTCGTGGCGCATCGCCTCGACCATTCCGATCAGGCGAAAGGTGCCGATATGCGGTTTCGACACGTACAAAATCTCCTCCGGCGCGCCTGCCTTGACGAATTCGGTCAGCACCTTGCGGCCCAGATACTTTGGGTCCTTGATCTGACTGTAGAGCTTGCCGTCGGAAAACGTACCCGCCCCGCCCTCGCCGAACTGCACGTTGGATTCCGGATTCAGTACATTCTTGCGCCACAGCCCCCAGGTATCCTGCGTGCGTTCGCGCACCGCCTTGCCACGCTCCAGCACGATGGGTTTGAAGCCCATCTGCGCCAGCACTAGCGCGGCGAAGATGCCACAGGGGCCGAAGCCGACCACGAGCGGACGTTCCACCAGGTTCTCCGGCGCGCGGCCGACGAACCGGTAGGCCATGTCCGGCGTCGGCGCAAGGTGGCGGTCGTCGCGGAATTTCTTCAGCAGCGCCGCCTCGTTCCTGACCTCGACGTCGACCGCATAGACCATCAGCAGCGCATGTTTTTTGCGTGCATCGTAGCTGCGCTTGAAAATACTGAAGCCGACGAGGTCGTCGTCGGCCAGTTCCAGACGCTGCAGGATCGCCGCGCGCAGGGCCTCGGGCGGATGGTCGAGCGGGAGTTTGAGTTCAGTCAGTCGCAGCATATTTGATATTTAAGACGCTTCGTCATTGCGGGGTTCGCAGAGCCATCGCGATCCAGCGCCTGTCGATACAGCATGATTCTGGATTGCTTCCCGCCGCGCTTCGCTCGCGGTCGCAATGACGGAAGACCGTCATTCATTGGTGTTCAGGTAATTCAATGCGCCCCGCCCCGCGGCGCGCCCGCTGGCGAAGCTGGCCGTCAGCAGATAACCGCCGGTGGGCGCTTCCCAGTCGAGCATTTCGCCGGCGCAGAACACGCCGGGCAGGTCGCGCAGCATCAGGTTTTCGTCCAGCGCCTCGAAGCGCACACCGCCGGCGCTGCTGATCGCCTCGTCGAGCGGGCGCGGGGCGACAAGCGTGAGCGGCAGCGATTTTATCGCGTTGGCGAGCTTCAGCGGATCGTTCAATCGATCGGGCGACAGGATTTCGCGCAGCAGCGCCATTTTCACGCCCCTGATTCCGGCGCGGCTTTGCAGGTGGCTGGACAGCGAGCGAGCACCGCGCGGATGGACGACCTCGGCAATGACCCGCTCCAGTGTCTTGTCGGGCGCCAGGTCGAGTTGCAGCGTCACCGCCCCCAGCGCCGCAATGGTGTCGCGCAGCAGCGCCGACAGGGCATACACCAGGCTGCCCTCGATGCCGCTGTCGGACAGCATCAACTCGCCACGGCGCGCGTGCAAATTTCCGGTGGCATCGGTGAAGCGCAGCGCCACGGTTTTCAGCGGCTGCCCGGCAAAGCGGCTCTTCAGATGCTCGCTCCAGCCGCCCGCTACGTCGAAGCCGCAGTTCGACGGCAGCAAGGGCGCGACCCCGATCCCGCGCTGCGCCAGCAGCGGCACCCACGCGCCGTCCGACCCCAGCTTCGCCCAGCTGCCGCCGCCGAGCGACAGCACCGCGGCGTCGACTTTCACCGCCAATTCACCCCCCGGCGCGGTAAAGCGCAGCGCACCCGCTGCGTCCCACCCCAGCCAGCGATGCCGCACATGAAATCGCACCCCGGCTTCGCGCAGCCGATGCAGCCACGCGCGCAGCAGCGGCGCCGCCTTCATCTCCCTGGGAAATACCCGCCCCGACGAGCCGGTGAAAGTCTCGACCCCCAGCCCGTGAATCCACGCCCGCAGCGCATCAGGGGGGAAGGCTTCGAGCAGCGGCTTGATTGCAGCAGTGCGCGCGCCGTAGCGCGACAGAAAAATATCGAACGGCTCGGAATGGGTGATGTTCATGCCGCCCACGCCGGCGAGCAGGAACTTGCGTCCCGGCGACGACATGGCGTCATAAAGATCAACCTGAACACCGCCCTGCGCCAGCACCTCGGCAGCCATCAGACCTGCAGGACCGCCTCCGATTACAGCAACTGTACGCATGGGCAAGTAGAGGGAATGGGCAGCGCATAATATGTCTACACTCACGCACCGGCGCCATCGCCGCGATTTTCGGGTGCAAACACCACGGCATCGGGCCGGGGGCGACCCTCCCTCAGATATCCGCTCTCTGCCCCCTCACCCAATCAAAAACTCATCCTTCGTCCGCCCCTTGGCCAACGCATCCGCCAGCCACCTGGGCGCACGACCGCGGCCCGACCATGACTCGCCGGTGGCCGGATTGCGGTACTTGGCCGCCACCGCCCCACGTGCCTTGGCCTTTTTCGTCCCGCCCTTCAGGTCTGCCAGGGTGATCCCAAATTCCTTCATCCTCGCCTGAATATCCGCCACCACCGCGGCGATTTCAGCGCGACGCGCTGTCTCGGCCTGTTGCAACAATGCTTCCGCCTGGGCCTTCAATTCCTTGTATGTCGCCATCGTATTTCTCCTATCAAGTGAGTAAATCAACATCAGCAATAATCCAGATTAATCTGAATACACCATAAAAACCCATTACCTTCGCGAAGGCCAGGATAACAAACCACGAAGCCATTGAAGATAAAGGGTGCGGTTAATCGCCGCCATCGCCAACCCCGGGCGCGGCGGGCGCGGGCAGAGAGATATTTCTCGGGGATGAATTATGACTGAAACAGCGCGCGGACAGAGAAGGGCAAGCATCAGCCGATCCCTCGTCGGGTGCCCAAGACGCTGGCTCTTTGGCTACCCTGGCATCAAACGGTCCAGCTTTAAGTTCAAGAAGCACCGAATCCTTAACCAAGGCAACGATTATGTACCAAGTTCCGGAGGGAAGGTCAATGCCGATACTAGGGAACCGCTGATTAATTTGTTCATTGCGAGGCGCGCAGCGACGCGGCAATCCAGAAATTCCCGCTTAATCGATACGCTGGATTGCTTCGCTGCGCTCGCAATAACGGCCATATCGAATTAATCAGTGCTTCCTTAGCGAATTGCCTCAAGATAAAAGTTTCCGAACGTAGTCATTTGAAGGAATCGTTGCCTCAAGTTAAAGGTTACCGAAAGACCAAAAGTAATCTGCCATGGGCACACAAGAGCGACGCGCTTATCTGGAAGCGATACAGACACGCTACCGGCGTGCCCGGAAAACCGGCAAGACAATCTTTCTGGACGAGTTTTGCGCAGTCTGCGGCTATCCGCAAATATGCGCTGCGCGTGCTGCGCATCGCAGGCTGCCGCAGCAAATCGGCCATACCCAAGCCCGGCCCGACCTCACCGAGCTGGTTGAAGCCCTGCGCACGATCTGGGGGGCCTCAGACCAGTTATGCAGCAAACGCCTCAAGGCGGCGCTGCCGTTATGGCTGCGGCACTACGAGACGGGCTTCGAGCCGCTGTCCGCTGAAACACGTGCCTTGCTGGACGCCATCTCGGCGGCAACTATCGACCGTTTGCTCAAGCCGGTTCGTGCTCAGCCGGGACGGCGAGGCTTGTCCGGCACCAAGCCTGGCACCTTGCTGAAGAAGCACATTTCCATCCAGACCGGTATATGGAATGTGACCCAGCCCGGCTTCATCGAGGCCGACACAGTGGCGCATTACGGCGACAGCCTGGCGGGAGATTTCGTGTGAAGCCTGACCATGGCCGACCTCTGCACCGGCGGGACGGAGTGCCGGGCGACCTGGAACAAGGATTCAGCGGGGGGGATGACGCAAATCAAGGCGATCCAGCAAGCCTTGCCTTTCCAGATCAGGGGATTCGATTGTGACAACGGCTCTGAAGTCCTCAACTGGCATCTGCTGCGGTATTTCCAGAACCCGTCACAGCCCGTCAAATTCACGCGCTCACGGCTTTATCACTCGAACGATAATGCTCATATCGAGCAAAAGAACTGGTCGTGCGTGCGGCAGTTATTCGGCTATGAGCGCTTGGGGCAGGCCACGATGGTGGCGCCGATGAATGACTTGTATGCCAACGAATTCAGCGCGCGAACCGACGTGGCGCGGGGGCGGGTCGGACTGGCCGAGGCCGGGATGCAGGTGGTGCGCCAGAGCGTGCTGCGGCAAACCGCGCAGACGTGGATCCAGCGCCATGCCGCCGAGGCGCAACTGCGGCACATCGCCGCGCTCTACGATGAAAACCGCCTGTTCGACGCTGGTGCCGATGCTGGCCAACATCTGGGTGCCGCTCATCCGCAACCGCATCGACATGCTCGCCACCGGCATCAAGAGCCCGATCGGGGTGAAAATCGCCAGCGCCAGACTGGCCGACATCGACCGCGTCGCGCAGCAGGTCGAACGCATCGCCAGAACGGTGCCCGGGGTGTCGTCCGCGCTCGCCGAGCGCCTCACCGGCGGACGCTACGTCGACATCGACCGCGCCGCCGCCGCGCGCTACGGCCTCAACGTCGCCGACGTGCAATCGGTGGTGGCGAGCCTGATCGGCGGCGAAAACATCGGCGAGACCGTCGAGGGGCTGGCGCGCTACCCGATCAACGTGCGCTATCCGCGCGAATGGCGCGACACCCCGGAAAAGCTCACCGCGCTGCCCATCCTCACTCCCGGCGGCAGCCAGATCACCCTCGGCATGGTGGCCACGGTCAGGCTCAGCGAGGGGCCGCCGATGCTGAAAAGCGAGAATGCGCGGCTGTCGGGCTGGGTCTATGTCGATGTGCGCGGGCGCGATCTTGCGTCCACCGTGGCCGATCTGCAGCAGGCCGTGGCCGCCGGGGTCAAGCTCGAACCCGGCATGAGCATCGCCTACGCCGGCCAGTTCGAATTCATGCAGCGCGCCAACGCGCGGCTGAAAGCCGTGGTGCCGGCCACCCTGGCGATCATCTTCGTACTGCTCTATCTAACCTTCCGCCGCTTCGACGAGGCGCTGCTCATCATGGCCACCCTGCCGTTCGCGCTGACCGGCGGCGTGTGGTTCCTCTACGCGATGGGCTATAACCTGTCGATCGCGACCGGGGTCGGTTTCATCGCGCTGGCCGGCGTCGCCGCCGAATTCGGCGTCATCATGCTGCTGTATCTGAAGAACGCCTGGACCGCGCAGCAGGCCGCCGGGCAGGCCGGCGAAGCGGGCCTGCAGGACGCCATCCGCGAAGGCGCGGTGCAGCGCGTGCGGCCAAAAGCCATGACCGTGGCGGTGATCGTCGCCGGCCTGCTGCCGATCATGGTTGGCAGCGGCACCGGCAGCGAGGTGATGAGCCGCATCGCCGCCCCGATGATCGGCGGCATGGTGAGCGCGCCGCTGCTGTCGCTGTTCGTCGTCCCGGCGGCCTACTGGCTGATGCGCCGGCGCGCCGCGCGCGCGGTCCTCAACGGCAAGGCAGCCGTCGGCCAGACCGAATGACGCGCAGACGCCATGCACGACGATCGGGACAAGACACGGAGCGTACGGTTAACATCGGGCCATCATGAAATGGCCCCGCCCCCGCATCCCCTACATCCAAAAGCGCCATCGCGTCAGCCTGCTCACAGGCCGACTGTGGCTGCGCCACATGCTGTTCTGGAGTGGTGCAGTCGCCGTGGGGCTGGCCGCCACGGTCTTTGCACTGAGCAGCAACCAAGCCCAAGCGCTGTTCCGCAAACTGCTTGTGATCTCCCCATGGCTGCCCCTGCTGGTCACGCCGCTGACCCTCGCCGGCGTGGCCGCCCTGACGCAACGTTATTTCAAGGGCGCGGAAGGCAGCGGCATCCCCCAGACGATCGCTGCCATCCGCATGCCGGAAGGCAGCGATCGCGACGCCGTGCTGTCCCTGCGCGTGGCAGTGGCCAAGATGCTGCTGACCTGCATCGGCCTGGCGGGTGGCGCCAGTGTGGGGCGTGAGGGTCCTACCGTGCAGGTCGGCGCGGCGCTGCTCTACAATCTGCGCTGGCTGATCCGCTTTCCCCGCCATCTCATGGAGCGGGGCCTGATCATTGCCGGCGGCGGCGCCGGGGTGGCAGCGGCGTTCAACACACCGCTCGCAGGCATCGTGTTCGCCATCGAAGAAATGGCGCGCTCCTTCGAGGAACGCTCCAGTGGCACCCTGCTGACGGCCGTGATCATCGCGGGTCTGGCCGCAATCTACGTGCAGGGCGATTACGCCTATTTCGGCGCCACCGACGCTGCCCTCAGCGGTGCGTCGGGCTGGTTGGGCGTGCTGTTGTGCGGTTTGGCGGGCGGCCTGCTGGGCGGCGGCTTCAGCCGCTTGCTGCTGGCGTTTTCGGCGCGCGGCCTGCCCGCTCGGGCGGGCGCCTTCAGGCGCACCTACCCGGTGTACTTCGCCGCAGTATGCGGCCTGCTGCTGGCCCTGATCGGCCTGGCCTCGGGGAGCGCCGTCTACGGCAGCGGCTACGACGAGGCCAAACACCTGCTCGAGGGCTCCGGCGAGGTATCGGCGGCCTACGGTTTGTGGAAGATACTGGCGACCTTCGTGTCCTTCATCAGCGGCATCCCCGGCGGGCTATTCGCCCCCAGCCTGTCGGCCGGTGCCGGCATCGGTCAGGCGGTGGCCAGCCTGCTGAACCAGGGGGATGGCAGCGCCCTCATCATAATCGGCATGGCCGCCTATTTCGCCGGCGTGGTGCAGGCCCCCATCACCGCCTTCGTCATCGTCATGGAAATGACCGCCAACCACGACATGGTGGTGCCATTGATGCTGGCCACGCTCCTGGCCACCGCCGTATCCCGCGTGATCTGCCCGAAGCCGCTATACAAGGCGCTGGCGAACGCCTATCTGGCTCGCGTGCGGCCTTCGGCCTGAGCAGACAGGGCGAAACGGGAATTGCAAAATGGGTTTTCCGGCGATGGCCTGTCACATTTGCCGTGAACCGGCACACCCTGGGGCGGCAATGCCAGGGGAAATGAAAAAGGACCGGCGCATGCCGATCCTTTTCCGATGTTCGGGCTGGTGGGCAGTACAGGGCTTGAACCTGTGACCCCCGCCGTGTGAAGGCGATGCTCTACCGCTGAGCTAACTGCCCCGAAGCGGCGCGAATTAAACCACATCCGACCCGACGCGGTCAATTTCGGTACGGCCGGCCGGATTAAACACAGCCGGGTAAAATGGCCCCTTTTTCCCGCCCGGCCCTGCCATGATCCGCACCCGCTTCGCCCCCTCCCCCACCGGCTACCTTCATATCGGCGGTGCGCGCACCGCGCTGTTCTCGTGGGCGTTCGCGCGTCATCACGGCGGCCAGTTCATCCTGCGCATCGAGGACACCGACATCGCGCGCTCAACCCCCGAGGCGGTGCAGGGGATCCTCGACGGCATGGCGTGGCTGGTTCTGAACCACGACGAAGGCCCGTTCTACCAGACCAAGCGCCTGTACCGCTACAAGGAAGTGATCGAGCAGATGCTGGCCAGCGGCCAGGCCTACCACTGCTATTGCAGCACCGAGGAGCTCGACGAAATGCGCGAGGCGCAGCGCGCGCGGGGCGAGAAGCCGCGCTACGATGGCCGCTGGCGCCCCGAGCCCGGCAAGACACTACCGGTGCCGCCTTCCGGCGTACAGCCAGTGGTGCGCTTCAGGAATCCAGCCGACGGCACGGTGGCATGGAAGGACCTGGTCAAGGGCATCATCGAGTTTTCCAATGCCGAGCTCGACGACCTCATTATCGCGCGCGGCGATGGCACACCCACCTACAACTTCTGCGTGGTGGTGGACGACTGGGACATGCAGATCAGCCACGTCATCCGCGGCGACGACCACGTCAACAACACGCCGCGCCAGATCAATATCCTGAAGGCGCTGGGCGCGACGGTGCCGCAGTACGCGCATCTGTCGATGATCCTCGGCGACGACGGCACCAAGCTGTCCAAGCGCCACGGCGCGGTGTCGGTAATGCAGTATTTCGAGGAAGGCTACCTGCCGGAAGCGGTCATCAACTACCTGGCGCGGCTCGGCTGGTCGCACGGCGACGCCGAAATCTTTAGCCGCGAGCAGTTCGTGCAGTGGTTCGACCTCGACCACATCACGCCGTCGGCAGCGCAGTTCAACACCGAAAAGCTGCGCTGGCTCAACCAGCAGTACATCAAGGCGGCCGACGACGCGCGACTGGCTGGGCTCGTGCGTCCCTTCCTGGTGCGCAACGGCGGCAATCCGGACGATGGCCCCGACCTCGCCGCGGTGTGCGCGCTGGTGAAGGAACGCGCCGCCACCATCGTCGAACTGGCCGACGCCGCCACCCTGTTCTACCGCACCCTGCACCCCACGCCCGAACTCCTGGCGCAGCATGTCACGCCCGAGGTGCTGCCGGCGCTGGCCGACCTCGCCGCGCGACTCGAAACGTTGACCTGGGAGCGCAGCGCCATCAGCGCCGCATTCAAGGAAACCCTCGCCGCGCACGGCCTCAAGATGCCCAAGCTGGCGATGCCGGTGCGCGTGCTGGTGACCGGCGAAGCGCAGACCCCGGCGATCGACGCCACGCTGGAACTGATCGGCCGCGACAGGGTGGTCAGCCGCCTCAAAGCCGCACTGTAGGCGGCCACACGCACGAGCGAATCCGCTATAATGCGCGCTGTTTTTCGCCGGCGTAGCTCAGTTGGTAGAGCAGCGCATTCGTAATGCGAAGGTCGCCAGTTCGATTCCGGCCGCCGGCACCAGTTGTAAAAAAAACGCCGCTCATTGAGCGGCGTTTTTGTTGGGCGCGGAGCAATACCAACCTACGGCTATCAGCCATCACCGGCAGCGCAGGGAAATGCGTTACTGAGCGGCAAAGGCCAGTAAGCGGCCAGTCGATAAATTCGGCGCACACTTCCCCCCCGCGTCAGAATAATTGTCGCCCCGATATGCGCACCAGGAGCGGGCTTCCCCGCTCCTGCGGGGGACGTCGCGTGAAATCGTGGGCAGGCCGTGCGGGAATGAAGTTGCGGGGGAGGGTTGGGCTTGGTAACCGACGCGGGGATACGTCGGCAAGGGGGTGCGGCTTATTTAACCTGGGAACCGCTGATTAATTTGTCATTGCGGGGCGCGCAGCGACGCGGCAATCCAGAAATTCCCGCTTAATCGATACGCTGGATTGCTTCGCTGCGCAATGACGGCCATATCGAATTAATCAGCGGTTCCCTAGGCTAATAGGCGTTCTGGTCACGCCAGACGACGACCAGGGTTTTGGCGATGATTATGAGGTCGAAGGCGAGCGACCAGTTGCGCATGTAATCGATGTCGTACTGGACGCGGGCGCGCATTTTGTCGAGAGTTTCGGTTTCGCCGCGCAGGCCGTTGACCTGCGCCAAACCGGTGATGCCGGGCTTGACCTTGTGGCGCAGCATGTAGCCTTTGATGAGCTTGCGGTATTGCTCGTTGTGGGCAACGGTGTGGGGGCGCGGGCCAACGACGCTCATGTGGCCCTGCAGGACATTGATGAACTGGGGCAGTTCGTCAAGCGAGGTGCGGCGGATGAATGCACCGAAGCGGGTGATGCGGGGGTCGCAGCGGACGGCCTGTTTGACGGTGGCACCGTCTTCGCAGACGCTCATGGAGCGGAATTTGTAGACGAGGATTTCGTTACCGTCGAGGCCGTAGCGGCGCTGTTTGAAAATGGCAGGGCCGGGGGACGACAGTTTGACGCCGGCGGCCAGCACCAGCAGCAACGGCCAGATCAGCAACAGGATGAGGCTGGCGATGACGAGGTCGCTGATGCGCTTGCCGATACCGCTGACGCCAAGGGTGGGCGATTCGGTCAGCGCCACGACGGGCATGCCGTGGATGTGATCGACCCGCGCCTGGATCAGGTCGGAGACGAAGATGTCCGGCACGATATAGACCGAGGCGGTGGTGTCGCGCAGGGCGTCGAGCAGGGCCAGAGTGCGCGGCTGCGAGGCCATGGGCAGGGTGATGTAGACGAGGTCGATGCTGTTTTGGTTGACGTATTCAGGGATTTCAGTCATCCGCCCGAGCAGCTTTTGCGGGTCGGTGAGTTCGGTACGGTCGAAGGCGCGGTCATCGAAAAATCCGGCTACGTCTACCCCCAGCGTGCTGTCATTGACAAAGCGCCCGCGCAATTCGGTGCCCAGATGCCCGGCGCCGACGATGACGGCACGGCGGCGCCCGCCTTCGAGCAGCAGCAGACGCGGCAGCAGCTTGCGGACGGCGCGGTGCGCCAGCCACATGGGGACGGGGGTGATGAGCATCCACGCCATGACCAGATGGGGCGGGAAAAAGTCGAGGTAGCCGGTGGAATAGCCGAACAGCAGGATCAGCCCGGAGAGGAAGAACCAGGGCATGGCGACCTCGTTCCAGAAGGCGCGCAGGCTGACTTCGGGCCACTTGCCGGGAAAGGTGAGGGTGAATACGATGAGGGCGAGGATGGGATACGGCCCGCGGAAGGGCTCGTCGAAATACAGCGTGCAACCGATCAGCACCAGGACAGCCACTAAGGGGTCGAGCAGGTTCTTGGTCAGGGATATGACGGAAAGCGGCTGCCGAAACAGCCACTGATTGTGGTTTATCATCACGCCATGAGCATTGTGTCGATGCGGGTTTCCTGGTGGCCTGTGGGTAGGCGCGTTATCGATCGATCAAATCCGGCAGCCAGCCCCCATACGTCGGAACATTATCCAACAAAAGTACCAGATTGAAATTGCCAGGATATAACAGCGGCACGTGCAGGCGGCACTTGAGGCGCCCTTCCCTGCCTGCCGCACCAGCGGGAAATGAATCCACCGCGCAAGATCCGCCAAAAAGAAACGGCTTCCAATCGGAAGCCGTGTTGCCGAACGGTGTTCGGCGGTGGCGGTCAGACGATCATGCGGGCGCGCCGTGCCATGAAACCGACGAGGCCAAGGCCGGCGAGCATCATGGCGTAGGTCTGGGCTTCAGGGACGGGGGTGAGGATGACCGAGCTGCCGGCGAATTTTTCCTCGATAAAGGCTGCGCTGCCAAGCTGGATGGTGCTCGCGAGCAGAATATTCTCAATCGTCAGGTTGACCCCATTACTCCAGTTTGCAGGAACGGCGATGGCGGCGTTCGCTTGCCAGCTGGTGATCTGGTAATTGGCTAGCGTGGTCGTGGCGGTTAACGGAGCGGTTGCTGTAATCGGATCGGTGAGTTGATTCGCAGCGGGCGGGGGGTTGGCCAGGTCAAACAGACTAATCTGGCCACCCACAGCCACTTGCGCGTCGCTTCCGATCAGGTAGTAATTGCCCAGTTCCGTGAGGTTGAAGGCCGAGAGGTTGTAGTTTGCATTGGCATACACCTGGACATTGATGGTACTGCTGGTCTGCACGATCCCTTGTACATTGCTGGATTGGGCCTTGAATGTAGTCGGGGTGAAAATCAGGCTGTCACCGGATAGAATCGGCTGGCTATAAAGCCCCATCGATTCATCGTCATATACATAGGTGACATTTGTGCCCGTGAGTGTCTGCACCGCGGCAAGCGCATAGCCGCTCAGCAACACGGCAGACAAACCCGCCACCGCTAGCGCGGCTTTCTTGTTAATCCTCATTGTCCCCCCGCCCCCCTTATGTTTATGTGATGCTATCGTTATTAAAACACACTTCAATCGCGCCGCTAACAAACACCTATCTGCCTTGAGCCACGGACACACACACCCGGAGTTCCTCGCTATCTAGACCTGACCCCGGAGTTCGTAGACCTGACCCCGGAGTTCGGGGTTGCAGCGTGAAACCGTAGACAGGTCACAAGGGAATGAAGTTGTGGGAGCGGGCTTGCCCGCGAATGCCGGCACCGCGCAATCGCACGCATTCGGGCCGGGGGCGATCGTGCATGGTTGTTGCCGATTCATCGGCTTTAGTGCGTGGTTGTTGCCGATTCATCGGCTTTACAACCACGGCCTCCCCCTTGCGGGGACAACCACGGCCTCCCCCTTGCGGGGACAACCACGGCCTCCCCCTTGCGGGGACAAACCATAGCCTACTCCCTGCGGATACTCACACAGGATGGAGGAAATCTCTCACAGGGGATAGGTTAAGAGCCAGCTTGCTAGGGATGGGACGGGCGTCCGCCACGGGCGGTTTCGCGGGCAAGCCCGTTCCTACGGGGAACGTCGCGTGAAAGCGTGGGCAAGCCGTGGGGAATAAAGTTACGGGGAGGGCTGGACTTGGCTGCCGACGCGTCCCCGCGTCGGCAAGGGGGTGCGGCTTATTTAATAGGTGTTCTGGCCGCGCCAGACGACGACCAGGGTTTTGGCGATGATCATGAGGTCGAAGGCGAGCGACCAGTTGCGCATGTAGTCGATGTCGTACTGGACGCGGGCGCGCATTTTGTCGAGGGTTTCGGTTTCGCCGCGCAGGCCGTTGACCTGCGCCCAGCCGGTGATGCCGGGCTTGACCTTATAGCGCAGCATGTAGCCGTTGATGAGCTTGCGGTATTGCTCGTTGTGGGCAACGGCGTGGGGGCGCGGGCCAACGATGCTCATGCGGCCCTGCAGGACATTGATGAGCTGGGGCAGTTCGTCAAGCGAGGTGCGGCGGATGAAGGTGCCGAAGCGGGTAATGCGGGGGTCGTGGCGGCCGGCCTGTTTGACAGTGGCACCGTCTTCGCAGACGCTCATGGAACGGAATTTGTAGACGAGGATTTCGTTACCGTCGAGGCCGTAGCGGCGCTGTTTGAAAATGGCAGGGCCGGGGGACGACAGTTTGACGCCGGCGGCCAGCACCAGCAGCAACGGCCAGATCAGCAACAGGATGAGGCTGGCGATGACGAGGTCGCTGATGCGCTTGCCGATACCGCTGACGCCAAGGGTGGGCGATTCGGTCAGCGCCACGACGGGCATGCCGTGGATGTGATCGACCCGCGCCTGGATCAGGTCGGAGACGAAGATGTCCGGCACGATATAGACCGAGGCGGTGGTGTCGCGCAGGGCGTCGAGCAGGGCCAGAGTGCGCGGCTGCGAGGCCATGGGCAGGGTGATGTAGACGAGGTCGATGCTGTTTTGGTTGACGTATTCAGGGATTTCAGTCATCCGCCCGAGCAGCTTTTGCGGGTCGGTGAGTTCGGTACGGTCGAAGGCGCGGTCATCGAAAAATCCGGCTACGTCTACCCCCAGCGTGCTGTCATTGACAAAGCGCCCGCGCAATTCGGTGCCCAGATGCCCGGCGCCGACGATGACGGCACGGCGGCGCCCGCCTTCGAGCAGCAGCAGACGCGGCAGCAGCTTGCGGACGGCGCGGTGCGCCAGCCACATGGGGACGGGGGTGATGAGCATCCACGCCATGACCAGATGGGGCGGGAAAAAGTCGAGGTAGCCGGTGGAATAGCCGAACAGCAGGATCAGCCCGGAGAGGAAGAACCAGGGCATGGCGACCTCGTTCCAGAAGGCGCGCAGGCTGACTTCGGGCCACTTGCCGGGAAAGGTGAGGGTGAATACGATGAGGGCGAGGATGGGATACGGCCCGCGGAAGGGCTCGTCGAAATACAGCGTGCAACCGATCAGCACCAGGACAGCCACTAAGGGGTCGAGCAGGTTCTTGGTCAGGGATATGACGGAAAGCGGCTGCCGAAACAGCCACTGATTGTGGTTTATCATCACGCCATGAGCATTGTGTCGATGCGGGTTTCCTGGTGGCCTGTGGGTAGGCGCGTTATCGATCGATCAAATCCGGCAGCCAGCCCCCATACGTCGGAACATTATCCAACAAAAGTACCAGATTGAAATTGCCAGGATAAAACCCAAGTTCCGCGATTGAATTCACCCAGAACCCGTAAGCACCCCGCCGCGCCTTGATCTTCGATAGAGTGCCGTTATTGATACGCTCACCTATTTGGAGAGAAAGGGAGGCAGAGCGATGGGGGCTTTGGCATGCGGATACAGGCGCTCATTGTCGTAAAAACGGCAATTGCCGATTATGCGACAACAAACAGCATCGTCAGGGCCGGCCAGCCCGCTTGCCTCGAACCTTCGCGGGCAAGCCCGTTCCTACGGGGGTTGTTGGAGCCAGCTTGCTGGCGATGGGGCGGTAGCGCGCGACGGCACGTTTCGCGAGTAAGCCCGCTACAGGGCGCACGAAGGCTTCACTTTGGCGCAACGCTCGGCTGAGCTTTGTGGCCAATCATCGAAAGCGTCCCGTCCATACTCAAAACGCCTTCGCAAATTCACCATAATGGCAGTTCGGCTCAGCCTGCAGACGCGGGATGAGTATGCCGGTTCATCTTCCTGGAAGGGATTCAAGCCAGCTGTCAACCCTAAGCCCGGGTACCCGGAAAAACTCACTCGTATTTGCCGTCACCAAAGTGGATTCAGTGGCCAGGGCGTGCGCGACAATCAGCATATCGTTCGGCCCAATCGTCCAATGGCGGCATTCCCTTGTCGATATCGGGAAAGTCCTCATCCAGGACACACAGCGTAGCCAGCAACCCCTTTTTCCGGATCGGCTCGATCACCAGACGATCGTCTTCCCGGCGAATGATCGCCTCTTCCGCATCCAGCTCGAACTCGCGCGGAATGCGGATCGCCCGATTCCGCCCATTGCGAAAAAAACGGACAAGTCTCTCTGCATTCATGGATGGCCCCTTTAAGGTTGGCATATACCATATGCCTATGCCATGCGCGTCGCATGCGTCAATCTTGTCACGCGCAACAGCAACGATGTGCTGGGCTTCACTTCATTCAGCCCAACCCACGAACGCTATCTATCTAGACCTGACCCCGGAGTTCGCGGAGTTCGTGTATCTAGACCTGACCCCGGAGTTCGTGACCCCGGAGTTCGTGACCCCGGAGTTCTGACCCCGGAGTTCGGAGTTTCTGGACCACAGCGTTACGCCCAACCCAGCAACAGCTTCTCGTAATCCCCCAACACCTTCTCCCAGGTGAACTCCACCGCATGGCGCGCCCAGCTGGCGGCCTGGAGCTGCGCCAGTTGGGCGGCATCGCCCAGCAGCGTTTCAATCTGCTGCGCACAGCCATCCTCATCACGGAAATACACCCCACCATCCCCCGCCACCCAGCGGTTGTAGGGATTATCGTGCGCCAACACTGCGTTCCCTGCACCCAGCGCCTCCACCAGTGAAGGGTTCGTCCCGCCCACCTGATGCCCATGTACATAAAACCGGGCATGAAACCGCAGCGCCTGCACCATCGCCTTATCGTAAATCGCACCAGGAAAAACCACTTCGTCGGACGCAGCTTCTTTAACCGCGCGCTGATAGGCATGATCCGGCTCGTATTTCCCCAGCACCACCAACTTGCAGCCGCGCGGCTTGCGCGACCACGCCCGCACCACTTCCAGAATCGAATTCTCCGGCTCGGCCCGCGCAATCAAAATGGCGTAAGCCCCCGACTCCAGTCCGTAAGGTTCGATCAACCCGGCATCTGCGTCATCCACCCGGTCCGAACCATAGGGAATCATGGTGATCTTGCTTTGTGACACCCGCGTCGCCAGATGCTTCTTGATCTCCGGATGGTCGGCAACCAGATGATTGCCCAACAAGCAGCCCCCCCAGTCATTCAACCAAAGCCAGGTCTTTGCCACCTTGCCCCATTTCTGCCGCCGCCACTCCACGCCATCCATATTGATGATGTTTTTCAGCCCACGCAGGCGATACAGCGCGCAGAATATCGCCGTGTTGTAACCCAGCGTCAGTACCAATCCCTTTTCACTCGCCGCATGCAGCGTCGATTTCCAGTCGAACACAATGGTGCCGGCCGCCCCGCCGGTGGCCACCGGCATGCACACTCGCCGCACCCCGCGCCATTCATCCTCGAACACCGGGCCGGTGCCGTCTTCCTGGCAATACACCGTCACCTGCCAACCGCGTTCTGCCAGATAAGGTGCCAGGTATTCGGCAAAAGTCTCGAAGCCGCCATGCGCGGCGGGCACCCCGCGGGTGCCGAGGATGCGGATATGTCTTGTCGTCACGGCGTGTCGTACCCAAGTCTTGCCATCGTGTCGCGGAACAGCGCATCCACTGCCGGATGCAGTTCCGGCCAGCCCTTCGCCGGGTTGTCGTAAAGCCGCTTCCGCGCGTAATCCGTCACTCGTTGGTCCGGTTCCAGTCCACACTGCTGTTGCAAGCGCACCAATTCTGCCGGGTCTGCGAGCAGTGCCTCGTAAGCTACCCGGATCACCACATCTGGATAACGCTGTTCCTGCGCCAGTCCCTCGCGCATGGCCACTATCCATTCCAGTGCCGCACGGTTGGCATGGTCAAGATCAGCCGTCGCCAGCGACCACACCGATTCGTATTCCGGGTTTCCGAGAACCAGCTGCTCCCGCAGGTAATGCCACTTGATGTCGTTTCGACCCCACCAGTCGTCGGTATGCTCGCCGGATTTCACGCCCAGCCGCTCAGACCACTTCACCACCGATGGCACCGCATCCGCCCCGCTGCGGGTAATAAAAACGAACTTCGCATCAGGGAACAAGGCACGGACATAGCTCACCCTGAAAATCAGTTCGGGATACTTATCCACCACACGGGATGAACCGGTCAGCGTCAGGTAGCGCGAAAACAACCGCCGCGCCCGCAGGCTCATGTCTGAAGTGGCATCCGCAGCATCCATTCGAAATCGCCCACCCGAATCCGAATAATTGCCGTTGATGTCCTGACGTGGGTCGATCACATGCCACAGCGCTTTCGGCTCGTTCAGATAACCCACCTGCCGATGCAGTGAAAGCAGGATGCCGAGGATGGTAGTGCCCGAGCGCCCCAGGCCGGTGATGAACACCGGGCGATCCACCGCCGGCTTGCCGGGTAATGCCGCCAGCGTATTCAGCCAGGCGAACACCAGCGGGTTGATGTAGCGCCCCTTGGTCGTCAAAGGCCGGCCTTCGTACAGCAGGTGGCTGGCGAGCCGGCGGGCCGTCAGCCCCACGCCCGACGCAAGATAATCCCGGTCCATCTGGGCAATCATGCGGTCCCTCCCCTGTTTTCATATTGTTTTGAATGCTGCGTCCCGCCCACCGCCACGCCCAGTTCAGCATACAGCGCGAGCATTTCATTCAGATAGCGCTGGTGGGTGAATGTCGTGGAAACGTACTGCCGCGCGGCGCGACCCATCCCCGCAACCGCATCATCCGGCATGACCGCCAGGCGGTGCATGGAGTCCGCCAGTTCATCCGTCTTGCCGCTGCCGAAAAGCAAACCCGTCTCGTCGGCCCTCACCATTTCGGGGATGCCGCCGATTTGTGCACCGATCACCGGTTTGCCGCACGCATAGGCTTCCAATACGCTCATGGGCGCATTCTCGTACCACTCGGAAGGCAGCACGATGGCGCGCGCCTCGCACACCCACTTCCACAATGGCTCGTCGCTCACAAAGCCAAGAAACTCGACGTCGCCACCCGCCTCGGCCGCCAGAGCTTTCAAGGCATCGCCTTCCGGCCCGGTGCCGGCAATGCGCAGCTTCACCTTCGCCTGAGCCGCAGCGCGGATCAGCGTGGCCACGCCCTTTTCCATCGCCAGACGGCCGAAATAGAAAAAATAATCGCCCGGCTCGTAACGGGGCGTATAGGCCGCGGCATCCACATAGTTCGGGATGTAGGCCAATTGTCGCTCCGGCCAGCCCCACTCCATCAGCTTCTGCTTGTAGAACAGACTGGGGGCCACCACCCGGTCCAGGTTGCGCCGATACAGCCCAAGCGACTTGTGTACCGCTGACTCCAGCATGATTAGCGCGCTCACTGGCAACGAATCGCGTATGCAGCGGTTGGCGACCACATGCAGCAGATTGCCCGAACGGCATTTCTCGCACACGCCGCCGCGATTCAGCATTTTGTAGGCCGGGCAGGCCAGCTTCAGATCATGGGCTGTCATCACAGTCGGAATCCCACGCCGACTCAGTTCCACCAACACCGAGGGCGACAGATGATGATAGATGCAATGGGCATGGGCCACGTCGGCCGGAAACCCATCTAGCAGTGCAGAAATCTTGCGCTTGGCCTCGCCGGAATAAATAACCTTACCCGCCATTGCCAGCTTGTCCATCACCCCGTACTCATGGCCGAACTCGATCTCGTCAACAAAGAACCGGCTCCACGGCGAAGGTTCGTTCTTCGGATGATGCATGGCCATCACCGCCGTATCCCAGCCCTGGGCACGGAACATGGCGTCGTGTTCAAGGAACACCACATCCGAGCCGCCGCGACGGTAATTGTAGGAATTGAGAGAGAGCAGTTTAGGCATTTGAAGAATCCGCCCCAATGTGATCCCGCATTGGCACAGCCGTCTCGCCAGTTATGGCAGGTCGTTTCAATTGGCGCAACTTGTGCCAATCCTCCCGACGTATCGCCCCTGTCACCCCCAGCAACACCACGTATGCGATCGAAACCATGATCAGACCGAATATCCAGCCCAACCGGTCCTGCAAGGCGTATCCCACCAGCGCGGCCAGGGCCATGGATAGAAGGACACGTCCGAAATCCACATATCCGAATGGATAGGAAAAACCCTCTCCGGCAAGGCGATGCGTAATCCAGGTATTGCTGATGACAAGACCCAGGGCTGCAGCCACGGGAATCGCCAACGGGCCAAATGTGGGCATGAGCAGAATTGCCGGCACAAGCGAAGCGGCCAATACGAGATTGCCGGTAACCAGAAGTCCGTTACGTTCTACAGCTTGTATGGCCAGATCGATCAGAAAACGGCGTGACTCCAGAACGAGAACCCCGACCAATGCGAGCAGCAACCAGGACGCTTCGGCGCCGTACTTGCCACCCGACACCCCGGCGACGATAGCCGGCCCATGTGCCAGAAGAACTGCGGCGACAGCACCTAGCGATACGGTATTGATGCGGAAAACGAGGGCAAGCATTCCCGTAACCGCATCAAAATCCCGGTTCATGGAAAATCTTGCGACCAGCACGGGACGGATGAGGCCTCCCAAGAGTTGGGCAGGCAGGTAACGCCGCAGCATATCCGCGAAGGATTGGGCGAAGCCGAATGCGGCCAGCGAAACCACTTCCAGAAAACGGCCAGCGACCAGCCGGCTGGGCGCACTGCCGTAGGGCAATATCGCCAGGTGCTGGAGATAGCCCGCAAAACCATAACGTGTCACACGCCGGGCATGAACTGCCCACCAACCCATCAAGCCCAGCATGCCTTGCCCGATTGGGGCCGCGCGCAAAACACGCAATACGCCTAACAGAAGAACACCAAGGCCAAGAACTTCTGCAGCAGCCTCCACCCAGATCACACGTTCGATATCGATGGAGCCTTCATAAACCAGCCAGCCGATCCCCCCGAGCTTTGTCAGTGTCGTTAGCACAAAGGCCGTCTGGCCCAGCCCCTGGTGCAGGGTGGATTCCAATATCTGGAAAAGAAAATTCCCATTGACCCGCAACCACACCACCAGCAGATAGGCCTGAAAGACCCCCACCCATGCATCAAGACCAAAAAGGCCAGCGAGCCCAGCGCCCATCAGATAGGCCAGCAGGGTTGCCAATGTCAGCACTACCAGGCGCAGTCCGAAGGCCGCGACCACAAAACCGCGGAAAACTCGGTTTTCATGCTGGGCATACAGTTCCGGGATGTAGCGCAATGCGGCATGGGTAAGCCCGAATCCGGTCAGCGCCGTGAACACTTCCACGAAAGCTTGCAGCACGCTGTAGGTGGCGAACTCGGCCACGGACAGATACCGCACCAGCAGGACCAGAACGGCAAAGCCGGCAATAGAAGACAGCCCTTTTCCCAGCAGAAAGTGAACGCCCCCTCTGCGGATACGCTCACGACCATAGCGGGCAGAAGCGCTCACGCTTCCCTGCCCAGCAAGGCCAGATAACGCGCATGAACCTGCTCCGCCAGCTTGTCATAGGTACGGTTGGCCGCCACCCAGGCAGGGCCGCGCGCCCCCAGGGCGCGCGCCTTCTCCGGATGATCCAGCAGTTCCAGGATGGCCTCGGCGAACGATTCAATCCCCCACGGCACACACAGGCCCGCGCCACTTTCGGCGAGAATGACAGCCTGCTCCGGATGATCGTTCGCCACCACCGTGGCGACCCAGAGCCATGTATTCCACCAATTTGGTTGGAGATGTAGATCGCAGCACAAACGTTGGGTAAAACGGCGACAAGCAGACTTCCGCGCTGGCCGCATGGCGCCAAGCCTCTTCCATCGGCACGAAGCCGGTGAAAGTCACGGCCTCCGCCAACCCCAGCCGCTGCGTCTGTGCTTCCAGCTCGGCGCGCTCAGCCGGGCTATCGCCCGCTCCCACCATGAAGAGATGGGCGTGGGCATTGCGCTGCCGCACCAGGCGAAAGGCCTCGATGATCTGATCCATGCGCCGCACCCGGGCAAATGTACCCACATACACCACCTTGCCGGCCTGCACGCCCTCGCCTGCATGGGTTGCGACCCAGTCGAGCAGGTGCGGCGGCACCCCCATGGGCACCGGGGTCATTTTCGATACGGGCACGCCGTAACGGGCCACGTCGCGCAGCATCTGTTCACTCTGCACAAACACATGATCAGCCACTACCATGATGAAGCGGTAGACGTAGAACCATGAAAGGTGGCCACGAAACAAAAGCGCGATGCGTTGTGCCCAATGCTTGCCTGTGGCCATCTCGACCAGATGCTCCGGAAAGGGGTAGGACGACCAGAAAACAAACTTTGCTCCGCGTAAGCGGGCGACAAGCCAGCCCAGAAAAGCAAACAGATAGCGCCGGTCGCGCACCTGGATGATGTCGAAACGTTTGCCGAACAGCAGGCAAAAAAACAGCGCGACCTCACACAGATATTGCGTGATCTTGTTGATGACCTTACCCGCCACGCCCGCGACGGATAGGCGCAAAGGTAGATAAACCACCTGTCCGCCATGCTCTGTCTGCAAACAGGGGCCAGCCCGATCACGGCGCATGCTCCATGTGACTTTGATCCCACGCGCCTGCATCTGCCGGACAAACAGTTCCTCTACATCAAGCCGCCAAGGGGGGTAAAAATCGGGAACCGCAAAAAACAAACGGGGCATGCTTGCAGGTTCCTAGTTATTGATCGAGATGGCAGGTATCGAGAGGGTTGATATCGAGTTACCCGGCAAATTCACCAGGGTTTCACCCGATGTATCGAAGTGCAGTATGACAGGCACCGCGCTGGGCAGCAGGCGCTGGCCATCCAGAACATTGTTCGCATTCGGGTTAGCATCCGCCAGCGACACATGGCGGGCGCTGAGCGTTTTTCCGGCAAGCCTGGGGATCGTCAACCTGACCTTGGCGGCCTTGGCGGAACGGTTCACCGCCCATAATGCGAATTGGTCATGCGCAGGATTGCTCATCAAGCTGGTGCGGATGTCATAGCCGCCGGCATACGCACTATCGTTGCGGCTGGCAGTGCGTGTTTCCAGAACCTGGTCGAGCATACCCTCGCGCAAGATACGCAGCGCCCAATAGACCGCGCTGGGCTTGAGGCCCGCAGCAGTGCGATGAAACAAGGGCCAAGGGCTGTCGGCGCCTGCCAGGCTGTGCAGGAATTGGCCTTCCACGCCCGGCGTCTGACTGAATGCGATTACCATGTCTGCGACCGACAGGGCGCCTTCCAGATTACTGGTCGAACCCCAGTTTTTCTTCCAGTCCGGATCGCTGACGCGCCCGGCCGGCCAGCGCGCATGCTCGGTGACCCAGATCGTGGCCGGGCGTCCGCTGCCTGCCTGCACCGCGCCGGTACTCGCACACAAGTGCTTCAGTCGATGAGGTACGGGCGGCCCGCCGGGTGGGCCATCGTAATAAAGGTGCAGGGCCTGGTCCGGCAACAGGCTGGCCAGTGAATCGCTGGTTTGCGTGTTATAGCTCTTGGCCGATGTCCATCGCTGGGCATCGTAGTCTTCCAGCAAAGTGACAAAGCGGGCCGCCGGGTCGCCCGCCTTGATGGCGCGCGCAATTTCCAATGCGCGTGCCGAGTATTTTTTCGCTGGCCAGCGATAAAGGCTGCGGTCGAGTTCATTTCCCAATTCCCAGCGCACCACTCTGGCATTGGCCTGGCGGGCCGCGGCGGCCCACTGGGTGGCGCTGCTGGATAGCGGCCCTACTTCTGTCTCGCCTTCGAAATCGCCATACAGATTGGCGACAAGCCAGGCCTGTCCACCCACCGCCGCCAGAAAATCCAGGTACTCGTTGAATCCGAATTGGGTTGCCAAAGGGCCTTTCCAGTCCACGGCACGGCGCAGCGGGCGGGATTTCTGGGGGCCAACGCTCGCTCGCCAGTCAAAGTGATTTGCCACGGTGCCGCCGGGGTAGCGATAGACCGCCCCCGGAAAGGCTTGCAGGGCCGATATCACAGCGGGGTTCACCTTCTGCGCCTGGTTATCCCACAGGTCTTGCTGAAAGCCGACCCACTCCAGGTTGAAACCAAAGAAATGCGGCTTCAGGGAATTGACCACTCGATCGGCTACTGTCACACGATACTCGGCCGCTGGCTTAACCAGGACAGCGGACAAACAGTCCGCTTCCCCAATGCCAATGAAAGCGTACGCGGTCGTAGTCAGGCTTGCCAAAAACAACGCGACCAAGATGCGTCCGCTATTCAAGCATTGCCTCTGTCGAGTGCTGCGGGTGGGTAAACAAAACCTGCATACCGACAAAAGCAATCGAAAAACCTGCAGTTGGAAGGGCGAACAGCGCACAGATTGGCTATGTCTATGCAGGCAGCAAATCATTTCGTGCCGCATCTACGGTTGAGCCAGGCCAGATAACCCAACACTGAAATAAACACGATCTGGAAACCCAAAATGTCCAGGACAGATGAACGATAGAACAAATAAAAAATGAAGATTGCAATGGCTGCTTGTATGGCCGCGAGGTCTGCTCGCACCAGGGGATCGTCCACCCGTTGTCGCAAGCGCCCTGCATTACGCCAGGCCAGCGCCAGCATCAGCAGAAACAACCCAAAGCCGACCCCCCCCATCTCCCATAGCAAAGCCGAAGCCGTGGTCAGCCCGATCCCATAGGTGGGAAACCGCATTGCGATATGACCCGAGCCCAATGTGGCACTCCCCACCCCATTGCCAAACACCATGGAAACAGGATCGTGTGCGCCTTGCTGCTCGGCCCAAAAAGTGAGCACTGTGGTGCGGTTGAGTCGCAGGTTGCCATAGCCGCGCTCGTAGATGTTGTAGCTCAGTATGTCTGTAACCTGCTGATCTATGCTTTTTTTCGAGAGTCCCAGATAGACATACCCTGCTGCCAATGTGAGAGCCAGCCCCATGGTGAGCGCGAGCAGGGCGTAATGCGGGCGGGCAATCAACTCACGCCGGTAAAGCACCAGAAACATGAGGGGCATTAGAACAACCACAACCTTGGTCTCACCCAGAAACAGCGGCGCCATGACCAATGGCACGAGCAGAAACAGACGAGCGGATGACAATTGTTTCTCTTTCCTGCGCGCCAACAAAAAAGCCAGAACAATAATCAAGAAGGTGGCCATTTCGGCATTGGCCCCACCCTGATAAAGGTAAGACCCGAAAGTGCCCGCAACCACATCGATGGGGACCAGGCCGGGGATAGAGCCTACATACCCCTCACGCAAAGGAACCAGATCGATCAGTTCATAAATGGCAAAGGGCAACTGCACCAGCGCGACCAATAGAATGAAAACATGCCAGCGACGAATATCCGATTCTTCGATGCGCAACCAACACAAGGCAAACAGCAGCCCCCACATTTGGAAATAACGCTTGAAGCCGCTCAGAAATTCGTTAACTGAGTGCCACTGGGCGAAACTGTTAATCAGCACATAAAAAAAGAATGCCAGCGCAACCCAGACAAAAACGGGCGTATCGCGAGTCGTGCCAGGAATAGCCAACGAACTGAACAACGCACTCGCCATCAGCACAAAACTGAGGATAGATATCCCCCACACTGCTTTGGTGGCAAAGAAGTCCAGCCAGATCGGCAACACGCCCGCCACAAGCAAGCCTAGCGACAGAATTAACCAGATATTCCACACAGGTTTGGCAAGCAGCAGGACACTAACAATCAGCCCCACTGAAAGCGCCATTAGAATCACGTTCGCCGTGACGGCAATCAAGCCAAAAAAAACGGCTAATGCAATGGTTACGCCAACAATCCCCAGGATTAACGGCAGACCTGGCGCACCTGAGCTAAACGAGCGATTCGAGATGGCTAGAGTTCTGGCCATTTAAAGCTCCGTTCTATGGGATGGATCAATTGGTTTGAGTTGGGGGGAGGCGACCGATGATACGCGCCTTGCCCTCGGGGGTGAGCGCGCCCAGCAAGGCTCTCGAGAAATCGTCCTGCGCCCGGTAGGCCGCGCTTTCGTCCGCCTGGATGCTGGAAATGCGGAACAGCAGGCCGTCAGGAATGCTCCCAGTCAGGCCGTATTTCATTTGCTGGAGCTTCCATTTGATACCACTGACTGCCACAGCGTCGCCCACAGTCGTCCAGTAAGTGATCGGTTCGATACGTTGCCCCTGCGTGGCGACCAGGCGCTTGACCGGGATGTCGCCTTCCCCGGTGGAAAAGGTACCGGCCTTGTTTTTCAGTATCTGGAAACCCTGTGCCGGATAGCAGACTTCGGGTTTATGCACGGCCATCGAATCGCTCTGGTCACCGCCGTAGGCGATCGACAGCATGATGCGTTCGTTGTGTGAATTGACGTAGGTACGGGCCAGGGTTTGGTTGTAGATCTTGTCGAGCTTGGCCTGGAGTTCAGGATTTGCGATCAGTGGCACGATAGTCGTGTCGATTTTCCAGTCGCCGAATGCTTTGGGGATCAGCACTTCCAGATCGACCGCGGGGCCGGCGTCGGCGATCTTGGTTGTGGGCTTGAGCGCCAGCGCCATGCCGGCCGCAGCAAACATGCAGGCGCCGATGACGAGGTGTTTGAAGCTGATGAGTTTCATGGCTTGCCTCCGGTCGCACGGGCACGCGCACGGTCGGGGAAGATGAAGCCGAGCACCCAGTCGAGCAGGAACAGGAACAACAGGCCGACGACGAACAGCATGATGCCGGCAAAGCCGTGCAGGAAGCCCTGCCCGGCTTCGTCGCCCATGTGGTAGGTGACGAGGATCAGGACCATGACGCGGACGATGTTGGCGGCAAAGGCGATGGGCAGGATGGCGGCCATGATGAGGAGGTTGCGCGCGGTGCTGGTGTGCTGCATCAGGTACAGGTAGAGCAGGCCCATGGCGGACAGGCTGAACATGGAGTGCAGGCCGGAGCAGGCGTCGGCCACCAGCAGCTGGTATTGCCCGACGGTGAGCGTGACGCCGCTGCGCGCGATAGGGTAGCCGGCGGCATACAGCACCTGTTCGGCGATGACCGAGATGTATTGTTTGAGGGGGCCGGTGGCGGCGTCGACGATGAAGCCGGGCAGGGGGACGATGAAGATGAGGAAGAACAGGGCGAACCACAGGGCGCGCGCGGCGCGCATGCCCAGGGTGATGAGCAGCATGCCGAGGATGACGGGAATCTGCGAGCCGACTTCGAACAGCAGGATGTCCTGCGAGCGGCCCAGTGCGTAGGCCAGCAGGCCGACGACGAGCAGGGTCCAGCCGACTGAGGTTTCGACGCCCGAGGGCTTGGCGGCGTCGGCCATGAACACGGCGCGCTGCTGCCAGATGAGGAACAGGGTGACCACCAGCACGATGGGGCCGTGGGCCTGCTCCTCGGAGTTCCAGATTCCATGCGCCAGCATCCAGTAGGTGGGCACGTACAGCACCAGCAGACCGATGATGATCGGCCACCAGGTTTTGAGGGGGGCCAGGGCGTCGAGCACAGAAGCACGGGGGGCAAGCGTGTTCATTATCGATGAGCCCGGAAAACAGGATGCATTCTTGCTGTCATTGCGAGGCATAGCCGAAGCAATCCAGCCTGAGTGGGATCGCACGACTGGATTGCTTCGCTTCGCTCGCAATGACAACCCGGTGCGGTGGAAGACTTGATAGGCGAAAATATCATGGTCGCAGAAAACCTCAATCGCTCAATCCAGGACGACGGCACCCACGACCTGCGCACCGGTGAAGGTGATTTTTTCTTTCAGCTCGACCAGCGGAGCCAGGCGGCTGACGTTGCGGCGGGTGGCGAGCAGCATGCCACCGGCGCGCGCTGCAACCGGCTGGAAGTCCGAGCTGAGCTGCGACGGCGCGGTGTCCAGCAGGATGAAGTCGTAGCTGGCTTCCAGGCCGGAAAGCAGCGCGCCGAACGACGGGCGCGCCAGCAGTTCGGCCGGGTTGGGCGGCGGCGATCCGGCTGTCAGCACGGTCAAGGTGGGAAACGACTTGACGGTGCGTACCTGCAGCGAGGGCACGCGCTCGGCCAGGATGTCGGACAGCCCCATGCCGCTGCCCAGATTGAAGATGTCCTGCTGGCGCGGCTGCCGCATGTTGGCGTCGATCAGCAGTACCTTGCGGCCCATTTGTGCAAACAGCACGGCCAGGTTGGCGGCCAGGTAGCTTGCGCCTTCGTCGGCGCGCGCGCTGCCGACCGCCAGGCTTTTACGGCCATCGTGGAACCAGCGCATCAGCAGTTCGGAACGCACCGAACGCAGCGCTTCGGCTTCCTTGCTGTAGGGGTCGGTGGCGGCGGTGAGCTCGGGGTTGAGGCTGGCTTCCGAGGCGGGAATGTAGGGGTATTCGAACTGGTGCGACAGCGCCTGCTGGATGTCGGCCTCGGTCACCAGGCCAAGCTTGAGCGCGGCCTCGCCAAAGCGCAGGTTCTGTTCCTGCTGCAGCTTGAGCACACGCTCCATGTCTTGCAGTTTGAGCTTGCCGGCATCCTGCAGCAACTTGCCGATGTTGGAGTCGACACGGATGCTGGAGGTCGTTTCGGCGAGGCTGCTGGGCTCGTGGGTGCTTGAGAATGAATTCATGTGAACCTCGGCTTATGCGGAGTGGGGTGCGGGTGTTCAATTTGCGGCGAGGGCGCCGCGCCTGTCGTTATCCTGATGGTGCGCATAGCGCACCCTACGATTTTCATGCGTTGTGCCATATCCATTCAAATGAACCCGGATTATCCATTCGCCGATTTGTGGCCCGTAGGGTGCGCCGTGCGCACCGATCCATGCGTCTGCAAAGCCCAACAAAATACGGTGTGGCCTGTTGCGGCGAGGGCGCCGCGCCTGTCGTTATCCTGATGGTGCGCATAGCGCACCCTACGGTTTTCATGCGTTGTGCCATATCCATTTCAAATGAACCCAGATTGTCCATTCGCCGATTTGTGGCGCACTAGGGTGCGCCGTGCGCACCGATCCATGCGCCATGGTGCGCACGGCGCACCCTACGAACCACCTCGCCCCCGGTCGCACCATCATCGTGTACCTAATGGACAATCCGGAATGGAATCAAGTGACATCAGGCGACCGCCGGGCGGTTGCGGCGGAACAGGCGGCGCAGGGCTTCGAGGCGGCGGCCTTTTCTGCCGACTTCGGCCAGCACGGGAATTTCCAGCCAGGTGGCGATGTCCTGGCCGGAGCGCACGCGGCGATCCAGCAGTTCGACCAGGAAGCCAATGCCGACGCCGAGCAGGCTGCCGAGGAACACCGACAGCAGGATGTTGAGGAAGACGCGCGGCTTGGAATGCTCGGCCGGGGGAACGGCCGGATTCAGCACGGTGGCGTCGGTCTGGGTGGACTGCGCTTCCATGCGGCTCTGGCCGTAGCGCTGCAGGGCGGAGTCGTAGACGCGCTGGGCGTTTTCCAGGTCGCGTGCCAGCAGGGTGCCTTCTTCACGCTGTTCCTTCAGTTCCAGGACTTTGGTCTTTTGCCGTTCGAACGCGGCGGAAAGTTCGTTGAAGCGCTGGCGGGCGGCGCCGGCGGTGGCGCCGATACCGCGCGTGGCGATGTTGAGTTCGTTGGCGAGCTTGGCCTTGTAGGTGTTCACTTCGGCCTGCAGGCGGATGAAGTCGGGATGGTTGGCGCCGACGCGATTGGCCAGCTCGGCCAGACTGCCTTCGCCTTGCGCCACTTGCGCCTTGAGGTTCTGCACCACCGGGTTGTTGATGACTTCGGGCAGGCTTGCGCTGTCGCGGGTGCGCGAGCTGGCATCGTACGAGGCCGATTGCGCCGCCACCATCTGCCCGGCCAGGTCGGCCATGCGGCGGGTTTCGACGTCGAACCGCTCTTCGGATTCGACGATGCCCTTTTCGCGTTGATAGGCGTTGAGGCCCTGCTGCTTCTGGTCGAGTTTCTCGCGCAGCAGGACGATCTGCTGGTCGAACCAGGCGGCGGTTTGTTTCAGGGGCGCAAGTCGAAGCTCCAGGCTGGTTTCGATGTAGGTTTTGGCGAAGGCGTTGGCCATCGCCGCAGCAAAACGCGGGTCGGTTGCCGTAAATGCGATGTTGATCACGCTGGACTCGCGCGAAGGCTCGACGTCCAGTTTCTGCAGCAGCAAATCGCTCAGCCATTGGTTGATATCGCCTTCGCCTTCAGTCGCCTCGACGAACTGCTCGCGGGTGCCGGGACTGTCCGCCAGCTTGAGGTCACGCACCACTTTCTGCGCGACATTCGGGCTCTGGATGACCTCGACCTGGGTGGCCATGTAGCCGGGGAACATCTGCGACGGCAGCAACTGGCCGGTAAACGGGTCCTTGCTTTTGGAATCGATGATCAACGAGGTGGTGGCGGTGTATTCCTTGGGCAACAGCAGGCTCACCACTGTGGTGACGGCAACGGTGAGCAGCAGCACGCCGAGGATGATCCCCTTGCGCGCATTCAGAATCAGCAGAAATTGGGGGAAATTCATGGTGGGCGTCCCTTAGAACAGGCTTTCCTTGACGTAGATCACGTCGTCTTTTTTGACCGGGTCGGCCAGGCTGACATCCAGCTGCTGCAGTTCTCCGCTGGCGTCGCGGCGCATGATCTTGAGGCCTTTCTGGGTGCCGCGCGGGGTGACGCCGCCGCCCATCGAGAGGGCCTGCACCACGCTCATATTCCGTTCCAGGCGGAAGGCGCCGGGGCGCTGGACTTCGCCGTAGATGTAGAACATGGGCTGGCGCGCAACGTTGACAATGTCGCCGTCCTGTACCATTTCGTTGCTGGCTTCGCCGCCCGGCTGGAACAGGGCGATCATGTCGATGTCGTGGTATTCGGGCTTGCCGTCGCGGGTGCGTACCAGGGTGACGGTGTCGGCGCCGTCGCTCGCAATGCCGCCCGCCAGCGCCAGCACGTCGGTCACGCGGCTGACTTTTTCCAGCGTGTGCCGGCCCGGCCGGTTGACGCGCCCCAGCACCGAAATCTGCTGGCCGCGATACTGCACCACGTTGAGGGTGACGAAGGGTTCGTTGATGAAGCCACCCTTGCTCAAGAGCTGCGCGATCTCGGTTTCGCCCTGGGCGGGGGTCACGCCGGCCATTTTGACGTCGCCGATCAGCGGAAAGGAGATGTTTCCGCTATCGCCCACGCGCGCCTCGGTGGCGAGGTCGGGCTGCCCGTACACAGTGATGCGCAACACATCGCCGGTGCCCATGCGGTAGTCGTTATCCGCGCTCCACGCGGGAGCCGCCAGCAGCAGCGCGCACATCATCAAAACACCATGCCACAACTTCGTCATTGTTCTCTCTCCAATCGGCGCCCGCTACAAAGGCGGGCCGCGCTTTATTACAAGGTTCAAGATTCAAGGATGAAGTTGCAACTTGCATCCACCTTGCCATTGCCTGCGTTACCTCACCGCCCCAACTTGCGACTTGCGACTTGCGACTTGCGACTTGCGACTTGCGACTTGCGACTTGCGACTTGCGACTTGCGACTTGCGACTTGCGACTTGCGACTTGCGACTTGCGACTTGCGACTTGCGACTTGAATTTTGAATCCTGTTTTCACCCGCATGGACGACCGACATTCTATCCCTGTCCATAGTCAAAATCGCTCATTCGGCATCAAGCCAACTCCGTTCGCAAAAGCCGTGCCCGGCCAGAACCTGCGGTTAGCGGGCAGCTGTCGGCAAGGTAGCTGGCTTACGGTTGTCATCCTATGCTTGCGCCAACTCGTTTTGAATAGGATATTCGAGACGAGCCAGGAGAAGGGTCTGAAGCCGAAGTTGTCATGAGTCGTTCGAGGCTGTTCGCAATGGTGGTTGCCCTTCTCCGC
>Ga0307376_10000770_pt1 | contig 37981 bp, 32 predicted proteins | sample TR2MG_FD_202536 | JGI IMG/M metagenome (GOLD analysis project Ga0307376, IMG submission 202536) | Soil microbial communities from Risofladan, Vaasa, Finland - TR-2 | ecosystem: Environmental > Terrestrial > Soil > Coastal area > Acid sulfate soil | place: Finland: Risofladan, Vaasa | collected...
CCCGCAATAACTGTTCTTGCTATTAAGTTCATTATATCAACTATATCGGTTGAACGTAGCTGTTCGCCAATTCTTTTATTGAGAAGTTTTTCAATATCTATATATAATTCTTTTAATGGTGCTGGGCCAGACGCTACGCCACCGAATCCTTTAATTGGAGTCCCGTAAGGTCTTACTTGATTAAAATCAAATGAAGGAACTTTCTTACCGTACAGATAAGCATCTATAACAAGTTCTAATCCTTCTACCCAACCTTCTCTACTATCCGGAACAATAAAAGTTAATCCGTTACCTTCTTTCGGTACTTTAATTGTAATCTTTCCAGCACCCTTAGTGTCAAAACCTACACCTAAACCAAGCATTAAAGCATCCATTGTCCAAGTGAAAGCAAAGCTTCCTCTTGTTTCTATATCTTCTGTAGAAATAAAAGCGCATGAACACAAAGCCGCAGCTCCTCTTTTTTCTACAAATTCTGTTCCCATTAACCAAAGACCTCTACCACTTGGTGTAAATTTAAAATTAAATATTTTCTCGAACATTATTTTGGCACTTCTTTGAGCTTTTGGATTTAACCAAGGTAGTCTTAATTTTGCACAATGATCTTTCTGAGCATTGAAAGTTCCTTCAACAACTCTCTTTACTGTTTCCCACCATTCTTCATTTCTATTTTCTAATTCAAGAAATCTACTATAAGTTCTGAGGTAAACAAACTCACCCAATGGACCCCACTCCGGTTTTTTGTTTTTATAATCTTCTAAAAAAGCTTCTGATAAATAAAATTTTGACACTAAAATTCCTCCTATTTTTTATTGCTGACAAGTATTATCTTTCATCTATATTTTAATACATTAAGTGCCAGAGGAGAGCCATTTTTTATAATCACTATAGTTCTTAAACTTATCTTTCATTTCTATTGCCAGTTTTTTATGAGTTGTTTTTTCTCGTTTAAAGAGATAGTTTACTATATCACTATTAGCAACTGTTTCAAAAATACAACAAGGACAAAATTCTATTGGCAATTCATATCTCATTTCATATACCATATCCTGTCCATCGTTTTCAAGATATTTTTCTATTTCATCATCTGTTGCTTTTTCTACATCTTTACCAGTTGTTTCCTTAAAGTTTTCTTTATGCCATTTATCGTCATATAAAAGAACTTTCTTTTTTACTTCAAAACTATTTAAGTTCTTTTTAAAATGTTTATCACAAGAAATATGATCATTTTGACATTGCCACATATCAAAATCAGTTAGTGAAATATCAAATCCTGCTGCTGTTTCTCCACATACATCACAAGTAAAACTTGATGATGAACTATTACTTACAAATCCTTTTCTTATTTTCATGTTAAACCTCCAACAAATATAAATTAAATTCTTCTTCAAGTTTGCTAATTATTTCGTATTCCTCTCTATGCACTTTTCCATAAAAAGATTCTTTGTTTTCACAAAAATATCCTTCTTTTGCATTTTCAACTAGCTCTTTGATTGCTTGTTTTTCTTTATCTGTTATAAAATTTTTAGGAATAATAAATGAAGAACTTGAACTATTACTTACAAAGCCTTTTCTTATTTTCATATTTTCCTCGCTCCAAAAGTATGTCTTGCTCCTTCCTTCTTTCCCTTCCAGGTAATTCCAAACATAAAAGAAACTTCTCCTCTTTTTATTGTTACTGGAGGATTAAATGAGTTACCACAATCTATATCAAATCCATTTATAAAACCTTCTTTTTCATATGGATCGATTGCTTTACATAAATCATCTTCTAATTTTTTTCTTATTGATTCTGTATTTGTCTCACCTGTATAATTATTACAAACTCTTTGAATAACTGTTAAGAGTTTATTATATCTATCTCTAATTGTTTCTTCCATTATAATTTATTCCTTTTTCTTATTAATTTTTTTCAAATATTTCTCTGCTTCTGATATTACTTCATAAGGATAAACTAATTTATCATAATATACACTACAATCTCCCCAAGAATTATTTTTTCTTTCAATTTTTCTCTTAGGAATTTTTTCTAATATTATTCTTAATTCATCCATAGTAATACTACGCTTCATTTGTTTCTTTCATTATAGTTTTATTCCTTCATTTTCTTCTATTATTTTTTTTACTTGATCTGAATAAGGCTCGTCCCTATTGACTAGCCAATATTTATTAATTGGTTTATCTTTTGTTTTTCGATGTTCATTATACTTTTTTAATATTTCATTAAACGCAGATAACCATTTTTCATCAAGAGCTTCAAAAATATCTTCCATTTTTATTACAAAATATTTGAAGTCATCTTCATTAAGTTGCTTCTTCCATTTATCTACCCAACCCACTATTTTTTTTCTCCTTATTTAAGACCGGTCGAACCAAGTCCGCCTTTACCTCGTTCGGTTTCTGGTAATTGATCTACAATTTCGAATTCTGCTTGAATAACAGGAGCAAAAACTAATTGTGCAATTCTATCACCTTTGTTTAATTTAAATTCTATGTTGCTAAAATTTGCGAGAAGTACTTTTACTTCTCCACGAAAATCACTGTCAATTGTACCAGGACTATTGATTACAAAAATCCCATTCATTCCGAGTCCAGATCTCGTTCTAACCTGTGCTTCATAACCTTCTGGAACTGCTATAGATAATCCAGTTGAAACCATTATCACTTTTCCTTCTCTAATAACTCCACTTCCAGCGGATCTTAAATCACAACCAGCAGAACCTATTGTTTTATATTCTGGTAATTGTACATCTCCTTTTTTACTTACTAAAACTTTTATTTTGTTATCTGACATTTTTCCTCCAATTATGCTATAGATGAGTTTAGTATATAATTTTTTTTATTTTTTGTCAAAAAAACGATGGTAATAAATTCTTGTTATTTATGAATTGTAAAAAAAAAGGACCCACTTTGTGGGTCCTTTTATATTATTTAAATTTTGCTTTTTTTCATTTAGGATCAGAGGTAGATAGTCCACCTCGCTGTAATAGATACATCGTGTGATTTTTGGATTGGTGCTATATAACGGGACGCAAACATTATTCCGTGATTCATTTTCAAATAATTTTCTTGTTCATTTGTATGTTCATCTCCGATACCACCTGTGGGCTCACTATTTCCTAACAATATTTTTGCGTCACAGAAAAGTCCTGCTACTTTTAATGTATATCCATTATAGGGATAAAAAATTCCAGCATTAGCGCCAGTTTGTTCTGGCATAACTGCTGTAAATGTAATTTTATTTTCTAAGTAGCCATCATTTGATAAAGCTACTTCACTTCCAGTTTGATGAAATCTTGATTCTCTTCTTGAATAGATAAAACAAGGATCTCCAACTCCAGCCCATTGTTTCTTAAGAAATTCGTTTCCTCCAGTCCAATAAGTTTTCCAATCTGGATCATCTGGATCTGTTGATGGCCACCATCTTTCACTTTCTGCAAATGTTCCTGGAATGTAACCAAGACTATTGCTTGGATCACCAATCTGATAAGTTCCATTTTTGATAATTCCAGGGATTGCAAAGTCTGTATCATTGATTGTTGGAGTTGAAAGTACAGCTGCGTAAATATCATTCATTGTTCTTGTTTGAGTTAAACTTGCTCCACCCCAAATATTACTATAAACATTTCTTGCATTTTGTAAAGTATCATATACACCATAAGGACCGTCGAATGTTGCTGCATCCCATCCTTGAGCACTATAAACAGATTGATAAGCTGGTAAACCTGAAACTGGGTTAGTTCCACCAGTCCATCCAGTAAATTCAAAACCTGTTCCAAAAGCCATTTTTGTTGGAAAAAATGGTAAACTTAAAGAATCATCACTATCTGATTTATCACCATCTGTTGTTTGAGCATTAATAGATGATTTTGACCATCTTGAATTAATATCAAAATTTGGACTAATATTAGTTGAATAATATTGTTGCCCTGAAATTAAAGTTCCATCAACATTTGAACCTTCACCTGGATTTCCAGTAACTTTATGTGCATAAGCTAAACCGTAAGTTCCACTGTCAAATAACCTTTGACAATAAGCATCTTTTGGTGGAAGGTTGTCCCAAGAACCAAAAGATTCTCCTGTAAGAAGATGCATTGTTGAGTGTTTTGCAAACACACTTACTGTATTAGCACCACAATCATAATAAACCAATTTTCCTTTACTATGTCCAAAAAGTTCAAGTTCTCCTTGAAAGTCTAGACAACCTCTTCTTTTAAATTCAAGATTCATTGATTCTTTATCTCTTCTTAAATTTTTTTTAATATTAAATAAAAACATTATTATCTCCTTACTTTGGCATTAAATCTTTTATATCATATTTTTCAACTAAATTCTTGTCAAATTTATTATATTTTCTTCTATTATCTTCTGCTGTAATCAATCTCAAATTTCTTAAATTCCAGCATTTTTTAAATTCTTCATCTTCATAAGATTCAAATGAATAAACCGATATTGGGATTATATGATCTAAATGTAAATCTTTTTCTAAATAATCTTGAATAGTAAAGTCAGAAATTTTTTCTAAATGTTCTATTAAATTCTCTAAAGTATAATCAATAATATCTTCCCAATGTTTTCTGTTTTTGTTTTTAATAGAATGTCTTATCATCCAAGACATTCTATTAGATAATTTAAATTGAACATTGGTTTTATATTTATTCAAATATAAATCTCTTCCTCTATTTCTATTATAGTGTTTTCTATGACATATTCTAGAACAAAATAATTGATCTATTCTATTAGCTTTAAAAACTTTATTACAAAATTTACATACTTTTTCTTGTTTTTCTTGTTTTCTACTTCTGTCTTTTATATATTCTCTATGTTTCATGTTCGTACACTCTTTGCAAATATATCTATATCCACCAGGAGTTTTTGGAAAAAATATTTTATTTTTTTCTTCTCTACAAACTTTACATTCTATAATTTCACTAATAGTTTTATTCCAAGGAATACTTTTTTTTTTAACACAACTTATACATTTTCCACTTTTACTACGTTTATCTATCTCTTTTCCACAATTTATACAATTCATTACTTATTCTTAATTCTATCAATAACATTATTATTTTTTTTAACAACAATTTCTAATTCATCTTTAAGTTGGAAAGGAAATCTATCAATCTTCTGTTGATGTTTTCTTACAATTATGTTAACATTCTTTAGTATATTATCTTTTAAAATTTTATTTCTCCTAAAGTATTCTTTTAAATATCTTTACAAAAAAATCTTAAACGTCTCGACAGTAACCACCAATTGATGGAAACGGTTCAGGCATATTACTTTCTTTTATTATACCTCTACTTATAAGATTTTCTCTTGTGTCATAATATATACGGAGCATACAAGCTAAGTCATCTCTTTCAAAATCTGTTTTCTTAGTTTTATGCTCTGATTTTTTACCAGATCCTACTGCTACTTTGTCATCGAAACCAAAAGATTTATCTATTTCAATAGGAGACAATCTTAGACCTTTAGATATTCCTTTTGAAGAACCAGTTGAATTATAAACTCTTACTTCATCTGTTGGTTTTGAATTAAAATCAGATCCATTACAAGTAAATCTTCCTTGATCATCAAATCCTGTAAATGGATTTCCACTATTGTCTTTATAAACTGAAGAATAAGAAAGTGTGTAATTTATCTTCTCACTGAAAATAGCTATACCAATTACTCCAATATTTTTTGGATTTGTTCCAATTTTAGCTGCGTAGCCTGTGCATTTGTCTGTAAAAACAAATTCACGAACTTGATCTTGACTTATTTTCCATCCAGGAATTCTTATACTACCATTTCCTTGAACAATGTAACCTCTTGATTCCCAAGGATCTTTGTGTTCTCCATCAATTACATTCAATCCATCGACTGATATAATAGCAAGAGATCTTCTCCAATCTTTATTTTCTACTTTAATTTCGAAATGACTTCCTTTTCGTGCTTCAACCCAATTATTTCCTTCATTATCATAATACACTGGGATAGGATTCCCATTAACTAAAATACGTGCTCTGTACATATTTTCCTCCATGCGCCTTTAGGCGACTTATTTTATATAGATCAATGATCTTATATTACTCCTTTCTTCATCCAATATTGCATAAATCCTGGGTAATTTTTTATATTAGCATTTTCTTCTTCTTTCGTCAATTTTTTATCTGGTTCATAAGTTTCAATCTTTTTTGGTTCTTCTTTAATTCCATAAAAATCATAAAAACTATGAGCAAGCATTTCAAAAAATGCACTATTTGACATTCCTAATGCTTCTGTTAATTTCTCTACCTTATTATCTGCTTTGGTAGATAAATATATCATTCTTCTTTGTTTATCTTTTGATGGCATTTGGACTCCTTTTTATTTATTTACGAGGTGAGATCTTGATAACTTTCTTATCAGAAGGAACATTTGATAAATATTTATTAACAGCTAAAATTTCACTCATTCTACTAATAGTTCTATTAAATTTATCTATTTTTGTTTTTACTTCTGAGTCTTTTGGAAGATTATTGATCCATTCTTCTAAATCTTTAAGATCTAAATCTGCATATCTTTTACCAACAACATCTCTAAAATGTTGATGTAATTCTATTTCAGGAGTTACAAACATTCCTTGAATCATTTCTACACCTTCTTCTGTTTCTGGATCCAATCTCTTTGCAGTTTTCATAACTTTTATTATATCTTGAATCATTTTAATTTTATTTTTACTAATATTAATCGCTATCCTACTAAGAAGAAAGTCTCTAATTGATTCTATTTCAAAATTAGATCCAAAAGGTATTTCGCTTTTTGTATCAATATAAATTCTTATTTTGTTTAAAACAAATTTATTGAATTCAAAAATTTCTTTAAAAATTCCTTTTCTTTTTAATTCAACTATTGGTTTTTGTTCTTCAAAACGAGATTTGGTTTCATATCCTTTTAAAGATTTTCTTTTCTCTTCTTGTTTTCTTTTTATTTTTTTTAAAAGAGTTTCTTCTCTATTTTTAATAATTTTTTCGTGTTCGGGATCTGATCCCAATTCTATCTCTATTAAATTTTTTAATTTCATTATACTAACTCCATAATATTTAAATCAATTTTAATTCTCTATCAAATAAGAAAGGAAATTTGAAATCTTTTATTAACCACTCTTCATAATATAATTGAACAAAACCGCCTTCATAATTTTGGTCACGACCAGGAAGAGTTGTTGATAAAACAATAGTTGTTTCTCCATTAGAAAAAGAAGAAGAAAAAACTTGATAATTACCTTCATTATCAGCTTCTTGTAAATTAAATATACTTATAAAATCATAAGTTATATATAATTCAATTGTTGCGCTAGTAACAGTTGCTGTTGCATTGCTACTTACTTTAAATTTATCTACTAATTTACCAATTATAGTAAAAGTTTCTAATTGAGATGGCAATTTTATTTCTTGTCCTATATCAATTCTTTCTAAATCATCTGAATCTACATTTGTAACCCAAGGACTACCGTTTGTTAAATCACCTGTAATACTTTCTGTATTACTTGATAAATAAGCATAACGTCTATTATAATCTAATGTTACAATTACGGCTCTACCACTTCCATTATCAACATCAATACTTTTTATTTTAACCTTTGGATCTGTTTTTTTATTAAGTGCTTCTGAGAATCTTTTTTGATCCCCAGTAACAAATGAAAAATTCGCAGCCATTGGTAAGTGAGATCCAGGATTAAATGGATCTGAATAATTAAAAGTGAGATAAGGATAATAAATATCTTCTTCAAGCATTGGAGGAATTAAATCTCTATCTATTACTGTATCATAAGTTGAGAAAAAACTTCCAGCACTCATAAGACTTGAAATGTAAATATTTATTGTATTATCATTCCAAACCGGATTGGCAAGACTAATTTGCTCATAAATTGAATTACTTCCAGTAGTTCTATCAAAAATCTTTTCATAAGTATCAATATGATAACCACTTATAAAATGACCACCTGGGGCCAAATTAGTAGATTTTCTATATTGAATATTAGTGCTTCCAGTATAAACAGTCCAATTAGCTATGTCTCCAGCAAATGTTGCTCCTGAAATATGATTTGTATTACATTGATAAGTAGTTCCACTTTCTATAACAAAATAACCAATTTGATAATTAACTCCTGATTCCCATTCTTTAACTGCACCTCTATTTTCCCAATTCTCATAAATAGTTGGATCGTATCTTTTTTCTCCATCAGCTCTTTTATCTTCTAAATTACCATATAATCTTGTTCCTTCATCCCAATAATATCTGGTTGGTTGCTGACCTTCATATAAATGAAACATTGTCTCATCTAAATGACTTATTGGATTAGGATCATCTGGATGAGTATCATGTCTATCTACATCACTTAAAATAAGAGAATTTCCATCATCTTTGAATGGAGGAATTATAATAACAATATTCTTTTGGATAAAAATAGGAGTTAAAAAGTCTGCATATCTTCTAATAGAAGCTAAGTCTTCTGTGCTTAACTCTGATTCTGCTGATACTCCTGTTGTAACTCTTGCTAAACTATATTCCATTACGTTTGTTTTGAAAAAAGTATATGGAGTATTAGGGTATCCAGAAGTATCCCCAATTAATTGACTATAAGTATAAATACCATTTACAGTTAATCTTGAAAATTCATTTATATCCTCAGTTTCTCTTAATAGATTGTGAGTAACAATATAAGGATGTCTCATTCCTTCTGGAATATAATCAGTTGGTTTTTTAGAAGAATAATAAAATCCTGCAAATTTTTTATCAGTGATTCCAGTCTCAGGATTACTATTTATATTTGGATCTCCAAATCTTTTATCAAACCAATATTCTTTTAATGTTGCTTCAAATCCAAGGAAGTTAAAAAATAATTCAAATGAATAGTTTGTTCCTTTAATTTTATATATTTCAATAATATTTTTTATAAGTTCTCTAAATGAAGAATTATTAAGAAGATTACTATCTTCCTTTTCATATCCAATTGCTTGAGCTAAGTAATTTAAATATTCTTCTGGACATCTATCAATATTTACAACATTATAAATTTCATCAATAATACTTGCAAATCTATCATACTCTCTCATAAAAGATTCTTGAAATAATTTCAATTTTTCATTTGACTCTATTTGAAGAGTATCATAATCTGGCATAAATCTTTGCCAATTACTTCTGAAAAATATTTTAATAGTTGAGTATTTGAAAGTATACATTGTTTGCCAATAAACAGAACGTTCGATAAAAGTTTTTCCATAAATTATAGCAATCTCTGTTCTAAGATAAGGAGGATTTTCATCATTAAGCTCTTCTATTGTATTTTCAGAGAGATAATTTTTTTCCTCTAAAAGAGTTTCTACGAGTTCTTTATATTGTTCATAACTTAAATTGATTCCGTGTTGCGTTACTACAACTCTTTGAAATTCTTGATCATTTTGAAAAATTTCAATCATTTGATCAATTTCGTACCTTGATAGTGCTGATATTGCCATTTATATCCTCTCTCCTAATGGTAATAAATCTTTTATATTAAATTTCTCAACTAATTCCATATCTAATTTGTTATTTTTTCTTAAATTTTCTTTTGCTAAAATAATTCTTAAATTTTTTAAATTCCAACATTTCTTAAATTCTTCATCTTCAAAAGAATTAAAATTATATACTGAAATTGGTATTATATGATCTAAATGTAAATCTTTTTCTAAATAATCTTGAATTGTAAATTCAGAAGTATTTTCAAGATGTTCTATTAATTCATTTAAAGTATAACTAACAATATTTTCCCAATGTTTTCTATTTTTATTTCTAATAGAATTTCTTATTGCTCTTGAAATATTTTTAGATAAACGTAAAAAGGGAGTTTCTTTTATTTTTTTATTTTGATTTTTATATATCTTATTCATTATTTCTTTTTTATCTTTTCTGTATTGTTTATTATATTCATTTTTTTTTTCTTTAAAAATCGGATTATCTTTCTTTTTATTATATTGATACATACTATATTCATTTCTTTTTTCTTTAAAAATCGGATCATCTTTCTTTTTATTATATTGATTTTTTCGTTTTATTAAAATTTTTTCTTTATTTTCTGTATAATACGTTTCTTTTTGTTCTTTTATTTTTTCTTTATTTTTTTTATACCATTCTCGTTTATATTTCTTTATTTTTTCTTTATTATTCATATTTTAGTATTCCGATATTATATAATTTAAATCTATCCCGTGCACTTGCTCTCCACCTATAAAAATATTTTCTGATAAAATTAATATTTCATCGAATTCAGCAGAAATAGTATTCAATTCATTAGTTGTACTATTTGTTGCATCAGGACCTAAATAAGTTACATTTATATAATCTACACCAAGTTCTTCATGAACAATTGACATGATTTTAGAACGAGGAACTGGTTCACGATAGTTTCTATTTTCCAAACTAAAGGCTGTTTGTATTGCTGCCTCAACTCTTTGTTGAACATCAGTAGTTGAATAGATTTTGTCATAATAAACTGTCCCAACAATATCAAATGTTGTAAACTTAGTTTGTTTAAAAACGTGATTTAATCCAACTATTTTATTATTTTCAAGAGAAGCATCATAAATATCTTCATCCAAAACTCCTTCTGGATAATCTTCATAAATTCCTTCTACAAATCTTCTATCCCAAACAAAATGTAAGAAAAATTGAAGGTCTGGTAATTTTGAAGTTGCAGAAGTAGCTGTTATTCTATTTAATTTCATTAAATCATTAGAAATTTGAACAGTAGTATTATTTAGATTAGCAGATGAAGCTTTTGAAACTCTAAATCTAAAGCCTGTTGTATCTACTTCAAGAATTTCTGCTTTATCAATTACTCCTACTATTGGAAGTAAAATCATTCCAACCTCAGCTTTAGCTACATCTGCTGGACTTAAATCTGTAATCCAATAACTTCCAGTAGTTAAATCACCAGTTAAATCAAAAACTTCGTATTCAAGATAATAATCTCCAGTTACATTATATGTATATACAACTCCTTCTTTTAATCCAAAGAATTCCTGAGTTGCATCATTTATTGCTGGAATTTCTATAATTATACTACTTCCATTATCCTTTGTAGGACTTTTTATTAATATTTTATCACCATCTTCATGAATACTTGCATATTGATAAGAATCATAAGGAGCACCAGCTAAAATATAAGCTACATCAGAAGTTAATCCAACGTTAATTCTTGTTACAAGAGTATCAAGAACATATTGTGCTGCAGTTCCAAGATCGCCAGTAACATCTATTGTTACATCTCCAACACTATCAATATTTATTTTAATATTATGATTTATTGGATTAAGATTATTAACAACGCCTGGATTTATTGCACTTAACACTTCTGCTGGCTGACTTTCTGTTATATTCCAATCACTTTCAATTGAAAAAATTGACATTTTCTCAGTTACTTCATCTGTCATCTTTATAATAAAAGCTGAATTTTCCATATCTATTGAAAGAGTATCTTCATCATAAACAGTATTATAAATTCTATTTCCTTTTTCTCTCCAAGATGGATCTGTAATTATAAAATTATCATAGTGATATCTACCAATATAAATTGAATCTACTTCACTTGTTAAATAGTTAGCATAAAAGTTTCTTGGAGTTTCTCTTAACTTAAAGCTACCTGTTTCAAAAATTACATTACCAAAATCATCGTGATTTATATTATAAATAACCGTAAATCTGTTATATCCATAGCAAGTTTTATTTGATGAAGGATCAAATCCAAAAATCCAAAAAGTAACATCTTTATCTGTTGGACTTGAAAAAACAATTCTTGAAGGGCCTTCACCTTTACATGGAGAAGTAAGTTGTAAGTAATCATTTGCGCCTGTTTGAACTACTTCAGCAATACTTGAATAGTCACCACCACCAACTGGTATATCAAGTGCTGTAAAATGTGTCATAGAAGTAAATAAATCACTTGTATCACTACTTTCAAGAATTATATGTATATTTGTATTTGCTGTAATTCTAATATCTCTATTAGGAGAAGTTCCAACCATACTTGCTGTGAAATTAATAGGAAAGTCTGGACATTGTGTATTATTATTTAAATCTGTTACTATATCAGAATATTCAGTTCCTGATACTAATGTTAGAATATAAGTATAACCATTAATTTTGAAATTATATGGAGTAGCAAGAGCTAATCCACTATCATAAACTGCTTCACCATCATAAACTATTTCAAATTCTGAATCTAAATAAACATTATCTTTTAATCCAGTGAAAACACTTGTTCCAGTTGTTCCTTCAGATCCAAGGGCAACTGTTGAAGTTATACCTGTTATTCCAGAAGTACATCTTAAATCTCCATCTATTATTGCAAAAACTCCACCAGTTGAATTAAATTGAATTGTTCCAGTTGCAACATCAAGACAAGAAACTCCATTAAGAGTTGCTACTATGTCTCCCCAAGTTGTTTCAGTTGCAAGAGTGAAAGTATATTCTACATTTCCTACTCCATCTATATTAGCAAAGAAATAATAAGATCCTGTTCCCATTCCTGCTGGAAGTGCTGTATTATTTACTTTATTTGTAAATCCACATTCTTGATGACCAGCTGTATCTGCTGTTGCTACGTTTAATCCAAATTCATGATAACCTTCTATTCCTTCACTTGAAACAGGTGCATCAACTTGCTTTCCTACTCCACCAAGAGCATCTATTAAGTCATTTGTTAATCCATGTTCTATATAAACATTTCCTTTTGGATTAACAAGCCTACTTTCAATTCTAAGTTTTGGAGAAGCAAGAGTTGTTTTAAATTCATGTAAAGTAATTTCTGCATTAGCTAAATTTGCAATTCCAGCGGCACTTAATTCAAAAGATTTCTCTTCCCAATTTTTATCTGAAGCAACTAATGTTGTTGTTGGTGTTAAAGCTGGAATAGAAGATTCTTCTGCTAACATTCCATATTTTACTCTATCAATATCAAAATTATCATTAACATTAATTATTGTTGCATCGCCATTTTCTATATCAGCAGTTATATCAAATGACATAGCTTCTATAATAAGAGTTAATATATCTGCATAAGTTCTATTTAATTTTACGTTTAAATTAGAAGTAATTGCTGTTGCTGATTGACTAATTTGAAATCTTTGTTGAACTGTATCAACATCAAGAACAGTAGTATCATCTGGTATTCCAATTCCTATAACAGTCATTCCTATTACAACTTTATCAATATCTCCAGGAATATCAACATTAAGAACCCAATCAGAGTAAGGAGCTGCTGTTGTAATATCTCCAGTTATACTACTTAAAGTTGTAATTGAATAAGTTTTTTCATTCACTTTCCAATCATAAGTTGTATCATCTGCTAAATCACTATCATCATAAGTATTAAAAGCTCCTAAATCAAGTTCTTGATAAGCTATTGCTGGTGCATCATCATTATTATAATCTTCTGCATTATTAAATGTTGTATTAATCATTGTTTCAATATCTACTGGAGTTACTTGTGTTGATAATGAAACTGATGTATTAACTGCTCGTCTTGTTGCTCCAATAAGATTAGTTAATGGTGTTCCAGCTCCAGGAGCACTAAAAAGAATTGCTGAAGGTGTTCCTTCTGTTACTGAAATAACTCTTATTCTACCAGTAGTAGTATTTACTTCGACAGAAACTGATCCAGGAGAAGCTGTATTTATTGCAGTAGCAATTGCTACTGCAATATTAGCAAGAGTATCTTCTACTGATGGAGTTATTGATAAATCAGCTCCACCATTTATAGCGACTCCATCGACATCTACTTTAAATGTATAAGCTCCTCCAGAAGTATCTAATACTGTATCAGTTTCTTCAAATTCTTGATATCCGTGAATAAAATCTATTTCAACTGGCTCTCTATTATCAAATGTTAAATTCAATTTAGATCTATTAAGACCAGCTGCGCTCATGTTAAGATTTGTTGAAATATTATTTGTAGGTAAGAAATAAGCATTTACTGGTTGATAAACTTGCCATACTTCACTTCCAAGAACACTTCCTGTTTCAATCAAGCCACTATTAGTTGTTTCTGGTTCATATAACATATTATATTCTGAAAGTCCAGAAAAATAATTTTCACCAATTGCCTGAATACAAAATTTTAATTTTAAATCTGGATTAGGATTTAAAACACCAGTAATATAAATTAAATCAATAAAACTATCTGGCATTGTCAACATTACATAATTTTTAAAAGTAGTTGGAATTCCAGTATCGTTAAAATCAATTGCAGTAAATTCAATAATATCTGAATCTTTTGCAGTAATTACTTGATCGAAAGCTCCATCTCTTAAAGTATGAGCTTCATTAAATCTATTTTCAAGTCTTAATGAAATCCATCTAAAATCATTGTATTCAGATGGTTCAAGTTCTTCCCATCCTGGTTTGTCTTTAAGAACAAAGTTCCAAACTTCGAGCGGTTTTATAAATACTCCATAAAGAGTATATAAATTAAATGGCATATTATTATTGCCATAAGATTGTGATTTTATAACTGTTACATTTGAGTTAAGAAGAATGTTATAATCATTTTCAGTAACTGCTTTTTCAGCTGTTCTAATTTGAAGAGGAGCATAAGTAATAGCATGTTCTGCTGTTTCACTATCTGTTCCGCCAGTTCCTTCTAATGGATTTGAAAAAGTTGCATTAATAATTTCTGGTATTGTTGCACCAATCGGAGTAATAATAAGTCTTTTTGTTGTATTGATTGAATTTCTCGTAATATTTCCATCAACTCCACCACCAACTCTATAAAAAACTCTAATTTGATCATCAACTCTTAATCTTCTGTCTGAATCAGGAAGAAGACTTGTTGGACCAAATTCTATTGTTACAACATCATTGTCTTGAACAGTTAAAATATAAGGAAGTTCAATATCATTTCCAAATGAATCCTGATTTTGTTGAGCTCTTGGATCAAGAAATGAATCTACCTTTTCAAGTTCTGTTTCTGTTATTATTCCACCAAAAGAACTTATAATATAAACTCTAATTGAGTTATGAATTATAGGATTTTGTGATAAAGTAAAAATTGGATTATTATCTGTTGTTGAAGTAAAAGTATCAATTTTTGTAACACCTTCATAAAAATTTAACTCGTGATTAAGATTTGGTGCTGATGAATTACCACTTTGTATTTTAACACCTATTTTATATTCAAATCTTTGGTTTACAGTATCATATTCAAGACATTCAAATGTTCTATTAATTCCACTTAAATCTTGAGCTATTAGAGTATAAGGTGAAAGAGTTACTGACACGTTTGGATCATAAGGTTCTGTTAAATACCACTCTCCTATTGGTCTATCCATAGCCAAGTCTGTTGTGACATCTGCACCAATAGGAAGTTGAAAATTATATCCAATAAGTTTTAAAATTCTCATTACAGAACTTTTTTGAGTTGCAGTTCCAAGAAAGTTCTCATTTACAGTCCAATCAATTCTTGTTGCAAGTTGATCTGCTATATAAGCAAATAATTCAACTAACATTCTACCAGCATTTGATGACAGAAAGTCGTCCCAATTATTATTGTAGTCTGGATTGTCCTGAACTAAATGGATTATATCTTCAACTATATTTTCATAGTCTAAACCACTAAATTGTGTTTTAGGTAAACGTGTTAATTCGATAGGAATGGTAGCACCCTCCTTTCCCTAATTCTTTCAAATTTAAAATTGGGAAATTGTTTTTGTATTTCTTTATTAATTAATTTTTTGTCCAATCTATTCCTCATTTTCACTATAAATTACATAATATGTATTTGTATTAGGATGAATATCTAAACTATATTTTTCAATTATTTTACTAAGAATTTCTTGATCATATTCCTTAGTAGCATTCATTATTCTTCCTTTTGTATTTATATGTTTATAATCTTCTAAGACCTTATCTTCTGTTGTTATTATAACTTTTAAAGATTGGCCTTTTCTTTTTAATTCGTATTTCTTATATTTTTTCTCTTCTCTTAATAAAAATTTCTTTCTTTTTATTTTAGGAAATAAAACACATTCTTCATTTAAAATTTTAGAATAAACAGCAACAGTAGCTGCGATTTTTGCTCTTTTTCTTGTAGTATGTTTAGATCTTTCCTTTAGAACATATTCCCAAAGAGTTTCAAGAAGTATTCTTTTTTCGCCCTTAAATTTTGTTATATCAGGAACGTGTTTTTCTATCATTGTCATTTATGAATCTCCCTATGATCTTCTATCCATTTTATACAAATTTTCATAATTTTTCTTAGTAGCGTATCAAAGTCTCATAATTAAATACTTGAAGAGTAGTTCTACTTATTAAATCAAGCTTAATATAAACTTTACTATTATCAACCATTTCAGCAGAAACACTTGATACTTCAACTCTTGGTTCCCATCTTGTAATTGACTGTCTTATTTCATTTTCTACATCTTCTTGCAAAACTAAATCAGGAGCAAATAAAAATGATTTCAATTTACAACCAAAATCATAATTAAGCACTCTTTCACCTGGGAGTGTCAAGAGAATTCTACTAATATTTTCTTTGATTAAATCTATTTCTTGTTTTATGACAAAAAATTCTTTTCCATATAGCGCAATTCCTCTCATTATTTAACCTCTGTCTTATCTTTACTTAAAAAACTCTTCTGACAATAAATTTTTTCTTATACTTATATTTAAGAGGTTAAATAAAAATTATAGAGTTACGCTAATAAACTTTTGCAGTAAGTCACTTCTAATTTATTTTAGCCATAATAAAAAAATATATCAAAATCTTTTATTATGGCTAAAATAAATTATTTCCATCTTTAATTGATACATCTATCCCATAAATTTTTTCTATTTCTTTCTTGTAATCTTCAATATCCAAATTTAAATTATCTAAATTTCTAGCTGCCAACCATTTTTCATGCTCTTTAAATAATTCTTTTACATATAATTCTTCATTTTCAGTCAACATTTTATCCTACCTTGTAAATATTTATATAATTATATAGAAAACCATTAAACAAATTTGTTGGAGATCCCCTAAATTGTCTAGCTATAACTTGTAAATAATCAGCTACTCCATCTAAATAAACAACATCTGTACCCTTGTGTTGAAAATAAGTTGTCTGAGCTATAGCATTATAATTATAACGTGGTATAGATACAGCAGCACCATTTTTAAAAAGATACATAATTGAAGCTAAAGCACCAGCTGCCCATCCAGATAAAACATACATATACGAAGCATTGATTTTATAATATCCAGGCTCTTTTGCTGTAAAAGTTCCAGTTGTAGTATTCCATTCTTCATTCAGATCCCAATCTTTTGTATCATATATAACCACCGTAGGAGTATTATGTGGTATTGATTGAGCTGTGTTTCTAGTAGCTCTTATAATACTTTTCATACTATGCCAATCTTCTACTTCGTTATAAATAGCCTGAAGTAACCCATCTATTTTATTAGAAGGCCAATTCCTTTTTTCATCATCTGTCAAAGTTGCAATATAAGCCTCTTGAGCTGCTCTTATATTTGCAGCAAGTAAATTAGTTCCCATTTTATCCTCCTGTCTTTATTGTAGTAGTTTTAGACAATGATATATCTAAATTTAAAGGAATCACCGGCCCGCCAGTTGAACCCGATAGTGGATCTATATGTAAATGAGTATTCAACGTTGTAATCAATAATTGTAAAGCCGTGTTTAATTCTCCATAAGTTACAAATCTTTTAGAAGTTCCATTTAAATCTATTTCTGAATCACCAACTATTATTATTTTTCCATTATCAGAAGCAGTTAAATTAATATCTCCTGTAACAGTTATATCAAAAGAATCTTCTTTGATTTCCATAGTTGCAGCCTTTGAATCTGCTACATTAATTATTTCAATTTTTATTCCATCAGTTGTTATTTCAATATTTTTATATTTCTCTGGAATAGATTCATTATACCCATCGTCTTTATTAAAATGTTTTATTTTAATTCCTTCTTCACCTATAGAAATTATATTAGAAGTAGGTCTTTTTTGCCAATTAATATTGTCTGCTGTTCCATCGGAAATTGTTCTTTTTGTTCTTATAATTATATTAGTTCCAAATGGATCTGTGGCTTCCATATTTGATTCACCTGCTAAACTACCATCTGAATCTTCACCTTCTTTAGTCATATCATCTGAAGGAACATTTACATATTCAGTTGCATATTCATCATCCTTCCATTTTCCTTCAAACATACTTCCAAGCCAAATAGCTTTTTTATGGTCGCCTCTTATAAAAGTTACTAATCCTCTTTCATTTACTTGTGGAAGAAAAAATATACCATAATTTCTACCACCACCTAAAGGAGAGAAAATTCTTGCAGGAGTTACTAGTCTACTACCTTTTCTATTTGGGTCTTCTGTGTCTTCTATTTCTTTTGGATTTTCTGATAAGTCTCTAGTTTTTTTACCATGATAAAATTCATCGACTCTAACCCAAATAAATCCTTTTTCAAAAAAAGGACTTGTATCTATTACTACTGCTGGATACGTCATTATAATAACTCCAATATATTAAAGTAATTCTAAGGTTCGTTCATACCTTGGAACTCTTATAATTACTCCTTGTGCAAAGTCTTCTGGGCAATTTGAAAAATTGTTTGCAAAAACTAACACCCAGTATAATTTAGGATTGCCAAAAAACTTTTTGGCAATTAAATCAGGTCTATAAATATGTTCTACTGGTATAGTATATAAGATGTCACCTTCTCCAGTGAATAAGTCTGCCATATTCTGAGATTGAAAACCTTTTTGTGCGTGGTTTATATCATCATTCCACACTTCATCATAAAATTTCCAACGACTAACACTCATAATTTACTCCCTCTGGTAATAAAAGGTTTATTCCACATTTTTCAATTAATTTCATATCTAATTTATTACTTTTTTTTAAATTATCTTCTGCTGTTATTAATCTTAAGTTTCTTAAATTCCAACATTTTTTAAATTCTTTGTCTTCAAAAGAATCAAAATTATATAAAGATTGAGGAATTATATGATCTATATGTAAAAGTCCATTAAGATAGTCTTTCCAAGTATACTCTTTTTTTATTGTATTTATTAAATGTTCCTCAAGTTCTTTTTTATTAAAATCTAAAATATCAAAACTTCTTTTACCATTTTTTTTAAGGTTATTATTTATCATTTTTGTGATTCTGATTCTAATGTTTGTATGTATATCATTTTTGTATTTATTTAAAAATTTTTTATTAATTTTTTCTTTATTCTTTTGATAATATTCTTTTTGATATTTTAATTTTTTTTCTTTATTGTCTATATAATTTTTTTTACTTCTTTTATTTATATTTTCTTTATTTTCTTCTTGCCACTTTTTTTTGTACTTTTTTATATTTTCTTTATTTTCTTCATAATATTGTTCTTTATACTTTTTTATTTTCTCTTTGTTTTTATCATTCCATTTTTTATTTGTTTCAAGCACTTTCTCTTTATTCTTTTGATAATATCCTTTTAATAATAATTTTCTACAATTTTTACAATATTTTTTACAACCATCTTTTTCAGATTTTGATTTATGAAAAAAAGATATATCTTTTTCTTCTTTGCATTTTATACAACTTTTATATCTTGAAACTGCCATTTTATTTTGCTCCAGTTATAGCTTTTTTATCAGCATCATAAAGTTCTATATAGCTATCATAATAATTTCTAAAATCTGGATAAAGATCCATATAACTTGCAGTTACTTCTGCTAAAGTCATAGAAATTTCATAGCCAAAAACATCTCTAAAAGTTAAGTCTTTATCTAAATATGCTGGCGTTTCAGCTAAATCTTTTTTAATAGAAACTTCTGTTATTACAAATGTTTTTAAAGTTTGTCTATCTGTTAAAGATTTTAATTTATTTCCTATTAATTTACCACTATAACTTTCATAAGTTAAAAGTCCTGCATATGGATTTGTTTTGTCATTAGCATTTCCCATTACTATTTTTATTAATGGTGGTTTTATATATTTATATCCAGTTTCAATTGTTCTTTCATCTTCTGGAAAAGTAGGCATTACTAAACTTCTATAAGCTAATTCTATTGCTTGAATCTTTGGTAAAGTAAAATGATTCATCCATCCATGACCACCTAAAGATTCTATTGTTGTATCGTGAGAAACAGCAAAATATTTTGTAGAAATTGTTACTGTTGGTAAAGTAGTTTTTGTATAACTTTGAGAAGTTCCAACTCTTGCAAGATATTCTGTTGCTTGATATGATGCAGATAAACCACCCTCATCAATCATTGGATTGAATTCAAATGGAATAAAGAAAGGATTTATATCATCTGCATAAATTGGCAAAACATAAACAGCACCAATTTGCCATTTTCCATCTCTATTTAAAAAATGTTTATTTTTAACTGCGTCAGAAAAAAGAAGACCGTTCATATTAGGAGAATTTAAATAATCATCTGGTAATATTTTACTGATACCTCTACCTTTAATTTCATTTGTTAATCCAACATGCTCCATTTTTTTAGCATTTAAATTAACAAACATCACATCACTTAATAATGGATTTCCTGCTATTTGACTTGCTCTTGTTTTAGATTTTGCAGATTCTGGAGTAACTTCTTCTCTTTTCTCTAATGTATATCCATTACCATAGTCGCCATTTGCTTTCCAACCAGTTTCATCATCTTTTGCTTGCATTCTATAATAAGTTATTAATTGAGCATCATTCCAAGCCTTATCTGTTGGCCCTTTAAATTCATTTGAACTTTGTAAAAAAGATTTTCTATATTGTACATCATTTAAATTTGCACTTATTTTTTCAGTTTCTCCATTATAAACCTTCCATTTTCCATTTTCTTCTACTATAGAAGCATAAGTTATTTTAAATTGCCTTGGATCTTTAAATGTTATATCACCTGGATTTGTAGCATCTAATGGATCTGGTCTTGATAAATCTAAAACTTCATCTTGTTTTATTATTTCAATCATAGCTTCTGATCTATTTAATTCTATATTTGGAGATCTATGAAATTTTCCATCTTTATATTCTGTTAATTTTGTATTACCAGCTCCTATTTTTCTAGTAGTAGTAAATAAACTTATAAAAAATTTATTTATATTAGCTAAAGTTATAGTCAACCATCCTTTTGGTCTTCCAAAAAATAAATCTGGATCACCATTCATTTCAGTAGAAAAAAATGAACTAATTTCTTTTTTTACTGAAATACCTCTAATAAAATGCATTGTATAAAAATTTGATCCAAGATATAATATTAATTCAGGAACTGTAAAATATCTTATTACACTTAAAAATCTTAGAATACCAGATCCAATTCTAAAAAGAGAAATTGGATTTGATGGATCCATTGCGGTAACACTTTGAACTAAATTTGCTCCAACATAAGGAAAAACATTATAAAGAAATATTTCGAGTTCATTATTTAAACTGCTATATTTATTTCTATACATTAAATCATTAAGTCTTTCTGTAACCTCTTCTGCTGATACTTCTTCTCCTTCACCTAATCCTTTTGAAATAGTTGCAGAAACTTCATTATAAAGTTTTTTGTAAGTAACTTCAAAATCATTATCGAGAGTAATATCTATAGGTTCTTTTGGAGAAGTAATTGATGTAACACTTGGAGAAGCAGCCGCATTATTTGAATTTTTTTTTGCTTCATCAATAGCTTCAAGATGTTCTTCCAACATATTAGTTAAATCAGGAGATCCAACCTTTGCTCCTGCATTAGCAACAGAAATAAATACATTATCAGCTTCATTAAAAGGAATTTTGCTATTTGTATCTTCATTATAAATATCTTTGTATTTTGGTTCTTTAGTTGTATCAGAAATTTCAACTTCTTGTTTTGCTCCATTAGGAGATATTCCTGCTATTTCAACTTCTTGTTTTATTGCATCAGTAGATATTTTAATTGGAACATCCTTACCTTTTATATCATCTATTATTAATTCTTCTTTAGTTCCATCACCTTTACCTAAAAGACCTAGAGTTCTTAAATTTTGTATTGTTAGATCTATCTCTTTTGCCATTTAACAGCTCCATCAGCAAATTTCTGTAATTCATCACCAGCTTTTTTAAGATTATTTTTAAGATCTGAATCAGAAGAATGCTTCTTAATTAAATTAAAGAATTTTTCTTCGACATTATCTAAATCTTTAGTTGAATTACCAGCAAGATCAAAGTGAATAAGTTTTATAAAATCCTTTACAAATTTATCTTTATTTTTAAACTTGAATTTGATATCTAAGGCTTCAATAAACAATCTTAAATCTCTAAAAACATTTTTATTCTTTATGATTGTTATTTCGTTAAGATTTTTAACACCTTCATTTCCGGTTATCTCTGGAGCTATTGCAATTTTGTTTTTTTCTTTAGGGTTTTCCATTATCCAGCCTTTACAGCATTTATTAATTCATCAAACTTTCTAGTCCATAAACTCATCATTTCATTATGTTGTTCATCTTCTTTATTTACTTGTAATATTTGATTTTGAGCTATAATATTTGTGTTATTTGCAACTTCTTCAGTTTTAGCTGCTGTTGCTTCAGTGTTTGCTGAAGTTTGTTCTTCTACATTTCCACCTTTAGTAATTTCTTTTATTTTTTCTCTTTCAACAATTCCTTTACCAGAAGCATAAAGATCAGCAGCTTCCCAAGTTGTTACTTGTTCTGCTGGATTAGTGTTAGTTGCAACTTCTTCTAACTCTTTTCCTGCTGCTTCTTGTTCTTTGAGAATCTTCTCTTGAAATGCTCTAACTTTTTCTAATGTATCATCTCCACCAGCTGTTAAATGTTTCCAATCATCAAAACCTAATGTTTTTGCATAGGCATCTTGTTGAGTTAAAAGAAGTGTTCCCAAATTATCTTTTAATGTTTCACTACCTTTTATAAATCCATTCCAATCCATTCCCCACCATTCTTTTCCTTCTTGGCGCCATTCTTTTGGAGTAAGATCTTTAAACATAATGGCAAGTTGTTCTGCTTCTTCTTTAGATTTACCTTTAATCATATCTGCTAATGTTTTATCCCAAGCAGATTGTACTTGTGAATTTCCTTCTAATTGAGCAACAGTATAATCATTTAGAGAAGTTTTTACATCATTTCCTGCTTTTTTCATCATTGTTAAATTTTTGTTCATACTTTTTTCAAAAAGTTCAAGTTGAGCTTTCATCAATTTTTTATCTGCTTCTGTTTTTTCTTTAGTAAATGCATTTGCTGTTTCTCTTAGAGCAATTACTAATTGTGCATTCATTGTAGATTTTTGTTTATCTGATAATGCACTGATCTCCATACTTTGTAGATCAGTTCCAATTACTTCTTTAGATATTTTATTTGCATCTTTTAAAAATGCATTTGTATTTATTTGAGTTGCTATACTTTGACTTTCTAATTGATTAGATATTCTCATTTCTTGAGCTGCAATTCTCAGTTCAGTTGCAGCATCTTTCATAGATCCACCAAGTTCTTTTAAACTATCTCCAACTTCTTTGCTAAATACTCCAGCTACATAACCAAGAGCTTCAATTAGTGAGCCTAATACATCTAATAAGAATGCAAGTATTTCAAGTAATGGAGGTAATAACATTTTTACAAGAGGCATTAATAATTTTTCTACCAATATCATAATTACAGGCATTAATGCACCTAAAACTTTAGTAATTAAATCACCGAATACTTTTCCAAGTTTTTCAATAATTGGTTTCAAAGCTTCCATTACTTTTGCTATTGCATCTTGAACTGGTTTCATTTTCATTAACATTCCAGCAATAAGCATCATTGGACCAAGAGTTTTAGCTGCACCACCAATGGCTTTACCAACTCCTCCTCCAACTTTTTGTCCAGATTCATCTTTTCTTCCAAATAAAGCTCCCTTAAGACCTTTGAATACTCCCTTAACTCCCATTTGTTTAATTGTAGCTAAAGCATCTTTTGCACCAGTAATAAGAACTTTCTTCATATTTCTTCCTTTTTCAAGGAGTGCGTTTCCAGCAGTTTTTAATATATTACCAGAAGATTCCATAAATCTCTTAAATTTTCCACCAGAAGTTTCAAGTATTTTTGCTGATCCAGCACCAATATCAACACCTTTTGCAACTATTTTAATATCTTGAAGTGTTTGTTTTGCACCTTTAAGAACTTCAATTTGTTCTCTATATTCAGTTTGTTGTTGGTTAATAATTCCTGTTATATCATTTTGTTCTTTTTTTAATTTTTGCAATTGAGAATAAGAACCTTGACCTATTTTAAGTTTTGCTTCTTCAGCATCTACTTGAGATTGAATTGTAGTTTCAATTTGTTTGTTCATGTTTTGCTCTTTCTTTATATCAAGCGATCTTTGTTTTGACATTTCTTGAGTCGTAGTAGCTTCTCTTTTTAATTCTCTTAGTTTGTCTTCACCAAGCATTTTTATTTGACTTAGTTCTTTCTTATTATAAAAATCTTTATTTTTTCCAGCTTCTATTGTTGTAGACTCTATTTCATTTCCAATTTGAGTATGCATTTTTTCAAGTTTTTTTAATTCTATGAGTTCTTCTCCTGTCAAATTAGCAGAACCTTTTTGTTGAGTTAAATACTTTATTCTTTCATTATAAATAGCTTTTTGTTGTTCAAGCTCTTGAACTTTTTGAGTACTCATTTCTTGACCAATTCTTTTATTCTCTTTAAACATTTGTAATTGTTCAAAAATCTTTGCATTATTTTCTTCAGTTAACATTTTTAATTTAGAATATGGTTTCATTAATTGAGATGAAGCTCTTAAAGTCTTTTCCATAAAACCAGCAAATTTCTTTCCAGATTCAAACATAGGAGCTTTAGACATTTGATGCCACTTATCTGCAATCTTTTGAGTTGACTGATAAGCTTCTCCCATTTTTAATCTTCTTTGTAAATCCTCTGCTTGTTTTTCTGCTTTCTTTCCAAGCTTTTGTTCCATTATAGTAGATGATTTTTGAGCCCCCATTGATATTCCTTCTTGTACTCCTTCAGAAATCGTTTTAGCAATATTTTTTCCTACAGAAAACATTACTTTTCCAAAAACTTTTTTAACAACTAATGCAAGAGCAACAAAAATAGCTGCACCAAGTAATATTTTTCCAAATAACTTTTTAGGATCAAGAGCATTTTTTAAATGTCCAATTCCATCACGAATAACACCAACCCATTTTTCTACTCCACCACTTGCTTTAAATGCATCAACCCAACCTTTAATCATTCCAGTTAAATCTTTTCCACTTCCATAAACAACATCGGCAAATAAATCAACAATTGGCATAAATGCATCCATTACATCAACAAATAGATTTTTAATCCTGTTCATTGTCTTCTCAAACTTCTCTTGAGTAGATAAAGCTTCTGCTTGTGATTTTGCTAACTCTTCAGATGCATCTCCAGTTCCACCAAGAGCATTTTCAAGTTCAGACATATCCATTTCAGCCATTTGTCTTAATTGACCAAGTGGCATTCCAAGTGATTGTGCCATTGCAGCAGCAGCTGGACCACTCATTCCTTTAAGTTCTTGACCAAGAGCTTTGAATTTAGACGCAAGTTGTCCTGGATCTACATTGCCAGAAATTGCATCTTCTATTGAAACACCTAATTTAGCATAAAGAAGAGCATTGTCTTCTAATCTACCTGGGTCTAATAATTGTTCTACAAATTGAACAGCTGTTTGAGCCTCAATACCTACTTGTGCAAAAGCAGCAGCAAGTTTTGTTGTACCTTTAGAAAATCTTTCTACAGCAACTGCATTTTTACCCATTTGTTGTAACATTCTAGATGAATAAACAATTGATTCACCAAGAGCAGACATTTCTCCTTCTGTTAAACCAATCACTTTTTGGACCTTAACCATTCCAGCTAATATTCCAGAAATTGATTGTTGACCTAAACGACCAACCCTTGATAATTCACCAGCAAGTCTTGCAGATTCTTCACCACCAACTCCAGTTATTTCTGAGAATCTTGCAACATCAGTTGCAAGTCTTTGCATATCTTTTATTGGGACTCTTAATCTGGCAAGTTCACTAACTAATTCCATAGATTTTTCAGTTGCAATACCAGTTACTTGAGAAACTCCTAATGTAGCGTCTTTTAATTGTTGAGCTGAACCAGAAGTCTTACCCATTCTGAATGCAAGTTTTGTCATTTCTTTATCAAGAGATAAAGTCTGACCAATTGTATCTGCTAATACTCCAAATCCAAACGTCAACCCAAAAGCTGGTAAAATATTATTCTTAATAGTACTTCCAACTGATTTAAGTTTTTCACCCCAAGTTGTTGTATATTTTATATTTTCTTTTGCTTTCTTATTTATATCATCATAAGATTCTGTTATACTTTCAGTCTCTTTATGAACATTTTTAAAGTTGCCTAAAGAAGACTCTAACTTACTATTGAAAGAAGTCATATTCTTATTTACTTTTTCGAGATTTGAGCTAAAAGCTTCTATAAATTTTAAATGTTGTGTTATACTATCAGCCATATTACCTTATCTTTTCAAAAAATTTTATACAAGAAGTTTTGGTGGAAGTAAAACTCTTATTCCACTGTCTTCTATTAATTTCATATCTTCATAATTTATACCAGTAAGCGAGGTGCTGGAAACTTCATAATTTCTAAATTCGTATTATATCCAGAACTATCTAATCTATGAGTAATTTTCTTTATTACATAATATCCACTTAAATAACTTTTTTCACCACCAGTTATTCCATAAGTTCTTTCATCATTTTTTACATCTTGATTAAGAACATCATAATATGCTGGTCTATTAACAATTATTTTAATTAAATAAGAATAAGGTCTAAGATTAGAATCAAAAAAATAAAAAGGATCTCCTGGAATATCTATACTACCATTGAATACTTGATTATTTAAATTGTGAATCATTTCTCTTACAAACTGACCTGCAACCATATTATCAGAAGTTGTTCCGTCACTAATTCCTTGACTTACATTAGCCATATCTTTTGTTTCTGCAATAAACATTCCTTTAAAATCATCATGATCCATAGCAGCTGTTATATTTTTAATAGTAGCTAAAGTAAAATCCATTTTATCTTCAATTACATCATCATTCAAATCACCTGGATGTTCTCCTCTGGCTGAATATAGATGAGTTCCGTCTTCAGTAAGAAGAGCTATTGGTAAATTTAATTGAGCAAAATCAGTTTTTGTATCTATTTGAAGATCTTTAATTATTGTTTGTCCATGTTCTATCCAAGGATAACATCTAACAGAATGCTGTTTCTCTAAATTTTGTATTGCATCTTTATAATAAAACTTTACTGTAAATCCATCTTCAATTTTTTTATTTTGATCAACTACATAACCATATTTTACAACTCTTTTTATTTCCTCAGACTTTACATCTATTCCACTACCTTCTGAATTTGAATCATTTGACATAGGAATTACTTTATCGCTGTGATCATATATTATCGGAGCTACTTTAGAACAAATATCATCTAATAATCTTCTTAAAGGTTGATATTCTACTGAAATCTCTCTTATTCCTGCTTCATTCTTTTTGAAAACTGGCTTTCCACCAAGCATAATTTCTATTTCTTGTTTACCATCTTTATTTGTATAGGCTAATGGTTCTTCACCTGTTGAAATTTCTAACATAAGTTTATTACTAGAAGCCATCTTTACTATTTTATTAAGATCAGTTATTATATTAGTAGGAGTTCCAGTTAATTTAGCATATTTCTGCATTAATTTTGCTTTATCAATAAATGTTCCAGTAATTGAAATTGCATTTATTGTAACAGTTAATCCTTCTGGTTTAGGAGAAAAACTAACACCTAACATTTGCAAATAAATCCAAGGACTTCTAAGAATTTTCTTTTTGGGATTGCTTCCCTCAGTTCTTGTTACAAAACCTTCTTCTTGAAAACTTGCTGCTTGAATGATTCCATCTGAATCTTTCTCTCCTTCTGTATAACCAATCCTTAATCTTAAATTAACCATAGAAGTTTGATCTATTTGAAATTCAAAATAACTTTTATCATCACCTTTAGCAGTTGGATTCTTAATTAATGAATTAGCTAATCTTGTAATAGTTAAAGCTTTAATTACTGATTTTTCTAATCTTGAAAAATTTTTATCAAATAAAGTAAGGCTTACTGTTTGAATTCCACCATTATCTTCTATAGTAACACTATTAAAAAAATTATTTGGATTTACCGTTAATTCTCTTTCCCAAAGGTCTGCTTTTTCCAAATTAGCTCCACTAGCTTTCCTGAACTGCACATTACAGTAAGGAGTCTGTGGATGTGGAAGGTTATAGAATTCACTTGGGTATATTGAAGTTAAATTTTTTTCTGCCATATCTACCTTTTATCTTTCCATTAATTATAAGTAAAGTTAATTATAACTTATTTATGAGGGAAGTAAAATGATATTTTCAAATCTATTAGAAAGTTATCTCATTGAAATGATTATTAAAGTAAAAGGTGGATATAAAGTAAAAAGTCACATTACTGGAAAAGTCTATCCAAAACTTTATAAAAATAAAAGAGATGCTATCTCAAGGATTTTAGGAATGAAATCAAAAGGTGGCTTCTATAATAAAAGTAAAGAAGAACAAGAAAAGATGATTACAAAATATCTTAAAAGGAATTAAAATGGAACTAAAAAAACTTATTGAAATGGCTAGACCTCATGCTCCAATAGAAAATTTTGAGCAATGGGTTAAAAATAAAAATATCGAAAGAATAATCAGTTCTGGTAAATCAAATCCTGCTGGATTTGATAAAAATAAAGCTATTATAACTATTGTGAATAAAAGCTGGATTAGATTTCAAAAAGAGTATGGTAATTACTATAAATTAATAGCAAAGTATATTTATAGAGCTGTTGAAGCATGGAAAGATTATTCTTACAAACAAGCTGTTGAAATTATAAAGAATTTAACAAGTATTAAAAATATTAGCAAAAAAAGATTAGAAGAAGTAAAAAATAAAATACTAAAAGAATTACTTTTATTTGATCCACAAACACACGCCGCAGATAAAGCTAAATCAAAATACGATTGGCAAAAATTTCTTAAAAAAATAAGGAGAAGAGAATATGATTAATGAAACTACATTCAGATCTGCTTCAACTGTTGATAGAATATATAAAGACATAATAAAACCATATATGCAAAAACCAGGTCAACGTGTAAAATATGTTGATATAACTTCTTATGTAAAAAACTTAATAAGTCCTTTTACTAATGTGGTAAAAGTTAGTTTGAGAATATCTCAACATAATTCTCCAAAAGAAGGACTTGCTTTTCTTAAAACTGGTGGAAAAAAAATAGATATGGGAAAAGAAAGTCAAATTGGTAAAAAATCAGTTCCTTATGGAGATATTAGAAAATTCTCTATTTGGTTATATGGACTTTATGAAAAAAAGATTACTAATAATCTAATAAATCAAATAAAAGATGATTTGACTCACGAAATAACTCATTTGATAGATGTTTTAAGAAGAGAAGGTGATCCACAAAAGTTTATTAAAAGAGGTGGTTATTTTAGATTACCTGATGAAATGAATGCTGCTATTCATGAATTAAAAAGAGTAAGAAAAAGAGATAAAAAAAACTATGATGATATTGATACTATTAATGAACTAATAGATTATTTTGAAGATAATGATAATGAATCACTTATAAGACTTGGAGAATATATGAGAAAGTTAAAATGGCAAAAGAAAATTTTAAGCAGAATGTATAGAGAAAGATTATTACCACCTGCATTAATGATTGTTCCAATAAAAAAGAATTTACCAGAAGCCTATTCTAGTGAAAAAAATAAAAGAGTATTTGGAAAAGAAGTAAGAAGACTTCTTGGAAAAAAATGGAATCTTGAAAATGATCCTTTAGAAATAAAATATTTGAATAAACCAGTAGAAACTTCTTATGCAAAGAAAATAGAAAAAGAAACTGAGAGAGAAAAAAAGAATTTAAAAATAAATATTGAAAAAGAACATAAAGAAATGGAAAAAACTATTGATGAAATTTCCAAGATTATTAATACTATGAAATTTAAGAAAAAAAATGGTGAAATAGTTTTTGTAAAAATAAGTGAAAAACGAATTTTAAAAGAGGTGAAAAATATTTTAACAAAATTTCCACATTTTAAAACTGGTTGGAATAAAAAAAATAAAACAATAATTACTGAATCATCATTATTTAAATTGTTATTTTTAAGAATAAAAAACATTATAATGAAAAGAATAAAAGCTGGAGATGAAAAAGTAATTTTGGAGAATACTATGGATACTATAGAAAGAATTAAAAAACTTTGGGAAGCAAAGAAAAAAAAGCCTTTAAAACCTGGAGAAAAAAGATTTGCTAAAAGTATTTTAGCAAAGAAAGACCCAAAAGATAGTGAAATGAGAATTATAGATAAAGAGAAGGAAAAAAAGAAAAAAACTTTTAAGGATATTGCTCAACGAGCTAAAAGTGCGAGCAATCCTGATGCTTATGAATGGGGAACTAAAAGAAAAGTTATTAAAAGAATGATGAAGAAAAAAGGAAAATCTGTTAAACCAGAATAATCTATTTACGTATCCAAGGAGCTACTCCAAACGATCCTGTTTTTGCAACTCTTTGTTTTGTAATATCAATTGTATTTTGGGCTTCTACAATTCTATTTCTAAGTTCTTCTGGAGAATAAGCAATTTCAATATCAGGAAAATCAATTTCTTCTGGAGATGTATTTTTATTAAGTGTTTTTAACCACATATCAAAATGTGGATAAATCATTTTATAAAGATGTGTATTAAATCCATGACCTACTAATTTATATTTACACATTCCTGTAAAATAAATTCTGTAAGCAGTTTTTAATATAGTTCTTCTTTGTTGTTTTATGAGATTGTAAAATGTATAACCATCAATCTTTTGCTTGCCTTTTATTATTAAATAAATCGTTCGGCCTAACCACATCTTATCGCCGGTATTCAGGTGATGAACATTTATACCATGAGTATATTTTGGGCCACTATACATACAAAAAATTAGAGGAGTTCGGTCATTTTTCCAGTTGGAATATTGCCCAAAATATATACTTCCAAAACTATATAGAGTAACATTTTTTGAAAAAGCATATCTTACAAATCTGAGTTTATTAACTATCCAATTGTATAATTTATTAAAAATTGCCATTTCACTTACCTTTTCAAAATGGAAAGATAAAGATAAAGTTAGACAACAAGAAATACAGAGATTATTTCCTGATTTTGAATTTAGGAGAATTAGAGAAAAATGCTTTTAGCAAATTTTATGTCAGAAAGTATATTAGACTCAGTTAAATCAGAACTCAATAAGGAATTATGGGCTGGATGGAAATTAAAGAAATCTGCAAAAATTTATATAATGAAGAAAATAGAAATTTGGCTATCTCAATATACAAAGGAAAAAATTAAACATGCCTTTATTATTGGTAGTATGGCTGGTTTTCAGTATAATAAGGAAGCTGATATTGATGTCAATATTGTTGTTTTAATTGGAAAAGAAAAAGCAAAAGAAATTAGAAAATTTCTCCCAAATGGACATAATCTTCCAGGAACAGAACATCCAATAAATTATTTTTTAGAAACTAAAATAAATAATGATTGGAAAGAAGGTCCAATGTTTGATGTTCTTAATGATAAATGGATTAATAAACCAGAAAAAGGTGAAATGAAACCTGCAATAACAAATTTTAAAGCAGTTATAGAAATTTCAAGATTTTTTATTGCTGGAATAAATGCTTCAATATCTGAATATGAAACTGATGTAATATCTTATAATTCTTATAAATCTTTTTTAGAAGCATCGAAAGAAGAAGATAAAGATGAAATAAATCAAATTATTAATCTTAAACTACAAGAAATAATTGCGGACATAGATGGAATTTTTATTGCTAAACATATGATTAAAGCTTTAAGAGCTGAAGCATTTGAAAAAGATGCTAGTGAACTTGAAATTTCAACAGAAATTTCTTTTAAGAGAGGGAATTATAGTATTAATAATTTGATTTATAAATATATCGAGAAAATTGGTTATTTTGAAAGGATTTTAAAAATATTAAATGAAAAAGACAAATGGACTTCTTTGTTAGTTAAAATGTAAAGATAAAAATATGCGTGTAATAGATATTTTAAATGAAAGCCAAAAACGTGAAGACTATCTAATTGTAGTTAATAAAGAGAAAAAATACGAAATTATAAATAAAGATGGTAAAACTATTGGAAGAAAAATGGGTTATGAAAATCTTGAAGATGCACTAGATTCTGTTTTACAATTATCATCAAAAGCTTATGAGAAAGGTGATTTTTACAAGAAAAAAGAAATGCTCAATAATGAGATGATTAAATGGAAAGATAGAAATGATGTTAAAGAAGAAAAACCTAAAAAGAAACATGGGTTTTATGAACAGTAAAGATAAAGTAAATATATTTTTGGAGAAAAAAATATGAAATTAAGTGAATTACTTAACCAAATAAAAATTGGAGAAGACGAATATAAAACTCGTGAAAATGTTGATGCAGTACTGGAAACATTTGATGAAGATGATGATCAGTACAAAACAAGTAAACTTATTGATATACTTTCTGCTAAATTAACAGAATCTAAGAATGAAAATAATGTAATTACAATAAATCGTATTAAAAAAACTGCAATAAAGATTGGTATGTACGAAGACAAATTTTCGACTGGAAAAGAAATTTCAAAATCTTATCACAGAATGAAGTTTGATTCTATTAAAGAGAACTATAATGAAATAATTCATGATTTGGAAAGTAAAAAAGTTCAAAGAAGTATGGATAAAGAAATTTTATCACATGCCGTTGCACTTATTAAACATAAAATTATTCAACTCGCAGAAGCAGCTGAAATACAAAACCCAAAACTAAGAGAATTACCAGAAACACTCAGACCATTTGTTGATAAAGAATACAAATTAATTATAGAGAATATAGGATAATTAAAATATCTAAAATAAATGACCCTCAATTAATTGAGGGTTTTTTATTTTACACTCGTATATATAAACGTAAAGATAAAACTAAATTCTTATTATGAGGAAATAAAATATGTCTACAAGAAGAAAAGAAACAAAAGTAAGGGAAAGACAATTAGAACTTGCTTCTGGTCAAAATTTAAGCGATGTAATAAATGCGGTAAAAGGCTTTACTAATATAATATCAAATGAAGATGATAATGATCTTTCTGAAAGCATTGATATATTAGCTGAATTAAATACTCCAGGAGCAGAATTATCAAATGGAGAAATTCCATTAGATAGTATGTCATTTGTCTATGAACCTTATGAAATAGATGCTGGAATTATAAATCCAAGAGTTAAATCTTGGCATGGAGAAACCTCTGCTTTTTTTGATGAAGGTCAGAATTTAATAAATAATGTTGATCTTTTAGATTATACTTTTATTGATAGAGGAGATTGTGAGAGTAATACTCAGCCAATGATAATTGGTGAAACAGTTCCTGATACTCCTTTAAGTTGTACTTTTACAAAAAGTAATGAACAAAAACAAACTGATAATTTATCATATAAATTTATAAAAACTGCTGATACTGTAGCTCAAGTGTTTTTTTATGATAGTAGTTTATATAATAGTATGCATGGTCTTAGTTCTGGTGTTTATAAATTAACTGCTTGGTTTTATGTTCCTAGTACACTAACTGCTCTTCTTCCATCACATATAAAACTTTTTATTATTCAAGATGATGGAACTTCTACTTGGAAAAAAGTTTTATATTCTAATAGCCCAGTTGGAACTGATGCTTGGGAAAAAGTTACTTTTATTTTTCCAATATTTATAGAAACAACTGGAAACATTCTTAAACTTGAAGCTAAGAGTATTACTTCTTCAACTAGTGATTACTTTTACTTTGATGATATGAAACTTGAAAAAATAAAAGGAATAGCTCAAGATTTTAATTGGTTTGAAACAAATACAGATGTAAAAGAATATGATGAAGAATTAATTGGAGAATTTATAGATAGAGGAGACTGTGAAAACACAACTTCTCCTATGATTTTTAATGAAACTGTTCCTGTATTATCAAATGCAACCTGGATAAGATCAAATGATTTTGTACGTGGAGGTTCATATTCATATAAAGCAACAAAAACAATAGCAGCAGGTACTGCAAGTTTTATTTATTTAATAGACACAATGCTTTCAACAGATATGCACGGTTTAGTGGCAGGGAAAACATATAAATTTGGTTTGTGGTTATATATACCTACAGCTTCAGGAATTCTTGGATCTGAAATAAGTTTTCAAATATATGATTATGAAGGTGGATGGGTTGGAAAGTTCTTTGGAGTAGCTAATGTTTATGATGCCTGGCAATATATAGAACTTACAAAAAAATTAAAAATAATGGCTACAGGAATATGGATAAGAATAGTAACAAATTCTACAGCTGCACTTAATGAATATTTTTATGTTGATGATATTTCTATACAAGTTCTTGATGAAGAAGTTGAAATAGAACCTGTTCGTGGAAATAAAATGTTTAAACTTCAAGGTGATACTATCGATGGATATATTTCAAAAGAACTTTCAACTTTTACTTCTAATGGTAAAAAAGCAGTTCAAGCAATTATAAAAAAAGGTGATGCTCTTGTTTCAAATCTTATTCTTAATGAACACTTTGAAGCAAATTATGCTAATGAAATAGAATATTGTGATGCAGAAAATGCAACTTATTGTCCATCTCTTGATCCTGGAGTAACAGCTAATGGTCACTTTGGATTAACAAACGGATCATTCGGTCAAGTAGCTGCTCCACATACAGGAACAAATTCATGGAGACTACAAAAAACTACTGCTGCTGCTGCTGGAACAGCTATTGTATATCTTGAAGATAATGCTAATAATAACGATATGCATAATCTAATTGTTGGAAAAACTTATCAGTTTGATGGATGGATTTATACAGATGTTGCAAGTCTTATAAATGCAAAATTTGTGATAGAAGAATACTATAGTGCAACTTGGAATACTGTTCTTTCACATACTTTTCAAACTGTATCAACATGGGAAAATGTAAAAGATTTATTCACTATAAATAGTAATACTACAGGAATAAGAATTTACTTAGAAATAGACTCGGCAGAAAATATTAATAAATTAATTTATATTGATGATTTTTTACTTTATGATATTCAAGGTGCAGGAACAGATGTTCTTGATGTTGATATTACTTGGTCAAGTCATTTAATAGCAATCCAAGGTGGTAAAGGTGAAGTTCATGATTATGAATGGATAGATGAAGAAACTCTTTGGTTGGCTTGTTTAACTGATACAGTAGATTACACAAAAAATCATACTTTAAAAATTTCTTCATCAGATGGAATAACTGCTGATAGTTATACTCTCTGGGGTGCAATTCAAATAGAAGATCAAGAATATCCTTCTCCTTATATTTATCCTAATACTTTAAGAAAAGTTCATTATAATAAATACAAACTTACAATGCCATCTCAATTTACAATTGATATGATAGTAAAACCTTGGTTCAATTATGATACTTCTAATCATAAAAAGCTTGCTGGCTGGATAAATGACGTTGATCATACTTTTAGTATATATTATTCTTATGCTGGAGATAATCTTCTTGCATGGTGGAAAGATGGAGGAACTGCAGTAGCAATAGGTTCTCTACCATTTGATGATGGAACTTCTTTTGATGATATAAATCAAAGAATTAGAATTACCGCTTCTATTGACTTAACTACTGGAACATTAAGTGGAAGTGAATTTTGGATTAATGGAGTATCAGTAGATAATAATTGGAGTGGAGTAGGTGATCTAAAAACTTCATCATTTAAAAACTTCTTTATTGGAGTAGATGATATAGAAAGATTTGCAAACTCTCTTATTGAATATGTAAATGTTTATTCAGGAACTTCTTCTCAAGCTGACCTTGATGCAGACTTTGATGGAAAAACATTATTATTTGATAGATCATTTAATGATTATGAACCTGGAAGAAGCACTGCTTCTGATATGGAAGAAATAAATCATATAGAAAATTTTATAGATAGAGGAAATTGTGAATGGAAAGATGGAAATAATAATCAACCAATGATGAGAAACCAAATCGGTCCTCCTGTTATGAATAACGAAACTGCTTATGAGCGTGTTTCAAGTCAATCTTATATAGGAGAATATTCATATAGAGCTGAAAGCGATGGAGTCGGTGATCTTGTAATTTATCTTTCTGATGTAATTGGAACAACAGATTTAAATGGACTTAATCCTGGTGAAACTTACAAACTTTCTGCTTGGGTTTATTTACCAAGTACAAACACAACTCTTGATACTATTGAATTAGTTATACGAGACTATAGTATAGATTGGGAAGAAAATATTGATAATACAATTATAACAGATCAATGGGTAAATTTAGAAGTTATAGCAACAATTAAAAATACTTCTACTGGTGCTAGTTGTTTCCTTAGAGGAACTCTAGGAACAACATCTGGAGATGAATTTTATGTTGATGAAATAAAACTTGAAAGAGTAAATAAAGAATCAAAAGCACAAATTGATAGTGAAATAATTGGAACAAAACGTGGAGTAATTGGTCTTTTTGAAGAAACTACTAATTTAATTACTGATCCAGAAGATCTAACAACTATAAATTGGTCAGTTACTAATGGTGATCCAATAGTATTAGTAGATAAATATTTTAAAGGAAGTCAGTTTTCTAAATTGAAATCTGATGGAACTGATTATTATACTCAAGTAGCACAAACTATTACAACAATAGCTTCAGTTCCATATTTACTTTCTGTTATTATTAAAAAAGGAAGTGATAATATAATAACTAAAATTAGACTTTATGAAACTACTCCTTCATATGATCCTGCTGAAGTAGATATTAATTGGCAAACAAAAACAGTAATAGCAGTAACTGGATATAATTTATATTATGAATGGTATGATGAAGATACTGTTTATGTTAGTATTTTTGGAATATCAGAAGATACAGATACAGATGTAATTATTACAAATAGATCTTTTAATGGAGTTACTCTTCTTACTGCTGATGACTATATTTTAATAACAAAAGTTATGTGTGCAAAAGTAGATAGTTGGGTTCCTTATGTTGAAACTTCTAGAACCACTGGAGAACTTCAATATCCATTGGCTCTTACGAATGAAGGAACAATTGAACTTTGGGCAAAACCAAAATTTGATGATAATTCAAATAGTCTTCATACTCTTTTAGATACAAAAAAAGAAATACTACCAACTAAATTATCTGATCCAACACCACCAGCAGGAACTGGATATGGTTGTTCTTTTTCTACTGATGGAACTTATTTAGCAGTAGCTCATGATATTACTCCTTTTATAACAATCTACAAAAGATCAGGAGATACATTTACTAAATTACCTGATCTAACAGCAATAGCAGGAATTGGACAAAGATGTTCTTTTTCTACTGATGGAACTTATTTAGCAGAAACTCATATTACTACTCCGTTTATTACAATTTATAAAAGATCAGGAGATACATTTACTAAATTATCTGATCCAACACCACCAGCAGGAATTGGACATGGTTGTTCTTTTTCTACTGATGGAACTTATTTAGCAGTAGCTCATGATATTACTCCTTTTATAACAATCTACAAAAGATCAGGAGATACATTTAATAAATTATCTGATCCAACACCACCAGCAGGAACTGGTCGTGGATGTTCTTTTTCTACTGATGGAACTTATTTAGCAGTAGCTCATACTACTACTCCATTTATTACAATTTACAAAAGATCAGGAGATATATTTACTAAATTATCTGATGTAGCTACTCCACCAGCACTAAATGGACAAGGATGTTCTTTTTCTACTGATGGAACTTATTTAGCAGTAACTCATATTAATACTCCTTTTATAACAATCTACAAAAGATCAGGAGATACATTTACTAAATTATCTGATGTAGCTACGCCACCAGCAGGAAC